>ERZ808246.2086-NODE-2086-length-13060-cov-7.427912_pt1 | contig 13060 bp, 8 predicted proteins | sample MGYA00521083_ERZ808246 | MGnify/ENA primary metagenome ERZ808246 (study PRJEB31516, sample SAMN03275577) | gut metagenome | biome: mammalia-associated habitat; material: feces | host: Papio cynocephalus | place: Kenya | collected 2012-07-07 ...
TAAATCGGGAACCAGAGGTTTCTGTTGCCGATTGCGTCGAGCACGCAGGCGAGGTCCCAGCGATAGACATGATTGCAGACCGTAAGTGCCCCGTCCTTCAGCAGAGCCTTGTTTTTCTTCAGATTCTCCTTGCCCACAATCCGCAACCCGTAGCGCACGCGATTGACATAAATCACAAGACAGCGCAGCAGGAGGCGGTTCAGCGCATGATTCAGACGGAACTTGAAAGAACGGTCGTAGTACGGAAATTTCTCGTCAAGCGTCACCTGCCGCCCGTCATACCTCACTCCGGCGATGTGCGCGTCCGGCCTGTCCTCCGGATATTCGACCTCTCCGATGTCGGGAATATATGTCCCCGCAACCGTCTTCATATCCCTATATCTCTGATTGTCAATCCCTTTTCCCATATTTCAGTTTTTAGACCATATCTCGGAATCCATATTATCGACAGATATGCCGAAAATCCGTCAAAGATACTCATTTTTTCGGACACTCATTTGGGAGATACGAATCCCGCGATGCAGCCGCTGCCCAATGCAAAAGGGAAACATCTCAATTAAAGACTATTCCCCAGAAGCCAGTCGATGACCGTTGTCTTCTTTATTCTCACCCCTTCGTACTCCTCTTCACCGCGTTCGTTCAAGGTGATGAGAGTCAGATTTTTGCATTTGAACTGTGCGTAGCCTTTAGCAAGACCGCCCAGTTCGCGTTTTCTCGTCCTCTCCGTATCCATTTTATAGCAGACTTGAATAAGTTCGAGAATCTTTGTCTTGTCCACCACCACGAAGTCTATCTCATAGCCGTTTTTATAGAAGAAAACATCAACATTCTCATTCCTATAGCGACGAAGCAGCTCTATATATACGATATTTTCCATTCTGAAGCCCAGATTTTCCGTTGTGAGCGTACTCTCCCGGTCGGACTGGAATGCGACATCGACGATATATGCCTTTTCTCCCCTGATTCTTTCAGCACTCTTGAATGAGAACTTGTTGATGCCCTGCAGCAGGAACGCCTGCTTCAAATAGGAATAGTAATTCTCTGCCGTGTGGTCGGAACCGAATCCGAACAAATTAGACAAGGTTGTATAGACAACCTCCTTGCAGAAATTATCCACGAGGTAATTGGCCATCTTCCTGAGAGCATCGACATAACGAACCTTAAAACGCTTTGCTATGTCTTTTCTGATTATAGCATCCATCAAGGATGTTACATATCCGCGCTGATTCTTAAGATTGAAGGTCTCCGGAAAACCTCCTTTGCGGAGGTAATCATTGAAGGCCAGTTTTATGAATGCCTGATTCTTGGTGGAGAAATCCTTTGTGTCAAGCCCTTTCATTCTGCAATATTCCTCGAAAGAGAAAGGATACAGCGTGATTTCGTTGTAACGCCCGGTAAGATGAGTAGCCAAATCGGAACTGAGAAGCTTCGCACTTGAACCGGTCAGCACTATATGTATTTTCTGGCGCAGAAGACGATTGACAAACAGATGCCATCCATCGACATTCTGAATTTCGTCAAGAAACAGATAATCAAAATCGCCATATACCATATATGCCGCCTCCAGAACAGTGTTCAAGTCACTTCTGTGGAGGTTCTCAAGGTTCTCGTCATCAAAATCGATATATCCGAACTTTCTTCCCGAATGAATCAGAACCTTGAGGCAAAGCATAGACTTTCCGCTTCTGCGGACACCGATGACGACCTGCGCCAGCGGGCTATCCAACTCAAACAGGTTTTCCTCCCGGCGAGGGCACAGCATATTGATGTCTATCTTCTCAAGTTCCTTTCTCTGATCCGTAAGTATCCGGACAATTTCATACAAGTCCATAGCAAAGAGGCTTTTAACTATGGCAAAGATAACTACTTTTTATGACAAACTGCGATATTTCTGCATTTTTGCTAAGCCTAACTGCGATAAATTCAAGGTTTGGGGATTTCAAACTGCGATAAGTCTGCGGTCATTTCGAAGGTGAGTTCGCCGCCCCGGACGATGTCGCGGTAGTCGATGTAGGGCTTGTCGTGGGGAATGCCGTTGAGGCGGACACTGCGGATGTAACGGTTTTCGGCACTGAGGTTTTCGGCGCGGATTGTGAAGCTGTCGCCGAGAGCCGTGTCACCGTCGGTTCTTTGGGCATCGAGGTCGAGCGTCAGGCTTTCAAAGGCGGGGGTGCTGAACCAGTAGCGGCCGGAGCCGGGTTCAACCTCATAGAGACCCATTGACGAAAGTACATACCATGCTGACATCTGGCCCACGTCCTCGTTGCCGGAGAGGCCGTCGGGGGCCGGACGGTAAAGCTCGGTCAGGACCCGGTGCACGAGGTCCGCCGTCTTGTTCGGCTGCCCGAGCATGGAGTAGATGTAGAGGATATGGTGGCTCGGCTCGTTGCCGTGGGCATACTGACCGATGAGTCCGGAAATGTCCGGAGAGGTCTCCGCGCCCTCGATTACGGAGCTGACAGTGAACAGAGAGTCGAGCTTTTCGAGCATTCTTTCACGGCTTCCGAAACAGTCCTGAAGCCCGGGGATGTCATGAGGGACGAGCCAGGTGTATTGCCATGCGTTGCCCTCGCAGTAGTCGTCGGCACGGTGTTCCGAAGAGAACGGATTGAACGGCGTGCGCCATCCTCCTCTGCTGTCGCGTCCTCGTATGAATCCGGTGGAGCCGTCGAAATAATGCCTCCACGAACGGCCGCGCTCCCTGAACCTTTCCGCTTCCGCCTTTTTGCCGAGAGCCTCGGCGGCAAGGGCGGCGGCGCCGTCGGCGAGGGCGTATTCCATGTCGTAGGCCACGGCCTCGCTCATCAGGTCACAGGGGATGTAGCCGTACTTGTCCCGAAGCTCACCTCCCCGTCCCGTCTTCTCGGCTGTCTTGAGAATTGCCTCGAAGGCTCTTTCCCTGTCGAAGCCGGGAATTTCCTTGACAATCGCGTCGGCCACGACCGGTATGCCCGGATTTCCGACCATGCAGTCGGTCTCGTTGCCCCACAGGTGCCACACCGGAAGCCGGCCCTGCTCGTCGCATATCGCGAGCATCGTGTTGAGCACGTCCGGCATCTTTTCCCTGTGCAGGAGCGTCATCAGCGGCATCTGGGCGCGGTAGGTGTCCCAAAGCGAGAATGTTGTGCGGGCCATGTAGGACGCTCCGCGATGAACCTCTCCGTCGGCGCCCCGGTAGTCCCCGTTCACGTCGCAGAAGAGCGACGGGGCTATCATCGTGTGGTAGAGGGCGGTGTAGAAGCATTTTTTTGCATCCGCCGTCGCCTTGTCTCCGCTCTTCAGCCTGCCGTCCGCAATCCTGACCTTTCCGAGTTCCCGATTCCATTCATCATGGGCGGCCCTGACGGTTCCATCGAAGTCCCAGCCGGGAAGCTCCGCCTCAAGATTCAGCGCAGAGCCCTTGACGCTTACCGGAGAAAGGGCGACCTTGAGCAGGATTTTCTGCCCCTCCGAAGTGTGGAACCTCAGGCGGCAGAACTTTGCAGAAGAGGCGTCGTCCGAAAGGTTTTCAAGGACGTGGCCTTCACCGTCAATGAGATCCACCGCGAGGAACGGCTCCGAGACCTCGGCGGTGAAAAATACCTTCTGGTTTTTGGCCCAGCCGGTGGAGTGACGCCATCCGGAGATTCTCCTGTCACTCTCGAACCTGATGTGAGTGTCTGTGGCCTTGTCCCAGCAGCCTCCGTTTATGAGGTCGAAGACAATCCCCGCATCGTCCGATGCGGGAAAGGTGTAGCGGTGCAGCCCTACGCGGGAGGTGGCGGTCAGTTCGGCGAGCATCCCGTAGCGTTCGAGGGGGATGCTGTAGTAGCCCGGGACGGAAACCTCACGGCTCCTGTCGGCGTATGACCAAAGACCTGAAGCCGGGTCGTCTTCCGTGCCGCGCGCATACTTCACGCTCCCGACGACCGGCATCACGGTGATGTCAAAGAGGTCGCCGATGCCCGTCCCGCTGAGGTGGGTGTGGGAGAATCCTATGACCGTGGAGTCAGACTCATGATAGCCTGAGCACCAGTCCCACTGCTGAGGTATGCTCGTGGGGCCGAGCTGCACCATTCCGAACGGCACATTCGCCCCCACGAACACGTGCCCGTGCCCTCCGGTTCCTATTTTTGTGTCGACCCATTTCGTGAGGTCATCGTCCTGTGCCGCAGTACAGGCGGCGGATGCGAGGAGCGTCGCCGCAAGCAGGAGTATGTGGCTTGATGTTTTCATCGTTACTGTTTATAGAAATCTTCAAAAAATAACTTGCATCATCTTGTGGCTTCTTTTGGGTCTATATTCCTTTTCTCATCGGTCATGTACCTCCAGTACATTCCCTCTTCCAAAAGAAATCTATACTCAAAAATAAATCCACAATCTGAGGCAACTTATTTTTTTCACATTTCATAAAGACTCTCTCTTCCCGTCATAAAGATTCCTCGACGCCGCTCGGAATGACAGATAAGTTTATATGATTGAGTTGTTCTTGGTGAATTCGATGATTTCGTCGATATAACCGAAGGCGAGTCCCGTCACGGAGTCGGCACATCCGTAATAGACGGCGATTTTTCCTGTCCCGCTGTCATGCAGCGCAGCGCATGGGAAGGTCACGTTCGGGACGTCGCCCATGCATTCGTAAGGCTCCTGCGGCGAGATGAGGTAGGGGCCGCTGCGGGCGATGACCTTCCACGGCCGCTCAAGGTCGAGCAGGGCTGAGCCGAAGGCATAGACATAGCCGTTGCAGGAGCGCAGGACTCCGTGGTAGATGAGCAGCCAGCCCTCGGAAGTCTCAATCGGAATCGGGCCGGCGCCGATTTTCATGCACTGCCATGCGCTCTGCTCGAACGGGGCAGGGGCCATCACATGACGGTGCCGGCCCCAAAATTCGAGGTCGGGAGACTCCGAGTAAAAGATGTCCCCGAAAGCGGTGTGGCCGGTGTCGCTCGGACGGGAAAGCATGGCGAAATGTCCGTTAATCTTACGCGGGAACATCACCCCGTTGCGATTGTAGGGAAGGAAGGCGTTTTCCGTCTGGTGGAAGGTCTCGAAGTCGGTCGTCCACGCCACACCGATTGTCGGGCCGTGGTAGCCGTTGCACCATGTGACATAGTACCTGTCCCCTATCCGGCAGACTCTCGGGTCGTAGCCATAGACCCATTCCGCTACCTCCGGGTCGGCTCCGCTGAACTTCACGTCCTCCTCACGGATGTCCCATTTGAAGCCATCGACGGAAAAACCGGCATGAAGCCTCATGCGGCGGTTGGTGTCGTCGCAGCGGAATACTCCGGCGAAATTGTAGCCGTCCTTTTTGAAGGGCACTACGGCCGAGTTAAAGATGGAGTTCGAGGTGCTCAGCTCGTGGCGGCCGATGATGGGATTTCTGTCGCAGCGCCACATCACCTGCCTGCACCCCTCGGGTCTGTCCTGCCAGGGGATGTCCGGGAGTGGTTCTCCCGCTATTCTTATTTTCTTGGATTCCATATATTTATGTTTTGTTCAGTTACTTCTGTGATAGTTGCTCCTGTCTTTATAAAGACCTTTCCTGCTATAAAGATTTCTCACTTTGTTCGAAATGACATGAGTGGGAATAGTCTTCGTAATGACATGAGCCGCCCTATGAAATGGAGGGCAAGTCTCAATTTGAACCGCCGTTCTCCTTGCCGTCGGGATGAGTGAACGGAACCATCTTCGTCATTATGAACGCCGGGACGGTGGCTACCATGACGGCGACAAAGAAAAATTTGTAGCCGAGCGCGTCACTGAGGAAGCCGGATACGGAGCCGGTAAGCATCACCGACAGGTTCATAATTCCTGAGGCGATGGCATAATGCGCGGTCTGATGCCGCCCCGGAGCCACCTGCTGCATCATGAACAGCGTGAGCCCCACGAATCCGAACCCGTAGCCGAAGTATTCGAGCGCGATTCCTCCGCCGACAAGCCACATGGAGTTTGGCTGGAACCATGCCAGCAGGGCATAGACGACAAAGGGGATATTGAACACACAGCAGAGCGAAAATAGCGTGCGGCGGAGTCCGCGTGAGGCTATGTAGTAGCCTGCGAGCAGCGAGCCGAGCACGAAGGCGGCCGCCCCGAAGGTGCCGTAATAAATCCCTATCTGCTGATTGCTCAGTCCGAGCCCTCCCGCAGCCGTGTCAGCCTTGAGGAAAAGCGGGACAATCTTCATCACGAAGCCCTCGCCGAGGCGATAGACTATGATGAAGGCTATGTAGTACCAGATGTGCCTTTTCCTGAAGAAATCCGCGAACACCTCGCCCAGACCGTTCCAGAAACTTCTTGCCCCGGCAACGGCTTTTCCGGTGGCCGCTTCGCAACTGCCCGAGGCTTTCGCCGCACTCTTATCAGCCTCCGCATTATCGGGGCCGGCATTTCCTGTGCCCGATGCCCGCGAGCATGGCAGCACCCTCCAGTGGTAGAGGCCGAGCCCGAGCATGAGCGCTCCGAGAATGGCAAAGACAACGGTCCAGGACATCACCACGGAGCCGGTTCTGTCGCCTATCCAGCCCGCAAGCCAGACCAGCCCTCCGGTAGCCGCAAGTTTCGCGATATTGTAGAACGCCCCCTGCCAGCCTATCCAGCGGGCCTGTTCCTCCTTGTTCAGTTCGGACATATATGTTCCGTCGGCCACGATGTCGTGAGTCGCGCCGCTGAACGCCACGACGGCGAGCAGGGCGATGCTGACGGCGAAGAACGATGGCAGGTTGAGCGCGAGGGCGACCAGTCCGAAGAGCGTTCCGGAGACGAGCTGCGTCAGCACGACGAAGAACTTCCGTGTCCGGTAGAGTTCCAGCACCGGGCTCCAGAGAAACTTGATGGTCCACGGCCACATGATCAGTGATGTCCAAAAGGCTATTTTCGCGTCCGACACGCCCAGGTCCTTGAACATCACGGCCGAGACCATGTTCAGAACCACGAATGGCAGCCCCATGGCGAAGTAGAGGGTCGGCACCCATCTTATGGGTGATATTTTCCGGGATTTACTTTTGTTCGTGTCCATTTTTCTGTGGTTATCGTCATATTTCCGCAGCGCAAAACACGCATACGTACATATATAAGACGATTAACTCGCAGTTTTTTACTGAAAATCTCAATCTGATGCCTCACCTTTTTCAGCGAAGACAGGAGGAGGTTACACGAGTCCTGTCAAGTCAGGCACTACAATCTGAGGGGAGCTTGCGGCATTCTTCCGAATAAACATGAGCATATAAATCGGCATATAGGTCACGCGGCCGGAAGTCCGGAGGTTGTCATTTGTCAGCACAATCGCGTTCCTTATCCCGTAATTGTCACAGGCCAGTACATTTTTCAATGCATTATGCCTTTCGTAGTCCTTGCCTGACTTCACCTCCACAGGGACTACCCCGTCAGACGTTTCCAACACAAAGTCAAGTTCACCCAATTTCTTACTGTTGAAATAATAGAGAGAAAATCCGTGCGCCGAAAGTTCCTGAGCCGTAAGGTTCTCATACACGGCGCCATAGTTCACGTTCACCTCCCCTCTTATTATCCGCAGTGCAATGCCGTCGGAATATTGTGAAGACAGGAGACCCACGTCATTCTGGAACAATTTGAACAGATTCCTCTCCTCATTCAGCTTCAGCGGAGACACCGGCTCAGACACATTATATACAGGCAGTGCCGCTCCGGCATCCTTGAGCCAGATGAAGCCGTTCTCATATTTTTGAAAACGCGCATGTTCATTGAGCCGCTTCAGAACAAAACGCTTGTTGCACGCATTCAGCTCGGACGGTATCAAATCGAACATTTCATTGATGCCCAGCTTCTGCCCGGGGTCATATTGGCTTATATCCCATTTGTACAGACGCATTATATCCGCCTGCCGGGCATTGACATTCTGAAGATTATTTGTGTCTATGTACGCCTGAACGGCCGCAGGCATCCCGCCGACAACAAGATAGATTCCGACAAGCCTCATCAGGGAATCATGTACGACCCGATCCACCGGCCTCTTTTCGCTGAAGGCCAGTTCTACAGAATCCAGAACAGCATCACTGACCCCCACAGCCCGGAAAAACTCTTCCATATCCAATGGATAAACATCTATGACAGACATATATCCTACCGGAACACTGCGTATGTTTTTCAGTTCAACCCACAACAGGCTGCCGCTCAATGCATATTTATAGCTGCCCTCCTCAACAAGAAATTTTATCCATGTCACTATGTCCGGAAATTTCTGAATCTCATCAAAAAATATGAGGGTATTGCCCGGTTTAAGAACGGTATTGGTGTATGCTGAAAGACGAAACAGAACATCGTCCGCATCTTTGGCCCCTTCAAAAATCGTAATGGCCTGTGAGTCTTCATAGAAGTTTATCTCCACGAGTTCAAGACCCGAGTCCCTTGCAAATTTTCTGACGGCAAATGTCTTTCCCGTCTGGCGGGCGCCTGTCAGAAGAAGCGAGGCTGAATTTCCCTGAAACATTCACCTCCAGGCACGGTCAGTTCAGCCCCGACAAGTCGAGTTTATAGACAGAGTCCGGTCCGAGTCCGCTTGTTCTCTGAAGAAACATGAGCATATAAATGGGGAAATAGGAGATACGCTCTTTTACCGAAACATTGTCCTGACAGAAAACATACGCTTCGGGAATCTCATATTCTTGATTTGCAAGCACATTGTCCATGGCACTGTGCCGCGTGTAGTCTTTCCCTGATTTTATCTCTATCGGAAGGATTCTTTCCTTGTGTTCGACGACAAAATCAATCTCTCCCTGTGACTTGCTGTTGAAGTAGTACAGGTCGAAACCATGGGCGTGAAGTTCCTGAGCCGCGAAATTCTCATAGATGCCTCCGTAATTTATATTCACCTCATCCATCAGGAGTTTCAGCTGCATGCCGTTTGAATACTGACAGGCAAGCAGCCCCACGTCGTTCTGAAAAAGTTTGAAAAGATTGCGCTGCCTTGACAGTCTCAACGGATATTTCGGCTCTTCCACATTGAATACGGGGAGCGCCACGCCGGCTTTGTCCAGCCAGAGAAAACTGCTTTCATATCGGCTGAATTTGAAATTCTCGTTTAATTTCTTCAGGATGAACCTTTTGTTTTTCGCGTTCAATTCCGACGGCATCAGTTCAAAGATGTCGTCAAGAAACAGCTTGCCATCCGGATCATATTGGGATATGTCACGTCTGTAGAGTCGTATTATCGCCTTCTGCTCAGCCTCAACCTGCTGAAGATTATTGGTTTCCGTATATTTTGCCACGGCGGCCGGCATTCCGCCGACGATAAGATAGAGCCTGAAGACTTTCATCATACGTTGATGCACGACAGCGTCAACGGAACGTCTTGTCTCGAAACACTCTTTCAGCGCATCGATTATCTTCGGGGCGACACCGACCGCCAGTGAAAATTCCTCTATATCCATAGGATACATATCCATGACATCCATATACCCGACAGGTTCGGAGCGAAGGTCTTTCAGTTCAACACCAAGCAGCGAACCGCTCAGCCCGTAACGGAAACTGCCCTCATCAACGAGGAACTTTATCATGGTGACGAGGTCCGGATATTTCTGCACCTCGTCGAAGAACACGAATGTCTCTCCGGGAACCAAGTTTACCGAAGTCAGCGCGGACAGACGGAAAAGCATTTCCGATGCATCCGAGGCCCCGTCAAAGGCTCCTATTGCCTGCGGGTTCTCGACAAAATTGATTTCGACGACATTTTTGAAATGCTCCTTCGCGAATTTTCTCATCGCAAAGGTCTTTCCGACCTGCCTTGCACCAGTAAGGAGCAGCGCACCTGCGTGATTTGCATAAAATTGCTCTATCTTCTTATCAATCTTGCGGTTAATCATATCTTTGTCCGTTTTTTCAACGCAAATTTAGTCATTTTGTCCGTTTTTCCAACATTGTTATCGAGGTTTTGTCCGTTTTTACAAATCAAATTTATTTGACAAACTCCCGGCGAAGCCATATCTCCAGAACCGGGTCGGGAATGATTACCTTACGGTCTTCGACATCTATCAGTTCCTTCTTGACGAGCGAACGCCGCACGGCGCTGACATTTGCGGATGAGCCCAGGTCATACTTCATAATGACATCCTTGGTCGAGAACTCGCTGTGAACTCCGGAAACAATCGCACGGAGGAAATTCATCTGGTATGCGGTAAGATTCTCCGTCTGCTTCTCGAACAGCGGAGTATTCTGGTCTATCATGTCCTGACGTGCCTCCTCAAAATCGCTTTCCGTCGCGGTGCGGTCAGTATGAATCCACGTAAGCCATGCCAGCTGCTGCACATACGACGAATGATTATCGACCGTGAGACATATCTTTTCCGAAAGTTCGCGTGATATCTCCTTTCCTGTCGATGCGAACCGTCCGATGATATAGTCAATCCATATTGATGTCGGTATTTTCTTCAGATATATCGAATCCCCGAATTTATAGAACGGGAAACTTCTCTTCTCAAACAATTCATTCATAAGGTGTTTCTTGCTTCCGAACAGGCAATATGAAACCGACTGCTGATGCTGCCATACTGTCCTGAGCCTTTTCTGAAAAGTCTTGGAGTCGGCAAAGTCCGCTATCTGCTGGAACTCGTCAATGCAGACGACTATGCTTATGCCCTTTTTTTGAGCTATTTTCTCCGGGAGACTCAGGATTTCCGTGACGTCTTCTCTCTTGTCGTTAAGTTCAAACGAAATCGAGAAATCCGTCATCGGGTCGGGTCCCATTGAAATCTTCGGGCTGATACGCGACAGAAAGACCTTGGCGTTCTCGACCCACTCCTCCCATTTGGATGCGGTCTGTTTCAACACGGTTTCCGCGAACATATCATAAAAGTCCTTTTCCGTGCGGCAGGAAAATATGTCCATAAAGACGACCCTCAGTTTGTCCGACTCCGCAAGGCCGCAGACTTTCTTGACCAGTGATGTCTTTCCCCAACGGCGCGGCGAAATCAAAATGGTATTTACCCCATAGCGGAAATTGGCAAGAAGCCGCGCTGTCTCCTGCTCCCTGTCTGTAAAGTTCTCACCAGCCGTCGCAACTCCGAAAGTAAAAGGTTTCTCTGTCATAATTCATTAATTTATGGGTACAAATATATGTAATAATCTTATTAGTAACAATCTTTTTACTAATAAAGTTCTTACATGTATCTATGGTAGTGGCTAACCAATTGCAATTAGCGGGGTTCTAAAATCTTACATACGACAAAACCACCGGACGGCGGGGTTGGGCGCCGTGCGGTGGTCCGAGTTTGAATTAACGTGGGTGGGTTCTGCTGGTTTCGGGCCGGCTTATTCGGTGTAGCCTGTCCACGAGACGTTTTGTATGATTACACTATCGTAAGTGCCACGATTGTTTACGCTTTCCGTGTTTTTAGGGCAAAGATTTGTTATCTTAATGGAAAAACTTCCTGAGATTTTGACATCAAGAATAGCCTGAATGGCTGTTTTATTAACTATGCTATTGCCTGCACTGTAAACTGTTTCAGAAAAAGGTTTTCCTTCTTTTGGGGTTACTTCGACAAGAAATTTAAGACCACATGTCTTAATGTTTCCTGCTGATTGAACACCATAGGCAATCGTAAGTTTATCGCATCCTCCTGTCAGCATCGAAGACTCCAGAATGCCAACTGCATTTGTTCCACCATTAATCCACGGCGCTTTCCCTCCTTCTGGAATAGGTGTAAATTGTTTGTGTCCCCGGAGGGCTCCATTCGTCATTTTCCAGCCGGCCTCGGTCTCGTCATTTATCAATACCATTAATTGTCCTGTAGCTGGAACCTCGGTCTTGAAAGTGTTAAAATCAGCCTCGCCTCCTCCTGTTTTCACCGTGTTCAGCTGGCGAACTGTGAATTCCTTTCTTCCGATACCGTCGCAGGTAATGTAAATCTTGCCCTCGCGAGGCTCTGTTCCGTTCTCGTATGCCTTGACATTGAACTTGTAGGTATATTCCTGAAGCGCCTTTGTCTCGGGTATCTGCTCAATCCAGTTCGCGGAAGGGTCAATCATGACAATGGCATCCATATTTGTCTTGAACGGAAGTTCAATCTCGCCGCCGAGAGCATCGATGGTGACTCCGTCCTTGACAAGCACGAGGTCTCCTTTCTCAAAGTCGAGAATCTTTCCGGCCACCTCCCCCTTGCCGCTTATGGCAACAATGAACACGGAAGCCTTCGTTACGGTAGCCGGTGCGGTGACCGCCAGCTCGCCGCCGTTGTAATTACCGGAAACCTCAACCTTATAACCCTCGTCGGCCATAGCCTTCACTTTTGTGTCCTTGTCTCCCGCAATGATTGTGTAAGGAATGAACGTCGTCTGACCGGCGACAACCCCGACTTCAGCCCTGCCGATTTCAATGGCGAAAGCCTGAACCTTAGGAATGGTGATGGTGCTGTTGTCCCAAAGAGTGAAGACAACCTCGTCGCCGTTGTCGGTCACATTGGTGATGGTGCCTATGCCTGCAGAACGGATGTCGCCGCACTCCGTCCAGTTCTTTCCCTCATCCACGGAGAACCAGAACTTGTCGTTCTCGATTTTTATCTGCGGGGTGCCAAGCTGAGCCGTGGCGGGAATTTTCTTGCCGTTGTCAAGCATCGGCTCCCCGTCTATTGTCCAGTAGTACTGCCCGTCAGCCTCATCCTTCTGAACGCCGATGACAGGTGTCTTGCCATCAGCTCCGTCCTTGCCGTCGGTTCCGTTATAGACATTTATCTTGCCGGCATTCTCGAATTCCACCACAAAGCCCGCATTGTCCGGAAGAGGCTCCACCGAGACAATCCGGTCCTGGCTTTTGAGGGCATCGACAGCAAGTTGCATGGCGCTGACATTGCTCTGCAGCTGCTTCGCCAAAGTTTCCAGCTGGGTGACCCTGCCTTCGAGTTCATCCACGCGACCCGAAATGGCCGTGTCATCGTACTTGTCGCATCCCGCGAAGAGGAGCGCCGACAGCGAAAGGGCTGTCATGAGGTGTCTTAATGTTTTCATTGTGTTTTAATTGTTTATGGTTAATTTGTAATTCATTCTTATTATATAGATTTCTCCGTTCCGCTTCGCTCCAGTCGAAATGACAGAGATACACTACCAGTCCTTG
>ERZ808246.2089-NODE-2089-length-13051-cov-16.360496_pt1 | contig 13051 bp, 12 predicted proteins | sample MGYA00521083_ERZ808246 | MGnify/ENA primary metagenome ERZ808246 (study PRJEB31516, sample SAMN03275577) | gut metagenome | biome: mammalia-associated habitat; material: feces | host: Papio cynocephalus | place: Kenya | collected 2012-07-07 ...
ACGGAGGTTCGACTATGAGCGGCGCTGAGATTCTGCTCGAGCCGGGCGTGATTCCACGTCTGTTGCAGGGCCTGTGGGTCACGGTGTGGATTGCCGGCGTGTCCGTGGCGCTTTCCGTGCCCGTCGGTCTGATCGTCGGCTGGCTGATGACGATGAGGAACCCCATCGTGCGGCTGCTGACCAGGATATATCTGGACTTCATCCGCATCATGCCGCAGTTGGCGTTGCTGTTCATCGCTTTCTATGGTTTCGCGCAGGCGTGGAATTGGAATTTGGATGCGACCGGCGCATGCGTGTTCGTCTTCGTGCTGTGGGGCGGCGCCGAGCTTGGCGATCTGGTACGTGGCGCGCTCGAATCGATTCCGAAGGCGCAGTACGAGTCGTCGTACGTGTTGGGGTTGAGCGGCTGGCAGACATTCACGAAGGTGATTCTGCCGCAGGCGTTGCGTAGGCTGCTGCCGGCTTCGGTGAACCTCGCCACGCGCATCGTGAAGACCACATCGCTTGCCGTGCTGCTTGGCGTGGTCGAGGTCATCAAGGTGGGACAACAGATCATCGACGCGAACCGGTTCCAATATCCAACCGGAACCCTGTGGATCTACGGGGTGATCTTCTTCATGTACTTCATCGTGTGCTGGCCGCTGTCCATCGTGGCCCGTCGACTGGAAAAGAGGTGGAAGCATGACTGAGCAGGCCGTGCGGACGACACAGGCAAGCCTTGAGGTCAGGCATCTGGTCAAGCAATACGCCAACGCGGACAAGCCCGTGCTGAACGACATCTCCTTCAGCGTTCCCCACGGCAAGGTGTTCGTCATCGTCGGTCCTTCCGGCTCCGGCAAATCGACGCTATTGCGTACCATCGCGGGGCTCGAGCCGATCCAGGGCGGTACCATCGCGCTCAACGGCGAGGTCATCGAAACCGGCAGGCCGGGCACCGAATCGGCCGGGCGCAGCAAACGCAGCAGCGAGCTGCGCACGCGTGTCGGCATGGTGTTCCAAAGCTACGACCTGTTCCCCAACAAAACCGTGCTTGGCAATGTCACGCTCGCTCCGACGCTCGTGCAGAAGCGGGACAAGGCGGAAGCCGAGCAGGAGGCCATTGCCTTGCTGGAACGCGTCGGACTCGCCGATCGCAAGGACGCATGGCCGCATGAGCTTTCCGGCGGCCAGCGCCAGCGCGTGGCCATCTGCCGTGCGCTGATCCTGCATCCGGAGGTGCTGCTGTTCGACGAGGTCACCGCCGCGCTTGATCCGGAAATGGTGCGCGAGGTGCTCGATGTGATGCTGGAGCTCGCCGATTCCGGACAGACCATGCTTATCGTCACGCATGAGATGCAGTTCGCGCGCGCCATCGCCGACCGGGTCATCCTGTTGGAGGGCGGCGACATCGTGGAGCAATCCGACGACGCCGAGGCGTTCTTCACCAATCCGGAGACCGAACGGGCCAAGCGCTTCCTGCGCACCTTCGAATTCGATCGGCGCCGCAAACCGGCGGAGACCGTCGAATAATCGCATTTTTGAGTGCAGTCATCCGCTAAGAGAGGAGAAACCATGACCGCATCAACCATCAGCAAGACAATCAGGAACATCGTGGCCGCCTCGGCCGCGTTGATCATGGCCGCCTCCATGGCTGCCTGCGGTCCCAACGCCGCCACGCCAAGCGAGGATGCCGCCGCTTCGGGCGGCGCCAGCTCTTCGAAGGCGACCGCCCGCTCCCTGGACGAGATCAAGAAGTCCGGTGAGCTCAAGGTGGCCGTGTTCTCCGACAAGGCCCCGTTCGGCTACATCGACAAGGATGGCAAGAACGCCGGCTACGACATCGTCTTCGCCGAACGTCTCGCCAAGGATCTGGGCGTGAAGGTCAAGTATACCTCCGTCGATCCGGCAGCCCGTGTGGATGTGCTGACCTCCAACAAGGTGGACATCACTTTGGCCAATTTCACCGTGACCGACGAGCGCAAGGAGAAGGTTGACTTCGCCAAACCGTACATGAAGGTCGCGTTGGGCGTCGTTTCCCCGGAGAACGCCGAGATCACCGATGTGAACCAGCTCAAGGGCAAGACCCTGATCATCGCCAAGGGCACCACCGCCGAAAGCTACTTCGAGAAGAACCAGCCCGACGTGAAGCTGCAGAAGTACGATCAGTACGCTGACGCTTACAACGCGCTGCTCGATGGACGCGGCGACGCCTTCTCCACCGACAACACCGAGGTCCTGGCCTGGGCCAAGTCCAACAAGGGCTTCAAGGTGGGCATCACCAAGCTCGGAGATGAGGACACCATCGCGCCGGCCGTGCAGAAAGGCAACAAGGAACTGCTTGACTGGATCAACGACGAGATTGTGAAGCTCGGCAAGGAGAACTTCTTCCACAAAGATTATGAGCAGACCTTGGAGCCGGTGTACGGTGACGATGTCAGCCCTGATGACATCGTGGTCGAAGGCGGCGAGCTCTGACGCCCTGACCGACTCGGCAACGAGCCCGACGCCTGTCGAATCTGTTTCCAAGCCTTCCGCGGCATACGCCACGGAAGGCTTTTTCGTGGGTTGGTTGTGCGTTCCATAAGAAGCGCCTATAGCCGTATCGACATGTGGCTTTGGTTTTCTGGGTACGTTGGGGTGTGTTACCCCATTGACTGCACGTGATAAGGCAGGTTCCGCATGACTTCATATGTTTCCCCGGTCGCGTTCACCACAGTTGCGCAATCGATCCCACCGAATGTGTTCGCCGAAATGGATCGCAAAGTGGCCGCGGCGGTGGCTGGCGGCGCCGACGTGATCGACCTGGCGAAAGGCAACCCTGACGCGTTCCCGGCGGACTTTATCCGTGACGTGGCTAAGCGTGCCGTCGACGATCCCGCGAACGCACGGTATTCGCCGTTCGACGGCAAGCCGGGCTTCCTCCAGGCGGCCGAGCATTGGTATCGCGATACGTATGGCGTCGATTTGGATTGGAAGACTCAGTTGTTCGCCGTGGAGGGCGCGGTCGATGGTTTGGCGGCACTGTTCGCCGTGCTCGTCTCGCCGGGCGATGCCGTGGCCTACGCGGACCCGTACTATCCCTCCTACCATTGCATGACGGTGATGAGCCGGGCGGAGGAGATCCTGCTGCCGGCGCTGCCGGAACGCGGCTTCCTGCCTGATCTGGATGCGGTGCCTGCGGACACATGGGAGCGCGTGAAGGTGCTGGTGCTCAACTATCCGAACAATCCGACGGGCGCGCAGGCGCCGCGCGGGTTCCTGGAACGTGCCATCGAGCTGGCTCACGAACACCATTTCGCCATCGTGCAGGACTTCGCCTACGCCGGTCTTGGCGTGCGTGACCAGCAGATCAGCATTCTGTCGCTTCCCGGCGCGTTCGACGTGGCCGTGGAGGTGTGCTCGCTATCGAAGATGTACGCGATGGCCGGCTGGCGCGCGGGATTCATCGCCGGCAACGACGACATCGTGTCCCATGTGAAGCAGTATCACTATCAAATGGGCTCGATGGTCACCGCGAGCATCCAGGATGCGGGTGCTGCTGCATTGGAATCCGACCAAAGCTGTGTGCGCGAACTGGCGTCTCGGTATGCGGTCCGACGCGAGATCGTCGCCGGCGGCTTGCGGAACGCCGGCTTGGATGTGTTTGATTCGGATGGTGGTATCTACGCGTGGGTTCATGCGCCCGAAGGACTGACGGGGGAGCAGTTCGCCGACCTGTTGCTGAAGCGCGCCGCCGTCGCCGCCTTGCCGGGCACCTGCTTCGGCAAGGTCGGCGTGGATTATGCGCGGTTCAGTCTGCTCAAGGCGGATGACCGGCTACGTGAGGCCGTGCGGCGCATCGCTGCCGTACTGTAGTTTTTCGTCTGGCTACCTGTTGCGAAGCAGAAGCTAGGCGTTTTCCACCGTTTGATAGCCACTCATAATTATTTGCTATGACGATTCGTACGTCATATAACCAACGTCGATAAGGCGCGGCGCGCGTCGTGTTACGGAATGCGGTTAACTGGGGGACCAGTGATCACGTGAACGGCACGTGACAGGAAACCACAACCCGAGGGGGTGCGCATTATGACCAGATTCAATACTCAGCTCGTTCACGGTCTGCCGGTTGACGATAACAACACCGGAGCCGTGAATCCGCCGATCTACAACTCGTCCACCTATGCTTTCGAATCGGTTGACGCGATGCCTCGCTGGGATTACGCGCGCAGCGGCAATCCGACCCGTGAGTTCCTGGAACGGCAAATCGCGCAGCTGGAGCATGGCACGCGCGGTTTCGCGTTCGGTTCGGGTCTGGCCGCCATCCACGCGGTGCTTTCGATCTTTCAGCCGGGCGACCGCATCGTGGCCGGTGACAATATATACGGCGGTTCGTATTCGCAGCTGAACGAGCATTTCAACCGCTGGGGCCTTCTGGTCGATTCCGTCGACACTCGCGATCTTGCGGATGTCGAGCGTGCTATTGCCGGGGACTCCGCGCAGGGCAAGCTTCCCGCGAAAGCGATTTATTTCGAGACCATCACCAATCCGTTGCTGAAAGTGAACGATGTCCGCGCGATCGCCGCGATCGCCCACCGTCATGGGACGATTGTGATTGTCGACAACACCTTTGTAACGCCATATCTGCAGAATCCGCTTGATCTTGGCGCGGATATCGTCCTGCATTCCGCTACGAAATATCTGGCCGGTCATTCCGATGTGATCGCGGGCTTGGTGGTGACGAAGGACGACGAGCTTGGGCAACGCGTCTACTTCGCTCAGAATCGTCTGGGCGGCGTGCTCGCGCCGAACGAGTGCGATTCGGTGCGTCGCGGCATCCAAACGCTTGCCTTGCGTATGGACCGCCAGCAGGAAAACGCCGCTGCCGTAGCCCAATACTTGTTGGGGCATCCACTGGTCAAGGCGGTGTATTATCCCGGTCTCGCCGACGGTGAGGATTTGGCCGCCAAGGGACTTCGTGGCGGCGGTGGCGTTCTGAGCTTCGAAATCGTTGACGGCATCAATCCCGCTGATGTGCTGGACAACCTGAAACTGTTCCGTTTGGCGGTTTCCTTGGGAGCCGTCGAAAGCCTTGCGGAGCTGCCCTGCCGCATGACGCACTTCGAGCTGCCCCGCGAGGAGCGTCTGAAGGTCGGCATCACCGACGAGCTGATTCGCCTGTCCATCGGCATCGAGGACGCCAGCGATTTGAAGGAGGATCTGGGGCAAGCCTTTGCGCGAGCCGAGGAAGCCGGCTCCGTCGTGCGAAGCGGAACGTTCGCCGAGAAAGCCTTGGTCTGACTTTCGTCTGGGCTATGACGATTTGGAGTGCATGGAATGATACAGATTCGTGGTGTGCGTAAGTCATTCGGGACGCAGTTGGTGCTTGACGGCATCGATTTGGACATTTCGCAAGGCGAAGTCGTTTCGATTATTGGCCCGAGCGGATCAGGAAAATCAACGTTGCTGCGCGCGATCGACTACCTCGAATCCGCGGATGCGGGAACGATCGATTTCGGTCAGGGAGCCATCTCCTTGGCCGACGCGAAACCGAAGGACGTTTTCTCCGTTCGTTCGAGAATCGGTTTTGTGTTCCAGAATTACAATCTGTTTCTGAACAAGACCGCTGTTGAGAATGTATCGCTCGGCCTTGTGCACGCCAAGGGGAAGGGCCGCAAGGAGGCCGAACGCATCGCGTTGGATGAGCTCAAGCGTGTCGGAATGGAGGATTTCGCCGACCGCTATCCGAGCAAGTTGTCCGGCGGACAGCAGCAGCGCATCGCCATAGCTCGGGCCATCGCTTTGGAACCCGAACTGCTGGTGCTGGATGAGCCTACATCCGCTTTGGATCCGGAAATGGTGGATGAGGTTCTTGCCGTGATCAAATCCTTGGCCGACTCCGGGACAACCATGCTCATGGTCACCCATGAGATGCGCTTCGCCCGTAACGCCTCCGACCACGTCATCTTCTTCGAACACGGCAACATCGTGGAACAGGGCAGTCCGGAACAGATCTTCAACCATCCGACCGAATCCCGTACCGCGCGGTTTCTGTCGTCGATACATGATCCCAGTGTGATCGATGATTGGAAACCCGAGGAGCTTGAGGAGCTGGCATCGCCGTCGCCACGACGCCAGACCCAGGACAATCTTCGGTAGTGTCCAGCGCCTACGGGCTTTCGAACCATTAAACAAGCAGATACTTAGAAAGGAAACATAATGTCCAACGCGCATTCCGTATTGAGGAAGATCGCCGCAACCGCCATCGCCGCTGCCGCCATCGTCGGTTTCGGCGCATGTGGATCGTCGAATGATTCCGCGGCGAGCAGCGAGCTCGACCAGATCAAGAAGAACGGAGAGATCGTGTTCGGGACGGAAGGCACCTATGCGCCGTTCTCCTACCACGGTTCCGACAACAAGCTGACCGGCTATGACGTGGAGGTCGCTACGGCCGTCGCCAAGGAGCTTGGCGTGAAAGCCAAATTCGTGGAGTCCAATTGGGATTCCCTGCTGGCCGGCATCGATTCCAAGAAGTTCGACAGCGTGGCCGACCAGGTCGTGCCGACCGACGAGCGCAAACAGAAATACGATTTCAGCGACCTGTACACCTATTCCCAAGGCGTCGCGGTGACGAAGAAAGGCAATGGCGATATCAAGACCTTCGCCGACATCAAAGGAAAGAACGCCGCCGAGACCAAGACCAGCAACTGGAATCAGACCGCTCAGGAGCATGGCGCCAACATCGTGTCGGTCAATGATTTCGCCCAAGCCGTCGATGCCATCATCGCAGGGCGCGCCGACGTGACGCTTAACGACAAACTGGCGGTACTGGATTATCTGAAGCAGAAGCCGGATGCGGAGGTGCAGATTTCCGCGAAATCCGAAGTGACCCCGGCCGCGGCCTTCCCGGTTCGCAAGGGCGAGGACAGTTTGACGAAAGCGCTGAACGGGGCGCTTGCCAAGCTGCAGAAGGACGGTACTTTGAAGAAGCTCTCCGTCAAATACTTTGGCGAGGACGTTTCCGTCAAATAAATCGCATATTCCGCTGGGGTGGCCACGGATCCCATGATTCGCGGCCACCCCACGCATCCGATGTGGGAAAACGGAGAGAACATGGATGAAAGGCTTTGGGGAATCGTCGTCGATTCCTTCGGCAAACTGCTGATTCCCGGGTTGACGGTGACCATTCCGTTGACGCTCGTCTCTTTTGTCATCGGTCTGGTGCTGGCCATCGTCGTCGCGCTTGTCCGGGTGGCGAAAGTGCCAGTGGTGCAACGAATAGCGCAATTCTATGTATGGGTGTTCCGAGGCACGCCCCTGCTTGTGCAATTGTTCGTGATCTTCTTCGGCCTGCCGTCGGTGGGCATCGTCGTGCCCGCATTCCCGTCCGCGGTCATCGCGTTCTCCCTCAACGTCGGTGCGTATGCGTCGGAGACGCTGCGCGGAGCAATCCTTGCGGTTCCCAAAGGACAGATCGAAGCCGGACTGACCACCAACTTGAACTATCTGACCATCATGCGTCTCATAGTGCTGCCCCAAGCGTTCAGGTCGGCATTCCCCGCATTGTTCAACACGTTTATTTCTTTGGTGAAGGATACTTCGCTCGCTGCGAATATCACCGTGGTCGAGATGTTCATGGCGGCACAGCGCATCGTCGCGACCACATATGAGCCGTTGGTGTTGTATTGCGAGGTCGGTCTCATCTATCTGGCGTTCTGCACGGTGCTGACCTGGTTGCAAGGAGTGTGCGAGAAACGGCTCGCGGAACATTTCTGATTCGATTGCCTGGTCGGCGGCTTCCCGGTTCTGGAACATGGCCCGTCTCACGAGCTGGGCAAGGAAGGTGCCCCCTTGCCCAGCTCGTGGACAAGGAAGGTGCCCCCTTGCCCAGCTCGTGGACAAGGTCCGCCCGTCTCGCGGACAAAATGGGCGAACCGCGATGACGCGCTGATACGGTTCTTCTAGATTTGGCAACGGTTGCTAAACCTAGAAGAAACCAAAGAAGGGAGTGACGGCATGGGGTTCCTTATTGTCCTCATCGTCATTGCGCTGATCGTCGCGTTCCTGTTCCTGTCCACGTTGTTCATCGTGCCGCAGCAGCAGGCCTACATCATCGAACGCTTCGGCAAATTCAACAAAGTCCAGTTCGCGGGCATCCACATCCGCATCCCGTTCGTGGACCGCATCGCCATGAAGACCAACATGCGCGTCAACCAGCTCAACGTGCAGCTGGAGACCAAGACGCTCGACAACGTGTTCGTCACGGTCGTGGCGTCCACCCAGTTCCGTGTGAATCCCGAGAACGTGGCCACCGCATATTACGAGCTGCGCGATCCGGCCGGCCAGCTGCGCTCCTACATGGAGGACGCGCTGCGTTCGGCCATCCCCGCGTTGACGCTTGACGACGCGTTCGCCCGCAAGGACGATGTGGCGTTCGATGTGCAGAAAACCGTGGGCAACGAGATGGCCCGATTCGGTTTCACCGTGGTCAAGACCCTGATCACCGCCATCGATCCGAGCCCGCAGGTCAAGAACGCCATGGATTCCATCAACGCCGCCCAGCGTGAGAAGGAAGCCACCCGCCAGCGTGCGGAAGCCCAGCGCATCCAGATCGAGACCCAGGCCGCCGCGGAAGCCGAGAAGACTCGCCTGCAGGGCGAGGGGCAGGCCAACTACCGCCGCGAGATCGCCAGCGGCATCGTCGACCAGATCAAGAGCCTGCAGGCCGTCGGCATGAACATCGGCGATGTGAACAACGTGGTGCTGTTCAACCAGTATCTCGACGTGCTGCGCTCGCTGAGCGAATCCGACAATGCCAAGACCGTGGTGCTGCCAGCATCCACTCCCGGTGGCTATCAGGACATGTACAGCCAGATCACCCAGGCCATGATGACGGCCAACGAGTCCAACGGCCCATCCGCTTATGCGCCGCAGCCGTCCCAAGCCACCCCACCGGCACCGCGCGTCTGATGGGCGGTGCCTCCCAGGTGCCGGATCGATGAATAGACGAACCCCTCCTTTTGCCAGGGAAACCGCATAAGTGTGACGGAGAGTGCGGGAACGGCGAAAGGAGGGGGTCGATATTGGTGGCGCGTTGCCGTACCGCAACGCACGATGGTGATGATGGCGCCTGCGACCGCGGAATCACATCGCGCCGACAAACCCCCGTTCAGGGGTGTGCTGGAGAGTGGCGTCGCGTGCTTGCAGCATCCGAACCTGCTTCTGCAGATCCATGACTTTCTTCTCCAGCCATGCGATGGTCATGGTCTGGGAGACGACGAGCAGATCGCGCTGGCCGTCTGCGGCCTCGTTGGCGAACGACTGCGCCTCGATCATGATCTGCGGATCGGTTTTCCAGCGTGCGATGGCGCGTTCGATGCGCTTGCTGCCCACGATCTTCGGATTGAGTCCCGCACTGGCGAAGATGCTGGTCGGACCGTTGCCCCGCAGATATTGCGCCATGCAACGTACCTGGAATTCCCGTGAGTAGGTGATGCGGTCCACCGAAGCCCGCTCCACCGCGGGCAGGGTGTTGAGATAATAGACCTCGGCTTGGGTGAAACGACGTCGCATGATAGCCCCTTTCCTGTGGCCGACATGAATCGGCCGTATCAGGTTTTGCAAGTTCGTATTGATGGTTTCATTCTATTTTTGCGTGCTAGGGGCCAAATGCCATTTGGCACGAAACAAGAGATTCTGGCATGAAACGTATGATGCGAGATTGCTCGCGAGCGGGGCAAGACGTATCCGCATGCTCGGTGCTGCCTCTAAGAAGCGTAGAAGGTTATGGACAGGCACGGCGGCATGTGAGCCAAGTCGCCGTGCATTCGATGGAGATCCGAATGGGGCGATGCCACGCTATTCGAGCGTCAGTGTGCGGCGGATGCGTCCAACCACCGTGTCCACGGTCAGTCCGTAGCGTTCGTCAAGCTCGTCCAACGGTATGCGGTCGGTGAACTCCTTGGCCGCGCCGAAATTAAGCACATGCATGCGTGACGCCTTCGGGTCGGTGGAATTCGCATAGAAGGCGGTCACTTTCTCGCCCCAGCCGCCTTCCAACTGGCCATCCTCCACAGTGACGACCAGCCGGTGTCCGTCGGCCAGCATGCTCAACAACTCGCTGTCCATCGTGGAATACTGTGTCGCATTGACGAGCGTCGCGTCAATCGCAGACGGCTTGGATTCATCCTCGTCGCCGGTCGTCTCGGCGAGAGCGGCCACGATTCGGGCGGCCAACGGCATCGTATTGCCAAGTCCGATGACTGCGACCTGTCTGCCGGGACGCACGATCTGGTAGCGGTCGAACGGACATTCGCCATCAATGCGGACGGACGGCTCATGTGCGTCGGCCCGTTCGGACGGATCGAACGCCATGCCGGCGGAACGCTCCAACGCGAGAATCTGCTCGCCCGGCATGCGAATCGCCGTCACGCCATGGTTGGACGGGCCGGTGGCCCATGCCAGCATATCCAGCATCTGTTCGCCGCTGGTCGGGGCCAGGCAGGTCACATCGGGCGTATTGGCGAACATCGTCATATCGAATGCGCCGGAATGCGTGTTGTCCGTACCCGACAGTCCGGCTCCGAAAATCAGCAGCGTCGCCGGAACATGGTTGAGCGCGAGCTCCTGCTGCAATTGGTCATAGATACGTTGGAAAAACGTGGCGGACGTGGCCAGAACCGGTCGGCCTCCGGCTTTGGCGATGCCCGCCGCGAACGCGGCCGCATGTTCTTCGGTGATGCCGGTGTCCACGTAATGCGCGCCGGCGCGTTCTCGGAAATCGCGGGTGATGCCGTTCGACCCGGGAGTGGCGGGGGATATGACCACCAACCCCGGTTCCTGCGCGAATCGTTGTTCCAACGAGGACATGGCCATCTGCCCATAGTATTTGCGCGCGTCAAGCGGCCTGCCGAGCGAGCTGTCCGGATCCTGCCAATGATTCGCCTCGCATTGGCCGGCATGCGGCCGTGGATTGGTTTGGTTGCAGCCGTCGGAACCGTTTGACGACGTGGTCTCGTCACTGAAGCCCAAACCCTTGGTGGTGTGGATGTGCAGCACGACGGGATGCCCGACGTCCTTGAGATCCCCGAGCGCGTCGACGAGTGCATCCACATCATTGCCTTGTTCCACGTACCGGTAGTCCAGTCCGAACGCCTTGAACAGGTTCGGCTCGGCGGTGCCGCCCGAAGCGCGCAGTTTGGCGAGTTGGCCGTACATGCCGCCGAAATCCTCGGCGATCGACATCTCGTTGTCATTGACGACGATGATGAGATTGCCGCCTTGCTCCGCGGCGTTGTTGAGGCCTTCGAAGGCGATCGCCGAGCTCAGCGAACCGTCGCCGATGATAGCGATCACGTTGCCGATGCCGCTTGATCCCGTTGCAGTGCACTGCATGTCGCGCGTCTTGGCCAGGCCGCAGGCCAGCGAAATGGACGTTCCGGTGTGTCCCAGCACGAAAGAATCATGTTCGCTTTCCGATGGATTGGTGAATCCCGTCACCTCGTCGAAATGCGATTCATCCAGATAGGCTTCGGCCCGGCCGGTGAGCATCTTATGCACGTAGCTTTGATGGGAAACATCGAAAATGAAACGATCCCGCGGAGAGTCGAACACGCGGTGCAGCGCCACGGTAAGCTCCACAACGCCGAGATTCGAGCCGATATGCCCCCCATGCTTGCTGCCGTAGTCGAGCAGCGTGGAGCGAATCTCCTTGCATAAGTCGCGAAGTTGCTGAGGGGAAAGCGCATGCACATCCGCCGGAGTGTGAATCGAACCCAGTATGCCAGCGGTCATTATGCGCGACTGTCCTTTCCTAGCCATGTATCTTGCCTCACCGCCGAAATCCTATCCCACCGTATGCCTTTGTCGGGGTGTCGGCGATCAAATACCTGCAAAGTCTTCTCAACTGCGGCACAATGGAAAGCGATGGAGCGCGGCGAACGCCGTGAGGACCGCGAAGGAGCGTGAAGCATGAAAGCAGTGTATGCCGCAGGAACCGATTACGATGATCCTCTGTCCAAACTCGAGGTGGGGGCGCTCGCGGAACCGGAACGCAAGCCGTTCTGGAGCAATATCCGCGTGGCTGCGGCAAGTGTGAACCACCACGATATCTGGAGTCTGCAGGGTGTCGGGCTGTCCGCGGAACAGACCCCGATGATTCTCGGCACTGATGCGGCCGGCGTGCTCGAGGAGGGTATCCCCGGTCGCAATGGGCTGAAAGCCGGGACGGAAGTGGTGCCATACACGTTCGTCGGCACCGACGGCGCGGGTGTCATGCCGGGGGAGCGGCGGAGCATCCTCTCCGAGCGGTACGCGGGAACCATGGCCGAAATCACGCAAGTGCCCAGCGCGAACGTGTTCGCCAAGCCCGCGAACCTTGACATCGACGAAGCCGCGGCACTGGGCACCAGTTGGCTGACCGCGTATGCGCTGCTGTTCACCGCGGCCAATGTGAAGCCGGGAGACACGATCCTCATTCAAGGAGCGGGCGGCGGCGTGTCCACCGCGGCCATCCAGCTCGCCCACGCGGCCGGGCTGGAGGTGTTCGTCACGTCGCGGACCGAGGGCAAGCGCGAACGGGCGGTCTCCATCGGGGCCGACATGGCCTTCGAGCCGGGCGCGCGGTTGCCGCGCAAGGTCGACGCCGTCATCGAATCCGTCGGCGCGGCCACATGGAGCCACTCCGTCAAATCCGTACGTCCGGGCGGAACCATCGCCATCTGCGGAGCCACCACGGGAGACCAGCCGGGAGCCGAACTGACCCGCATCTTCTTCCAAGACATCCGGATCCAAGGCAACACCATGGGATCGCGCGAGGATTTCGCCAGGCTGCTCAGATTCGTGGAGCATGCCGATCTGCATCCCATCATCGACTCCACGTACGCGCTTGCCGAAGCGCCCGCCGCATTCGGCAAGGTGATCGATGGCGATGTCTTCGGCAAAGTCGTACTGCACATCAGTTGAGCATTTCGGGCTCTTGGGCCAGCTCATCGAGCCACGCAAGTAAAGTAAGCCGTGTTCTAGAACATGTTTGGAATCCTTCGGAGGTTCTTGATGGCAGACAACAAGCCTGAAGTCGCGGTGATCATGGGAT
>ERZ808246.2090-NODE-2090-length-13051-cov-5.510003_pt1 | contig 13051 bp, 9 predicted proteins | sample MGYA00521083_ERZ808246 | MGnify/ENA primary metagenome ERZ808246 (study PRJEB31516, sample SAMN03275577) | gut metagenome | biome: mammalia-associated habitat; material: feces | host: Papio cynocephalus | place: Kenya | collected 2012-07-07 ...
AAAAGCGGGTGTAGCTCAGTGGTAGAGCATCGGCTTCCCAAGCCGAGGGCCACGAGTTCGACTCTCGCCACCCGCTCAGAAAAGTTTGATTGACAGATGATTGTGTCAATGAAGAATATGCCTCTGAAGATTCACGCATCAGCGTGCCATGTCTTCGGAGGCATTTTCTTTTGTGACGATGCAATTCCGCAAAGGAGATATTCTTCTTCAACGAAATGTCAATGAAAGAATATATTAACATAATGTACAACAATATGAAGCGATTCTTTTTGATTGCGGCGACGGTGATTGCCGCGCTCGTTTCGTCCTCCTGTGCGAAAGAGTATGAGACGGTCAAGAACGATCCGATGCACACGCGGATCTACACGCTCGACAACGGCCTGAAGGTCTATATGAGCGTCAACAAGGAAACTCCGAGAATCCAGACCTACATCGCGGTCAAGGTCGGAGGTAAGAACGATCCGGCTGAGACTACCGGACTTGCGCATTATTTCGAGCACCTCATGTTCAAGGGAACGGAGCGGTTCGGAACAAGCGACTACGCGGCGGAGAAGCCTATGCTCGATGAAATAGAGAACCTTTTTGAGGTTTACAGAAAGACCGTCGACGAGGCGGAGAGGGCTGCGATTTATCACAGGATAGACTCCATCAGCTACGAGGCGTCGAAGATTGCGATTCCAAACGAATATGACAAGCTCATGTCGATGATCGGCGCCGACGGAACCAACGCGTTCACCTCCACCGACGAGACCGTGTATGTCGAGAACATCCCGTCAAATCAGATTGAGAATTGGGCAAAGATTCAGGCAGACCGCTTCCAGCACCCGGTAATCCGCGGATTCCATACGGAGCTTGAGACAATTTATGAGGAAAAGAACATGTCCCTCACGAAGGACAACAGGAAGATGTACGAGGCAGTGCTTGCCGCGCTCTTCCCTCACCACCCTTATGGAACCCAGACTGTCCTCGGCACTCAGGAGCATCTGAAGAACCCGTCAATCACAAATGTGAAGGCCTACCACAAGACCTGGTATGTGCCGAACAATATGGCAATCTGCCTCTCCGGAGACTTTGATCCGGATGAGATGATCTCCATAATAAAGAAGTATTTCGGAGGCATGCAGCCGAATCCCGGGCTGCCTAAGCTTGAGTTTGAGCCTGAGGCTCCGATTACGACTCCGGAAGTTCGTGACGTCTACGGACTTGAGTCGGAGTATGTCTACCTTGCCTGGAGACTGCCTGCTGCCGCAGACAAGTCAAACGACGTCGCGGATATTGCCTCGTCGATAGTCTATAACGGCAAGGCCGGAATGCTTGACCTTAACGTGAACCAGCAGCAGAAGGTGCTCGCTTCATACGGATTCAGCAACAATATGCCGGACTACGGAATGTTTCTGATGGTCGGTTATCCGAAGCAGGGCCAGACACTTGAGCAGGTTCGTGAGGTGCTCCTCGACCAGGTCGCGAAGCTTCGCGCGGGTGACTTCGACGAGGAACTCATAAAGGCCTCTGTCAACAACTTCCGGAAGGACTGCATGGCGGGTCTTGAGGACAACGACCAGAGGGCTATGAGCTATGTCAATGCATTCATTGACGGCGAGGACTGGGCAGACTGCGTGGCCAAGATTGACCGCTGTTCTAAGGTGACAAAGGAAGACGTCGTTGCCTGGGCTAACGAATATCTCGGTGCTGACAACTATGTGGTAATTAACAAGAGGCAGGGCGAGGACAAGACCGTAAAGAAGATCTCCGCTCCGAAGATTACCCCTATCGTCACCAACCGCGACCGCCAGTCGGAATTCCTTGCGGAGGTTCAGAACACTGAAGTCAAGCCGATTGAGCCTGTTTTCGTGGATTTCAGCAAGGAAATGTCCACATTTTCGGAGGCAGATGGCGTCGATGTACTCTACAAAAAGAATGAGACTAACGGACTGTTCAACCTCGAATATGTATTCGACATCAACCGTGAACAGGATCCTGAACTTTCGTTTGCGCTGAACTATCTTTCCTACCTCGGCACGGCAACCAAGAGTCACGACGAGATTGCGAAGGAACTCTATGACCTCGCGGCAGATTATAATGTATACGTCGGAAACACAAGAACATACGTCACAATGGAAGGACTCGGGGACTCGATGAAAGACGTGATGGCAATTGTCGAGGACGTGATCTACAACGCGCAGGGCGACGAGACCATTCTTGAAGGTCTCAAGGCAGATATGCTCAAGGACCGCGCCGACAGCAAGCTCAACCAGCAGAGCTGTTTCCGTGCCCTTCAGAGGTACGCGCTCATGGGCGGTGATGCCATTCGCCGCAGCACTCTCTCCAACGAGAGGATTCTTTCCCTTACCTCGGACGAGTTGCTTGCCAAGGTACGCGGACTTTTCGACAAGAAGCATGAGGTTGTCTATTACGGACCGGATTCAGAGAAGGCTCTCAAGGCAGCTCTTGCCGATGTTCATGTGAAGGGCAAGGCTCTTGAGGAAACGAAACTCCAGTGGCCTGTCTATCAGACGACAGCGGACAACTCTGTGGTGATGGCGCAGTATGACGCCAAGCAGCTCTACTACATCCAGTACTCATGCGACGGACGTCAGTTCACACCGGCTTCAGAAGCAGGCATCGACCTATATAACAGCTACTTCGGCGGCGGAATGAACAGCATCGTGTTCCAGGAGATGCGCGAGGCGCGCGGCCTTGCATACTCGGCATGGGCATCGCTGATTTCTCCGTACTATCGTGACGGCAAGTACTACTACATGGCTTTCATCGCCACCCAGAACGACAAGATGAAACAGGCCGTTGAGGCGTTCGATGACATCATCAACAATCTTCCGGAGTCGGAGGCTGCCTTCAGCATAGCGAAGGAGGCTCTCATCGCGAACCTGCGTACCTCACGCACAATCGGAATGGGCGTTCTGAACAGCTATATCAACTGCCGCGACCTTGGCCTTTCCGAGCCTCTTGACAAGGAAATTTTCGATGCCCTTCAGAACATGACCCTCGAAGACGTGAAGGCGGTTCAGGCCGAGTGGGTGAAGAACCGTCGCTACACCTACGCCATCCTCGGCGACATCAAGGATCTTGACAAGAAGTTCCTCGCCACCCTTGGACCGGTGAGGGTCGTTTCGCTTGAAGAAATCTTCGGCTACTAGGACGGGCGAATCTGAGATCGGCTTACACTCCATCTCGCATATTCATCCTCCTGTCACAGTTTTTTACTGGTTTAACTTTATAAGAATCAGGGCATTTCGTGCAAACGGAATGCCCTGATCCCTTTTCTTGAAAAACTTGTTTTCAAAAAAAACTACGAAAGTTCGAAAAAAATGCTTAACTTTGCGCCCGTTTATTCCATTTAAACAATTAACCGAAACTTTGTCCTCATAGGATAAAACCTAAAAATCTGCAAGTGAGAGGAGCAGAACGATATATGGCAGCGGTTATAGTGACCCTGCTGTTGGCGTCATTAGCGCTTCCGGCCCAATCAAACATGGGCGGGCGTTCGGGCGTTGCCGATGCTGGCAGGGTGGTTGGCATTGATCGATGTGCGTTCCGCGTAAATGCTCTGGAGCTGCTCTGTACCGTTCCGAATGTAAATGCTGAATTTGACTTGTCCTCCTCGCCTTACAACAGGATGTCGTTGGGGCTTACCATGAAATACAACTGGAACACGTGGCACAATGTTCCGCCGGAACTTGCCTTCAACATGTTTGAGCTGCGTCCGGAATTTCGGTGGTGGTTTCGCATGAAACCGAAGGAAAATGCTGAGGCGAAGGAAAGGGCTTTCTTTGTCGGAGCATACGCCCATGGAGGTACATATTCCATAAAACCTGGTACATACGGCATTCAGGGGCCGATTTTCGGAATAGGCGCACTTTTCGGATATGACATTCCTCTCTACACCTACCGGCATTTTGCAATTGACTTCGAACTCGGCATTGCGGCCGGATTTGGCGTGACATCGTACGATTCGTTCGCGATGAACCGCAGCGGTTCGGACTATGTCATTGTTCCGGAGCGTTCCCGGAGGCTGCACCTCTGCCCGTTTCCCGTGGTGTCGGAATTAAAGGCCTGCTTCGTCTTCAGAACGCTGTCAATCAAGGACAAATACAAGAAAGTTGATGCCCAGAAGATGATTCTGAAGCAGGAAAGGGAGGACGCGAAACAGGCGGCGAAAGAAAAACGGGACGAGGAGAAAAGGTTGAGGAAAGAGGCGCGCAAGGCAAAGAAAAATGGCACGGCTTCAAAAGATGAGGGAGGGAATGGCGAATGAGAAAGTTGATGTCTGCGCTTGCGTGTTGCATAATTGTTTCCTCTTGCGTGATGCTTGACTTGAAGACGGCGGAAACTTCCGATGCCTCTAAGATTGAGTTTGCTGTCGAATGGGGCGGCGTCTCTGAAGTGGAACGCCCGGACACTGTCTTCATTGCCATGAACCATTTGCCGGACGCGATACGCTATGCCTTCGAACTGGATGCTTCAGGGAACTATCTTCCTGACAATGACCATGACAGTTCTGCCGTTTACGGAAATTACATCATACTTGCCTACACCCGTGACCGTGAAAATTATGATTTTTCGGGTCCGGACGCTTTCATGTCAGATCCTAAGGTGTCGATGCTGGACTTCAAGGTGCGCCTGAAAGATTTGCCGCAGGATGAACTGGATGGGCTCCGTCAGGGGTCCCGGTTTGATTTAAATGCTGCCTACCGCTTTGTGCGCCATTCGGCTCCTCTCTGGTGCGCTTCTCAGAAGGGAGACGTTTCGGACACGCGTGAGAATCTTTTCAACTTCACCATGCGTCAGATGCTCCAGGACATCACCTTCACGGTGGACCTCGTGCCGGAAGCCGGAGTTGACATAGTTTCAGTCGTCGCTGAGATTTCAGGGGTTCCAACCGGTTTTAACCTGCTGACTGGTGCCGTTGATATGGAGGACATGGCGCGTGTGGTTTTCCGGATGTCACAATCGGGAGAGCGGTATGAGGGCACGGTTGGCGTACCGGGTCTTTTCCCGTCGGAGAATGTCAATCTGTACTCGGGCCCCGGCATAATGTGCCTTGCCGTGACGGCGGAAAAGGATGGGGCGCGGAAAGTGCTGCGCCCGGCAATAAATATTGGCGACCTGATAACTTCAGCATCGCTTATGGAACGCATCCCGGGCACGGACGGTTACAGAATTTCTCGAAGTTCTGCCGTTCTTGAGGTTCCGGTGCCGCTGACTATAGGAGCCGGGAGCTTCCGTTCGTCGGACTCGGGTGGCAGTGTCGAGGGTTGGTTTGACAGTGACAATATAGACGTTGAGATATAGTTTGAAGAAGAATGTGCTCATATTGCTTTCGATGCTCATGCTGACCTCCTGCACCGACAAGTCATGGCGCGGTGTGTCGGGTGGCGACTCTGATGACGATGACTCCCGTATGCCAGTCCTTATCGGAATGGGAGACGGTGTCTCGTACACGAAAGGGACCGGAGCCGTGGACGACAATGACGGGCGTGAGTGGAGAGACGTGGATGTATACGTCTATGCTTTCCGGAAAGATGCCCCTTTCACCGAACCGGCCGTTTCGGGCGACGACTGTCTTATTGACGGCACTGTTGACGATTCCGGAAACTTGGCGGGCCGCAGGGCAACTTACAGCAGTACGGACGAATACCTCATCTGGGCGGATTCCAACGAAGAAATCTACTATCCACAGGGAAAGACGAACTACGATTTTTATGCCTATTACATTGATGACATGAGCATTCCTCGCGCTTCGATTGAGCGATCACACGATAGAATCAGTTTCCCTGTGACCATTGACGGAAGCACGGATCTGATGACCGGAAGAGCCGTGGTCTCAGATGCATCGTTCAGGAACTCGAATTTTTCCGCAGAGGAGAAGGAAATGTTGAAGAGATATGCCTTCAGTTCATACACCGCCAAGCGCGGAATCACGCCTATGCTGGAGTTTCGCCATCATCTGACGCGGATCCGCTTCGAGATGTATCCTGCCGCGGACATGTCAAATACGGTGATAATCAATTCTATAAAAGTGAAGGCCAAGACCACCGGAACTTTTGTCGCCGTCAGTCGTGACGATGCCGCCACCGGCGTTGACTTCCCGTCCACATCGACCATGGACTGGCTCGAACTTGCGGAAGCGGACGGAAGCCCGCTGAAACAGGACGAATACCACACTACAGACAAAAAAGAAGAGGTCGATTTTAGCAAACCTCTCTATGAACGCCCGCATGTTCAGGTGGGCGGTTCGCTGCTGCTCTCTCCGGATGCGGAGTACGAGGTTGAGCTCGGTCTAAAGGAACTTAAGGGGATTGGACATACCGGCAAGACACCGTTCTCGATAAGTAGAGACGGAGGATTCAAGGCCGGACATCAGTATGTCGTGAGATTAGGCATATATGGGATGATGGAAATCCGTCCCGTTGTGGAGATTGAGCCGTGGGGCACGGGGGGACGCATCACGGTGGATGAGGAGGACGATTTTGAGGCCACGTATGGGAGTTGAGAACCCATCGCCATGGATGAGGAACAGATACAGATGATATATTTTGACAAATATATATTTATTAACAAAATTATTTTATAAACCTTAAACACAAATGGTTATGAAAAAGTATCATTTATTTGCAGCAGTTGCGGCCATCGCATCGTTGGCAGCCTGCTCGAAGTCGTCTGTGACGGCTGTTGAAACTGAAGACGGCGCTCCTGTGCCTGTGCAGTTCGGGGTTGGCTCACCGATGGATGTCCGCGTGAAGTCTGTCGGTTCTGTCGGCGGAACCGAGGCTCAGGGCAATGTCTGGAACGGACAGGAGCTCAAAATCTACGGATTTGAAAGGTCTGTTACGGACTTCACTTCGCCCGCTTTCATCGACAATGTTTCTGCAATTGCTCCAGTCGGCGAGCAGAAGGGTGTTCTGTCAGTGAGCAACGCGGCTGCCGGCAATGAGCCGTTCTACTATGAGTCAGGTTTCTGCTACGACTTCTACGGCTATTTCACCGATGACGCCACACCGGCTGAGACTGAGCCTGTGAAGACAGCTGAGGGAATCTCAGTTCCATTCACGATTGACGGTTCTCAGGATCTTATGATTGCCAAGGCAGACCAGCAGACAGACATTGACGCTGCCGGTGCAGGTGACAAGGTTAAGGAGGATCGTGCCTACAGCGCATACGCGGCACGTCGCGGAGTGCAGCCGACGCTTTCTTTCAAGCATCTGCTCACAAGGTTCACCTTCAAGATTGTTGCAGGCTCGGCGTCCGCTAACGATATCAGCGTTGACAAAATCTCGCTCGTGTCCAAGACCAGCGGCAACATTGTTGTCGTAGGAGGCGAGAGGGGCCTTGCCAACATAGATGAAACCACAGCGGAACTGTTCCTTCAGCAGCGCGGTGCAAATGACTCCATGGAAGCCTTCACTCCGGTAAAGACAGAAGAGTGGGTAGAAGATCGCAGCAATGCCGTTTCTGTGGGCGAGAGCCTTATGGTAATTCCTGCCGAGGATTATCTTCTCACGATTTATATGAGCAAGGATGGTTCTGCAACGGAAGTTAAGCCTACCACGACATCCCTCAATATCACTAAAGTCACTGACGCTCCGGAAGGTGCAACTGCGTTTGAGGCAGGCTACTCATATGAGGTTACTGCTGTCATCTACGGACTTGAAAAAGTTGAGATCACGGCTGCTCTTGAGCCATGGAAGGACGGCGGTCACGCTACCATCGACCCTGACGAAGAATGGGCTGAATCGCTTTAAATACTGGGAGTTATGAAAAGATTAACATACATTTCGCTGCTCGTCCTTGCCGTTTCATGCGGCAAGGCGACTCCGGCAACGGATGCCGATGCCTGGGTGAATGACGAGACACAAAGGGTTCCGGTGCTTTTCAGCACTTCGAAGGCTGAGTCCGCAAAGACAAAGGCCATTCAGTACGGCCCGATTTCAGGCAGTGTGATGAATACGCTTGATGTCGGAGTCATCGGCGTTGCCGAAAAGGAGGTCGATTCGACACCGGTCACTTGGGGCACTGACACAGAGAACACAATACTCATCGACAATCGCAAGGTTACGACTTCTGCAACCGGCGCCATCACGTTCTCTCCGGCGATCTACTACCCGTATAGGAATCAGTATGCCTACACATTCTACAGCTACTATCCGTATACCAACGCCGGTGGCGAAGCCGCGACGCTGACAGATGGTGCCTACAGCATCACCTACGATCTCGGAAATACGGACATTCTCTGGGCAAAATCCGCTGCGGAGGACTATAACGGCATTCTTGGCTTCAACGCCGCATACTGCCGTGCCGTGAAGAAGGATAACCTTCAATCAGAGAAATTTCCGAAACTGCAGTACAATCACCTGCTTACGGCTCTCGTTTTTCGCGTTGTGGGCAAGGAGGAAAGCATTGATAACTACGGCGTTTCTGTGACGGGGCTCCAGCTCACGAACACCTACACTTCAGCGACGCTCTGCGTCGCCGACAGCTTTGGTGAAAAGACCGGTGTGCTTACGGGCAGCGGAAACGGCAGCATCGGATATGCTGACCTTGACGTCGACGTGACTGCCACGGAGGCTGATATCTGCACGATTATGGCCGTGCCTGCAGGACGCTATACGGCAGATTTGATCGTCTCTGTAGGAGGAAAGTCGAACTTGCTTAATCTGAAAATAGGAAATGGTTCTACAGAGTATCAGGCCGGCTATATCTACTATTTCACGGTGACTGTAAACAATCCTGAGTCTGTCACCATTGTCGAGACTGGACTGACGGAGTGGAAGCCGGGAACTAATCCTACTCCAGGTACCGAAATCTAAGGCGTGACACCTAAAAGGCGTCCTGCTTAGTTGGACGTCTTCCAGTTTAGAATAGCTTAAGTTGAAACAGACAGGAAAAAATATTGTTGTTGCGGTTGCGCTGCTCGTTGCCCTTGGGGGCTTCGGGTGGCGTGCCGGTGCTCAGCAGGTTGCTCTGCGTTCCAATGCCTTGCGGGCGGCTTTGCTGACGCCGGACTTGGGCGTGGAGTTGGTGAGCGGGGAGCACAGTTCCGTCTCTTTGTCGGTTTTCGGCAACTGGAAGCCTTACGGCATCGATTCGAAGCTGATTGCCGTTCAGCCCCAGTTCCGCTGGTGGTTTAACGGCCGTCCGCTCGTGAGGGAATATGTCGGAGTGGCTGCGCTGTTCACCGACTACGACATCGGCTGGGGAGAACGTCGCTATCGTGGGCTGGCGGGAGGACTCGGACTTACGGGCGGATATGTCCTTCCGCTCGGCACCAGATGGGGGGTCGAGTTTTCCGGCGGGCTCGGGTTCGTCCTGTTCAGCCAGCATCGCGGCAGCCGCTACGACAATTTTGACTATCTTGACGGCGGTGCCTACACCTCAAGAGGTTACAAGATATTGCCGATGAATGTCGGCGTGACGTTCATTTATATTATAAGGTAACTTCAAGAGAGGTGATATGAAAAGGAATTTGTTGATATGCCTGTTGGCCGCGCTTCAGCTGCTGCCGCTCTCTCTCGGGGCGCAGGAGATGAAGCGCGTCACTGGGCATATACTCGACAAGACGACAGGCAAGCCGATTGACCAGAAGATTGTTTCTGTCCAGGTCTACGGTTTCAATACGGTTGCTCAGGCAGAGGACGTCAAGAAGAAGATGGATAGGGACGAGAATACATTCATAGTTCCTGATTCTCAGGCGTTTCCTGACGATAACGGATATTATGAGATTTCCGTTCCCGAGACCGGTGCACTGATTTTCAAGGCAGAGATGAAGTCTGCCGTGTTTGAAAAAGTCAATTTCCGTCTCGAAATCAACGTGAAGATAGAGATGGGAAACTACATCAACACGAGTATGGTCACGGCCGTCCGGGACCAGGTTGGAGTGCTTGACCCGCAGGGTGACATCGAGGGCAACTATCTCAAGGCCCGCAGCACAATCAGCCTTCCGGAAAACAGCGGCAAGACCAACGCGAGGATGATTGTGCAGCCTGTGCTGATAGACGGAGCGACGAAGGACACGCTGCGCTATCTGAAACCGATGGTGATGGACGGCAGGGAGTATCATCTGACTCAGCTTCGCCGCATGAACTATGACCCGTCTCTCGATCCTCTGAACAGATGGCTTTCTCCAGACACTCTCACGGCAGCTTCGCAGAACATCAGCTGGGCAGACACGATATATCTCGAAAATCCGTCGAAGAACTATCAGGTCAAGGGTATCATCATGCTGGAAGACTATAATCTTCCATATTTCCGCAAGGATTATTTTCTCGCGTCCTCGCGCCTTCGTCGTCCGCTGCGTTTTCTCGAATATTCGATGGCCCCGTATAGTCTCGACCCGGACCAATATAGAGAACGCGCAAAACGTGAGAAGCGCAACACTGCGGGAAACATGTCCCTGAATTTCAAGGTGGGAAAGGCGCAGCTCGCGGACGATGACGCGGAGGGCCGTCGGCAGATTGATTCCGTGAAGGCGGTTCTTTTGGACATTATCCATGGAGAAGGCTCGCAGCTCAAGGAATTTCACATCACGGGCACGGCTTCTCCGGACGGACCATATGCGGGGAACGTAAATTTGGCGAAGAAGAGAATGGAATATGCTCTGAATCAGATTGTTTCGGTGCTGCCGAAGGCTGTGAGAGACAGAGTGTATATGACGACTACGGCTTCTGTGGCTCCGTGGACTGCAGTGGCGGAACTGCTTGAGGCCGATTCGCTTATGGTCGAGGCAAAGGCGATAAGGGACATCGTTGCCGCAAATCCGGGTGGGCAGGACAGACAGTGGGGGAAAATCAGGGCGTTGCCTTATTATCGCAGCGTGATTGTCAACTATCTTCCGCGTCTGCGTTCGGTGCGCTACCAGTACGGCTATGAAATTTTCCGCGAACTCACTCCGGAGGAGATTATGGAGCGTTACCAGAATGACGAGGACTACCGCAGCGGCCGAAAGAAGTTCGCGCTGTATGAGTATTGGCATCTGTTCCGCATGGTTAAGGACCAGGGTGAACTGGAAAATCTCTATCGCCGGGCGTACGACGAGTCGATAGAGGCCAACGGAAAACCTTGGATTCTTGCGGCGAACAATCTTGCGGAGTCGTACATCAGCCGCGGTGTGGCGGACACCACTCTTCTTTCTCGTTTCATCGATTTGCAGACTCCGGCGGTGGATTTCCGCCTCATGAGGATGAACGGGAGCGGATATGACATTGTGAATCCTGAGGCAGTGGTTGCGAACCAGATGATTATGTATGTGATGTCCAATGACTTCCGTAGGGCAGGACAGCTGACGAACATCCTACCGGCTTCGGACAGAAACCGTCTCGTGAGGGCTTTCGCGCTCTGTCTCGGAGGTTACTACAAGGGCGGGAACACCCCTGATCAGCGCTCACGGGCGCGTGATGTTTTCGAGACTGTTTCGGAAAGTTCGCCTCTGAACCGTGTGGTGCTGAACCTTGCGATGAACACGAAGGCCTACGATGCGCTTGCGGAGGAGGCCATGGCCGCGCTCCCGCAGGATTCTGCCCTTACGGACTATCTCTGGGCGGTGATTTACGGGCGCAAGGGAGCCCGTTCCCATGACTTTATGGATGACATGAACTCGGAGGACCGCCTTGTTGCTTGCTTCAAAAAGGATCCGTCGTTCATCGACATTGCCGCAGGTGACGGGGATATTGTTGAAACGATTATGAAAAATGCGCGTGACCGTTATGAGAATGGTGAGTAGAAGTAATATATTTGCGGTGCTGCTGATGCTCCTGCCCTTCTCCATGCGTGCTCAGGAGCCGGATACGCTGAGCTTCAATGCCTTGGAGTACAGCATGCAGAAACGCTACCGTCCGGCCAACTCCGAGTTTGTCTCGGCTAAGTTCACGGACAACACCTTCATCAGTGTGAAGGCAGGCGGCTGGAGCCTCTTCTCCAATTCTGCTTCAGGTTATTCGCAGGGACCGGTGACCGGCGCTTCTGTCGGAAAGCAGCTTAACGTCTATAACGGGCTGTCGGTCGGGCTTTCCGGCGGCAGCCTGCGGCGCAATGCCGATGGGGTTCGCGCTTGGAATGTCTGCGGTGACGTCTCGCACAGCTTTGACATTACCTCCTATTTCTATGGCTACAGGCCTTCTCGCATTCTGCGTGTCTCAACATACGAGGGAGCCGCTGTTGAGATTGTCCGGGCCTCGGGCCGCAGCTCTCTCGCCGCGAAGCTTTTCGTGGGTCTTGAGTTCAGCGCTCAGGCAGCCCGCGATTTAGACATATTCTTCCGTCCGTCCCTGCTGTTCGGCTCGGATGGTCTCGACCGTCTCTCCTCTGCAGCCCGCTGTCACGGCGGATATTCGCTTGATTTCGGAGTGACGGCTCATTTCAACCGTTTCCGGGCTCCGGAAGACGGCGTGAGAGAAAATTTCGGCAAGTGGTTCGTCCGTGATGCCTTCATTTCCGTTTCCGCCGGCGCGCAGTTCCAGGCATCAGACCTTGTCTCCGAAACCGTCGGGTTCATTCCTTCGGCTCGCGAAAGTCTGACTCTTTCATACGGACGTCTTCTGACCGGACCTCTTTCTGTCAGATTGTCAGCCTTCTACGGGCGTGACATCTGGAAGAAGTTCCCTGACGGCCGGCAGAAGAACTGTTTTTATGGCGGTGCCCGCGGAGAACTGATGTTCGATCCGATGTTCTGGCACAAAACCGGCAGGGTAGTGTTCTCCATGCCGATTCTGTTCGGTCCCGAAGCAGGACTGATGCAGAAGTCGGATGACGGCTACACAATCCGGAGAATCTATCTCGGTTTTACCGGCGGTATACAGTTCCGCTTCAACATCGACCGTCATTTCGGACTTTTCCTCGAACCCCGCGTCTCCATAGTTCCGTATTCATGGAAATCCCGCAGCGGAAACGCCATCGTCAACACTCTCGCGAACTGGTATGACACGGTCTACGGTCTCCTGGCAGGCGTCAACATTCCTCTGTAAGAAGCTGTTTTAATTTTTCTCACATTTATTTTTATGTGTTCGTTCTTTTGGTGTCTTTTTGGTCATATTTTCCCATT
>ERZ808246.2093-NODE-2093-length-13002-cov-3.126130_pt1 | contig 13002 bp, 10 predicted proteins | sample MGYA00521083_ERZ808246 | MGnify/ENA primary metagenome ERZ808246 (study PRJEB31516, sample SAMN03275577) | gut metagenome | biome: mammalia-associated habitat; material: feces | host: Papio cynocephalus | place: Kenya | collected 2012-07-07 ...
CCTGGGCAGCGGCTGTCTGGTGGACCTGTCCCCCCTGGGAATCCAGGAGGAGCCCACCGTCCAGGAGGCCGTCAAAGCTGGGGTGGACGTGTTGTCCTTTTCCGGAGATAAGCTGCTGGGCGGCCCCCAGGCGGGGATCATTTTGGGCCGGAAACAATACCTGGACCTCCTGAAGCGCCACCCCCTGGCCCGGGCCATGCGGGTGGACAAGCTGACCCTGGCCGCTTTGGAGGCCACTTTGCAGGCCTATGCCGACGGCACGGAAATGCAGGAGATCCCCGTTCTCTCCATGCTGGCCAGGAAGCCGGAGGAGCTGCGCCAAAGTGCCGAATGTCTCTGCACCCGCCTGCGGGATTTGGGCGTTGCCGCCGAAGTCGTTCCGGTGGAGAGCCCAGTGGGCGGCGGCTCCGTCCCCACCCAGACGCTGCCCTCCTTCGCCGTGGCGGTAACGCCGTCCGGCAGCGCCGCCGCGCTGGAAGCCCAGCTGCGGCAGCGGCCCCGGCCCATCATTGTCCGCATCGCCCATGATAAGTGCCTGCTGGATGTCCGCACCCTCTTCCCGGAGGACGTTGGCGAAATCGTCCGGGCCTTTCAGGAGCTGCGCCCATGAAGCACGTCATCATCGGCACCGCCGGACATGTGGACCACGGCAAAACCGTCCTCATCAAGGCCCTCACCGGCATCGACACCGACCGTTTGGCGGAGGAAAAGCGCCGGGGCATCACCATCGACCTGGGCTTTGCCCACCTGGATTGGCCTGACGGCACCCAGGCGGGCATTGTAGACGTGCCGGGCCACGAAAAGTTCATCAAAAACATGCTGGCCGGGGCCGGGGGCATCGACCTGGCCCTGCTGGTCATCGGGGCGGACGAGGGCGTCATGCCCCAGACCGCGGAGCATCTGGACATTCTCTCCCTGCTGGGCATCCGGGATGGGCTGGTGGTGCTGACCAAGGCAGACCTGGTAGACGACGGCTGGCTGGAACTGGTGCGCACCCAGGCGGCGGACTTGGTGCGGGGCACATTTCTGGAGGGGAAGCCCATTCTCCCCGTTTCCGCCGTCACCGGGACAGGGCTTCCGGAATTGAAGGAAGCCCTGCACCGCCTGGTGCTGAACACCCGGGAGAAAAGCGCCCTGGCTCCCTTCCGCCTGCCCATCGACCGAGTATTCTCCGTGGACGGCTTTGGCACCGTGGTCACCGGCACCCTCATCGAAGGCGTCGTCCGCCCGGGAGACGCGGTGGAGCTGACCCCCTCCGGCCTGTTCGGCCGGGTGCGGACCGTGCAGGTCCACGGCAAAGCTGTGGACGCCGCCTGCGCCGGACAGCGGGCGGCCCTGAACCTCACCGGGCTGAAAAAAGAGGACATCCGGCGGGGAGACGCGGCGGTAAAACCCGGCAGCGTGCATGCCTCCCGGATGCTGGATGTCCGGCTCCGGTGCCTGGCAGATTCCCGCCGCGCCATTCTCAGCGGCTCCCAGGTGCACCTGTACCACGGCACCGCCGTGCAGCTAGCCAAAGCGGTGCTGCTGGACCGGGACGAATTGTCTCCCGGGCAGGACTGCTATGCCCAGCTTCGGCTGACAGAGCCCATCGCCGCCAAGTCCGGCGACCGGTTTGTGGTCCGGTTCTACTCCCCGGTAGAGACCATTGGCGGCGGCACCGTGCTGGCCCCCTGCCCGCCCCGCCATAAGCGGTACGATCCAGCAGTTCTGGAAGCCCTGTCCGTCCGGGAGCAAGGCTCTGCCACTCAGCGGCTCATGCAGACGGCGGACAGCTGCGGCACCGCCCTGCCCACCGCTGCTCAACTGGCGGAACGCGCCGGACTGGACAGCGGCACATTGGCCCCATCCCTGGCGGAGCTCTTATCCCACGGACAGCTGGCGGAGCCCCTGACGGGGCGGTATGTGTCCGCATCTGCATTGGACGCTCTCTGGCCCCACTGCCAGGAATTTTTATCGAACTACCACATGAAATACCCTCTCCACGCCGGGATGCCTGCGGCTGAGCTGCGGCAGAAGCTGTTCCGGGGGACGACTCCCGTCGAGGGAGATGCCCTGTTGGGGATCTTCCTGCGGGAGGGCCGCACCAAATACACGGTGGGCCGGTACGCCCTGGCGGAGTTTTCCGTCCAGCTCACCCGGCGTCAGGCCGCGCTCCGGGAGGAACTGCTGGACCGATTCCGACAGGGCGGCATGGAGCCGAAGCCTATAGAATCCGTGCTGTCCGTTTTCCCCCTCAAGGAGCAACCTGAGACCCGGCAGGTGCTGGAAAGCCTGCTGACTGGCGGGGACCTGGTGCGGCTGTCGCCGGAACTGTGCTGGCACAAGGATGTCTGGCAGATGGCGCTGGAAGCCTTTCAGGCCCTGTGCGCCGCTGACGGCACGGTCACTTTGGCGGCACTGCGGGACGCTCTGGGCACCACCCGGAAATACGCCCTGCTATTTCTGGAAGCCTGTGACCGCCGCCGCATCACCGTCCGGGACGGCGACCTCCGCCGCCTAAATCCGGAATTTCACGGTCAATGACCTGCCGGGGCTGTTTTTGCCCCGGCAGGCCCGTGCAAACCAAATACGGGAGCAGATGGGTGCTGGTGTACCTCCCGGTCTTCAAAACCGGTGCGGACGGCGAACAGCCGCCTGGGTGGGTTCGATCCCCACATGCCCCCGCCAAAGGAAAAGCGCCGCTGACAGCGGCGCTTTTCCTTTGGCGGGGGCATGTTTTTACTAAAATGTGCGGGCAACCACTGAATGATTTCCCGCACACACTCTTCCTTCCGAAAATTGACACTCTCTGCAATGGGCGGCTTTCTCTTTGGCGAGGGGCACAAATACAACCTTTTCCTGCCCCCGCAACTATTTTCATCTTTCTCTGGCTGGTCCGGCCAAAACGTGGTATACTCATCAAACAGATACACAAAGGAAAGGAACCAAGCCATGGACACCATCTATGACGTTATTATCTTAGGGGCAGGCCCCGCCGGGCTGTCCGCCGCCATCTATGCGGGCCGTGGCCGTCTGAACGCCCTGCTTCTGGAACAGGGACAGGACGGCGGCCAGATTGCCCTTACCAACAAGATTGACAACTACCCCGGCCAGCTGGAGGGAGATTCTGGCCCCAGCCTCGTTGCCCGGATGTCCGCTCAGGCAGATAAGGCCGGAGTGAAGCGGGTCCGGGACACCATTCGCACCGTAGAACTGGGCGGCCCTGTGAAAAAGCTGACAGGTCGGAACGGAACCTATTTGGCCAAGACCGTAGTCATTGCCTCCGGAGCCACTCCCCGGCCTATCGGCTGCAAAAATGAAGAGGACTACGTAGGTCGGGGCATCTCCTTCTGCGCCACCTGCGACGCCGCCTTTTTCCGGGATCTGGAGGTCTTTGTGGCAGGCGGCGGAAACGCCGCTGTGGAAGAAGCCCTGTACCTCACTGGCTTTGCCCGCAGCGTCACCCTTATCTATTCCGGGGAACGGCTCACCGCTCCCAAGGTCTTGCAGGAACAGGCCGTCCAGGAACCTAAGCTCCATTTCCTGCCCAATTCCGTTGTGGAGGAAGTAGGCGGCACTGGCCACGACGCTCTGGACCGGATGGTCGTCAGAAATGTGCAGACCGGTACTCTGACGGAGCTGCGGGCCGACCCTAAGGATGGCATGTTCGGCCTGTTCGGCTTCCTGGGCTTCCAGCCCAGCACCAAGCTTTTCCAGGGCCAGCTGGACATGGATGGGGGTTACCTCCTCACCGACGCCGACATGCATACCAATCTCCCCGGCGTGTTCGCCGCCGGGGACATCCGGAAAAAGAGCCTCCGCCAGGTGGTCACCGTTCAGGCGGAGCGGTATCTCCGGCAGCTGAAATAAAAGCAGCCCCGGCAGGAACTTTTGTTCCTGCCGGGGCTTTGTGCTCAGTCATCGATAAAATACCCCACTGTACCGAATATCTCTTTCAGCTCCTGGGGCTTTCGGATCTGGATCTTCTTGTAGCCCAGTTCCACCACGCCGTCCTTGGCCAGGGCGTTGAGGATGCGGTTCACCGACACCCGGTTGATGCCTGTGATCTCTGCGATCTGCTCATTGGTGTAGGGAATGGTCTCCCCGATGCGCATATAGCAAGAGTGGAGGAAATAGGCCACTTTTTTATTGTTTTCCCGAAAGTGGGCACAGCAAATGTAATCGGACAGCAGCGTCAGCCGCTCCACCAAAGGTCGCATCAGCTCCTGCACGCCCCAGCCCCGTTCCGTCCACAGCCGCAGCAGTTCACTGCCCGGCAGCAGATACATTTCCACCGGGGCAATGGCCTCCACGCTGACCTGTACTGTGACGTTCAGCAGCAGGGATTCACTGCAGATCAGGTTGTCCGGCTCGATATAAAAGAGGGTGATGTCATCGCCGTTGGAATTAATGCAGAAAGTACGGGCATAACCGCTGACCAGATAGCAGCTGTAGGCGGCCCGCTGGCCCTTCTCTACCAGCAGCTGCCCCGGGTTGTACTTTTTCAGCGTCCCGTACTGCCGGAAAATCTCCGAAAGCCGCCGGTCCGCATTCAGTTCTGCCATGCCATCATCCCCTTCTCAACCTTTTAATTGAAATAAATTATAGCACATTTTCCAGGACACACAAGTAAAAATGCTTTTACCGTTCTCTCTTTCCTTTTAGATTTTTTTACAAAAACGGATGGCAATTTTTTTGCAGTCCGCCAGTGGGCCATTGTATATAACGATACATTTTCCGTCCCCCTTTTCCTCTACACTAAGGATAAAGAGAGGTGACTCATTATGGAAAAAACTATGCGGGGCCTGGTAAAAGAAGCTGCCAGCCCCGGAAAGCTCGTCTACCGGACAGACCTCCCCATTCCGGAGCCCGGCGAAGACGAAGTGCTCATCAAGGTCCACTGTTCCGCCGTCTGCGGCACGGACATGCACATCGTGGAGTGGGACAAGTGGAGCCAGATTCACGCCAGAGCCCCTCTGGTCATCGGTCATGAGACCGCAGGCGATATTATCGCCGTAGGCAAAAATGTGACGGAGCGGAAGGTGGGAGACCGGGTCTCCTGCGAATCCCATATTCCCTGCAACCACTGCTGGTTCTGTGACCACGGCATGAAGCATATCTGCAAAAACATGAAGCTCTTCGGCGTATCTGTTCCCGGCGCCTTTGCGGAATACGCCTGCATCCGCTGGGACTGCACCTTCCCCCTGGCCGACAGCCTTTCCTATGAGGCCGCCTGCATGTTTGAGCCCATGGGTGCCGGTGTCCACGGCGTGGAAGCTGCCGAGGTGGCCGGAAAAGCTGTTCTGGTCAGCGGTTGCGGCCCCATCGGCCTCACCGCCGTGGCTGCCAGCAAAACCTTTGGTGCCAAGCTTGTAATCGCCTGCGACCTCATCGACGAACGCCTGGAATCCGCCAAGGCCATGGGGGCTGACGTAGTCTTTAACAGCCATCACTGTGATCTTTACGAAGAGATCATGAAACTGACGGACGGCATCGGCGTGGACGCAGCCATTGATATTACCGGCTCCGGAGAGGCCATCCGGACCGCTCTGCGCTCCGTCCGGGCCGCCGGACGGCTGGTGGGCGTGGGCCTGCCCAGCAATCGGGTGGAGCTGGACCTGGCCAACGACCTTATCTACCGGGAGGTAGAGTTTACAGGCATCTCCGGCCGAAAGATCTGGGAGACGTGGGAGGACTTCGCCAAGGTCATGAACGGTCCCTATTACCATCTGGACGCCGTTATGGGCCGCCGCTTCCCCCTGGAGGACTATGAAGAGGCCTTTGCCTGTATGGAGCGGGGCGAGCCTGGCAAGGTGCTGCTCTATCCCTGAGCGCCGCCCCTGAACAATACAACCGCAGACCGGCGTTCTTGCCGCCGGACCTGAAACATTCGAGGAGGAGTATCATGCAGTACGAAAAAGAATTCTTGCGGAACTTGTACCGGAACCTGCTGGATATGCGGCTTCTGGAACAGAAAATGGTGGACACCTACGCCCAGGGCCGTGTTCCCGGCCATATCCACAGCGGCGTGGGCCAGGAGGCCTCCTTCGTTGGCGTGCTGGCCAACTTCAAGGAAGGCGACTACTACAAGCGCACCCACCGGCTCACCGCCGTGCCCTACATGATGGGCACCAGCCTGGACACCTTCTTCGGTGAGCTGCTGTCCAAGACCACCGGCAACTCCGGCGGCCGGGGCGGCGCTATCCACATTGGCGAGCTCCGCACCGGTGACCTGGGCTTCTCCGGCACCCTGGGCTGCGACGCCGCTGTGGGCGTGGGCGCGGCCCTGACCATTGACGCCGAGGGCCGGGACAATCTGTCCTTCGTGTTCATGGGCGACGGCACCTCCAGCCGCGGCCCCGTCTACGAGGCCATGAACCTGGCTTCCGCCTGGAAGCTGCCGGTCCTCTTTGTCTGCCACAACAACCAGTTTGCCATCTCCACCCCCTCTTCCTACTCCATCGCCGTGGAACATCCCGGCGCTGACCGGGCCGCCGCCTTCAACATGCCCTCCAAGGTTGTGGACGGCACCGACGTGCTGGCCGTTTACGAGGCCGCCAAGGAACTGGTAGCCGGTATTCGGGCTGGCAACGGCCCCGCTATCCTGGAGTGCAAGGATTACCGTTGGCGCGGCCACTTCGAGGGTGACCAGTGCGCTTACCGAGATCCCGCCGTCACCGAGAAGTATATGGAGGAAAAGGACTGCGTGAAGATCATGGAGGGCAAGCTCAAGGAGCTGGGCTTCCTGACCGATGCTGAGATCGAGAAGATGCGCGCCGATTTCGACCAGGAGATGGACGAGTCCATCAAGCGTGCCCAGGCCGCTCCTGAGATGAAGCCGGAAGACATCTACGACTGCCTGTACGTCTGAGAAGGAGGGGAACGCAATGAAAGTTACATACGCAAAGGCTATCGGCGACGCGCTGAAAGAGGAAATGCGCCGGGACAGCAAGGTCCTGATCTACGGCGAGGATATCGCACAGTTCGGCAACATCTTCGGCATCACCCGGGGAATGCTGGAGGAGTTCGGCCCCAAGCGGGTCCGCAACACCCCCATCACGGAAACGGCCATCATCGGCAGCGCCATCGGCGCGGCGGAGACCGGCCTGCGGCCCTGCGTGGAGCTGATGTATTCCGACTTCTCCATGGTGGCCTTCTCCGAGATCTTCCACTGCGTCGCCAAGTGGCGCTACATGCACGGCCCGGAATACAAGCTGCCCCTGGTCATCCGGAATGCGTCCGGCTCCTCCAACGGCGCCGGCCCTGAGCACTCCAACACTGTGGAGAGCCTGTTCATGCACGCTCCCGGCCTCACCATCATCACCCCCTCCTGCGCCTACGATGCCAAAGGTCTGCTGAAATCCGCCATCCGTTCCGACAACCCGGTGCTCTTCTGCGAGCCCAAGCTGCTGTATCAGTCCAAGCAGGAGATCCCCGACGATATTTACAACTCCGATTACACCATCCCCATCGGCGTGGCCGATGTGAAGCGTCCCGGCAAGGACGTGACCCTGGTGGCTGTGGGCCTCATGGTGCCCCGTGCCCTGGAAGCCGCTGAAAAGCTGGCTGCCGAGGGCATCGACGTGGAGGTCATCGATCCCCGCACCATCGCCCCCCTGGATAAGGACACCATCTTCAACTCCATCCGCAAGACCCACCGGGCCGCCGTGGTGGAGGAGAGCAACAAGACCGCCGGCATCGGCGCGGAGCTGGCCGCCATGTTCCAGGAGGAGCTGTACGACGAGCTGGATGGCCCCGTGGCCCGCATTGCGGCCCTGGACGTTCCCATGCCCTACAACATCGCCATGGAGCACTATTCCATCCCCGACGCGGACCGCATCTGCGCGTCCATCCGGGCCATGATGAACTGACCCCAGGGAAAGGAGATCTGCAATGAGTACGACGATCGTAATGCCCAAGGCGGGATTGACCATGGTGGAGGGCACCATCTCCCAGTGGCTGGTGGCCGAGGGTGCCTACGTGAAAAAGGGCGACGCCCTGATGGAATACGAAAACGAAAAGAACACCATTGAGTGTGACGCTCTGGCTGACGGCTATGTCCACATTCTGGCCCAGGTAGGGGATACCGTCCCCGTGGGTGAGCCCATCGGCATCCTGGCGGAGAGCCAGGAGGAGCTGGCTTCCCTGTCCGGCGGCGCCGCGCCCGCAGCTGCCCCGGCAGAACCGGCAGCCCCCGCTCCTGCCGCCGCCCCTGCCGAGGGCGTGGTGGAGATCCCCATGCCCCGGGCGGGGTTGACCATGGTAGAAGGCACCATCGCCCAGTGGAAGGTCCCCGAGGGCACCCAGGTGGCCAAGGGCGACGTGGTGATGGAGTTCGAGAATGAGAAGAACACCATCGACTACGAGATCATCCACGGCGGCTTCCTGCACCAGGTAGTCAGCGAGGGCGATACCGTGAAGGTAGGCGACCCTATCGCCTATGTGGCGGAGACCAAGGAAGCCTATGACGCCCTGGTTGCCGGCGGCGCACCCGCCACTGCAGGGGAGAAGGGCTGCGCCCGGGAGTGCCCCACCTGCGTCCACACTGCGGCTCCCGCCGCAGAAGCCCCCGCCGTGGCCAGTTCCGCCGTCCGCACAGACGGCCATGTCCGGGCCTCCGGCCTGGCTAAGAAGATGGCCAAGGAGGCGGGCATCGATATCCGGGCCGTCAGCCCCAGCGGCGGCGACGGCACCCGTATCATCGCCCGGGATATCACCGCTTATCTGGAAGCCCAGAAGAACGCGCCCGCTCCCGCGCCTGCGGCAGCCGCTTCCGCCGGACTTGAGGACGAGATCACCGAGATCCCCTGGGTCGGCGTGAAGAAGACCATCGCCCGCAACATGATGAACTCCCTCCAGACCATGGCCCAGAACACCTGCACCCTGGAGGTGGACTGCACGGACCTGCTGGCCCTGCGGGAAAAATATGTGGCGGATCAGGAGATGCTGGGCTGCAAGATCACAGTCAACGACCTGCTGTGCAAGATGCTGGGCAAAGTGATCGCCAAGCACCCCCTGGCCAACGCCACCTTCGACGGCAAGACCCTCTACACCCACAAGCATGTCCACCTGTCCGTGGCCGTGGCCACCGAGGACGGTCTGATGGTGCCCGTGGTCCGCAACATCGATACCCTCTCCCTCACGGAGATCAACGCCCAGATCAAGGACCTGGCCAAGCGGGCCAAGGAGAAGAAGCTGGACGGCAGCGAGATGACCGGCGGCACCTTCTCCATCACCAATGTGGGTATGTTCCCCATCGATTACGGCACCCCCGTCATCAATCCGCCCCAGACCTGCATCTGCGGCTTTGGCCGTCCCAAGCTGAAGCCCGCCGTGCTGCCTGACGGCACCATCGGCACCCGGATGATGATGAACGTGTTCCTGACCTTCGACCATCAGGTCATTGACGGGCTGGAATGCGGCCGCATCTTCAAGGATCTGGAGTATTACATTCTCCATCCTGAAATGATCCTGGCCTGAGAGGAGAAGCAAGTATGCAGATTATTGTCATCGGCGGCGGCCCCGGCGGCTACGTAGCCGCCATCCGGGCGGCCCAGCTGGGCGCCAAGGTCACCCTGATCGAGAAGGAGCATCTGGGCGGCACCTGCCTGAATATCGGCTGCATCCCCACCAAGTGCCTGCTCCACAGCGCCGAACTGGTGGAGGATATCAAGAACCAGGGCAAGGACATCGGCGTAAAGGTTTCCGGGGTGGAGGTGGACTTCCCACAGGTCATCGCCCACAAGAACGACATTTCCAAGAAGCTGACCATGGGCGTCAAGAGCCTGCTGAAAATGAACAAGGTCACCGTCGTTGACGGCGAGGCCGCGTTCATCGGTCCCAAGAAGCTGTCCGTGAAGAAGGCGGACGGCTCCCGGGAGGAGATGACGGCGGACGCCATCATCATCTCCACCGGCTCCGTCAACTCCACGCCGCCCATCCCCGGCCTGAAGGAGAATCCCAACTGCATCGACTCCACTGGGGCCCTGAGCCTGGAAGCCCTGCCCAAGAGCATGGTGGTCATCGGCGGCGGCGTGATCGGTCTGGAACTGGCCTGCGCCTACGCGGCTTTCGGCACGAAGATCACCGTGGTGGAGGCCATGGACCACATGCTGCCCATGCTGGACGGTGACCTGACCGCCATCGGCGTGGCCCATATGAAGAAGATGGGCATGGAGTTCCATCTGGAGTGCCCCGTGCAGTCCGTGGAGGAATCCCCTGTGGGCGCCAAGGTGGTCTGCCGGAACAAGGCCGGCGAGACCGTCAGCTTCGAGGCGGAGAAGGTTCTGGTAGCTATCGGCCGGAAGGCCAACACCGCCAGCCTGAATCTGGACGCCGCCGGGCTGAAGAACGATAAGGGCCGCATCATCGTCAACGACAAAATGGAGACCAACGTCTCCGGCGTGTATGCCATCGGCGACTGCGTGATGGGCTACGCCCAGCTGGCCCACACCGCCAGCGCCATGGGCGAGGCGGCGGCGGAGAACATCTGCGGCCATGAGGCCCACTACGATGAGTCCACCAACCCCACCTGCGTGTACATCGAGCCGGAGGCCGCCTCCGTGGGCCTCACCGAGGAGCAGTGCGAGGCCAAGGGCATTGAATACAAGGTGGGTAAGTTCCCCATGAGCGCCAACGGCAAGGCATTGATCCTCAACGGCGGCGAGGGCTTGGTAAAGATCATCGCCGGGAAGAAATACGGCGAGATCCTGGGCATGCACATCATCGGGCCCCGGGCTACGGACCTGATCTCCGAGGGCGCTCTGGCCATCGGCTGCGAGTGCACCCTGGATGAGATCATCAGCACCATCCATTCCCATCCCACGGTCACCGAGACCATCCGGGAAGCCGCCCTCCACGCCGAGAAGCGGGCCATCCATACCAAAAACTGAAGGTTGTATACGGTAAATACACGCACTAAGGAAATGATGAAATTCAAGGAAACCATAATTTAATTAGGAGGAACAAAGATGAAAATGAAAAAATTGGTATCTCTGCTGATGGCTGCGGCCATGTGCGCAACCCTGCTGGCTGGCTGCGGAGGCAGCAGCAATTCCAACAGTTCAAGCGGCAGTTCCAACAATTCTGATTCCTCCGCATCGGCGGAAAAGATGTCTCTGAAAATGCACCTCAGCTGCGGCACCACCGACTATGTGTATACTGCCGGTGAGAAGTTTGCCGAGCTGGTCGATGCCAAGACCGACGGCAATCTGACCATCGAACTGTATCCCAGTTCCTCTCTGGGCACCACCGCTGACTGCCTGGAAGGCCTGTCCCTGGGCGCCTGCAACATCGTGTTCGACTCCGTGGGCAACCTGGCTGCCCTGACAGACCTCGCCAACATTGACGCGGCTCCTTATCTGTATTCCGGCGTGGACCACTACCGCGCTGTGTGGGAAGGTGAAGTTGGTGCTAAGATCCGTGAGGATATCGGCACCGACTGCGGCATGACGCTGCTGGGCTACGGCCTGCAGGGCGTCCGTGTCATGACCACCAACAAGCCGGTCCACTCCGTTGCTGATGTGAAGGGCATGAAGCTGCGTGTTCCCACGATCTCCATCTACCTGGATACCTGGAGCTGGCTGGGCGCCGCCCCCACCCCGATGGCTGCGGCCGACGTGTTCACTGCCATTCAGCAGAACACCGTTGACGGTCAGGAGAACCCCTATGGCGCTTCTGTCGGCCTGTCCATGCAGGAATGCTGCAAGTATGTGACTGAGACCAATCACGTGTACAGTGGCTGCTCCTTCATCTTTGACACCAACTTCTTCAATGGGCTGCCCGAAGAGTATCAGACCGCCCTGCGCGAAGCGGCAGACGAGGCTTCCTCCACCCTGACCGACCTGGCCGTTGATATGGCTGCTGAGAAGAAGCAGGTGTTTGTGGATGCCGGCTGCGAGATCATCGAGCCCGACATCAGCGAGTGGCAGGCTGCTATGGATGGCTTCCTGGCAGAGAAGTATCCTTACCTCACCGAGTACGCTGATATGATCACTGCTGCTGACCCCGCTTGATCTATTTATAACTGATTGCGCCCGACTTCTGAAAGTCCCGGCGGCTGCCAAGGCAGCCGCCGGGCTCCAGACGAAACCACAGGACCATAAGGAGGGACATGTGTGAATTTACTGCGTAAATACTCTAAATTTCTGGATGTCATTGAAAAGATAATCCGGGTTATTCTGATTGCTCTGATGGGCTTGATGGCTCTGATTCTGTTCTTTCAGGCCGTTATGAGATATGTGTTCAGCAATCCCCAGGCATGGTGCGAAGAGCTGGCTGTGTACATGGTAGTTTATTGTGTCATGCTGGGTATCTGCATCGCGACCCGACGGGAAAGCCATCTTCAGGTGGACTTTCTGCTCAGCTTCTGCTCGGCGCGTATTAAGTGCTTGATTACCGCCATTTCTTCTATCGTTGCCATCGTTGTCATGATCCTTTTCTGCAGCTATTCCCTCAGCCTGATGCAGGTGGCCGTTGGCAGATCCACGACGCTCCCTATTACCATGCGGGAGATTTACCTGGTGTTCCCCGTAGGCAGCATTCTGCTGATTCTATTTTCTGTTGAGAATATTGCAAAGAATCTGTTTGCTTTTAAGAATAATGGAGTATTCCTCGCTGAGGAAGGAGGCCAGGTAAAATGAATGCCGGTTTGATCGTATTTTTGCTTCTGGTTGTTCTCTCCTTTTTAGGCCTGCCCATCTTCCTGGCGATTGCTATTGCCACAATGGTGGCCATGTCCTCCGCCGGTTTCCCGATGGAGACCATTGTACAGAAGACATTCCTTGGCTTAAACTCTTCGTCGCTGCTGGCGATCCCTCTGTTTATCTTTGCGGGCAATGCCATGTCTTACGGCATCACACAAAGATTGCTGAACGTAGCGGATGCGTTCCTTGGCCGTGTCCGCGGCAGCCTCGGCGCTGTGACGATCGTGGCTTCCGGCCTGTTCGGCGCCATTTCCGGTTCTGGTGTGGCCACCGTCTCTGCCATCGGCGGCATGACGATCCCCGCCATGATCGACAG
>ERZ808246.2094-NODE-2094-length-13000-cov-3.459096_pt1 | contig 13000 bp, 13 predicted proteins | sample MGYA00521083_ERZ808246 | MGnify/ENA primary metagenome ERZ808246 (study PRJEB31516, sample SAMN03275577) | gut metagenome | biome: mammalia-associated habitat; material: feces | host: Papio cynocephalus | place: Kenya | collected 2012-07-07 ...
TCCCTTAGTACAAGTATTATACCATACTTGTCTAACAAATGGGGTGCAGTTCATCCGGGCTTGCGGTTTTTGCGTTTCGGTGATGCGGTGGCTGTATTTTTGTTTTGAGCTGCGTCGGCAGAGCCTTTCTTGTGCGGACAATTTCATTGTGACCGATGGATATTGCTTCAAAGGATGAAATGCCGTGAGAGCCGCAAAACAGGGGCAATCCCCTCCGCGAAGTGAGCAGAGGGGATTTGCCCCTGTTTTCGTCATAAAACGCCGAAACGGGCGTTTTATGTTATTGCTTGATCTTAAAAATCGCCAGTTCTTCGGCAGTGGCGCCGGAAGCACTGACATACACGCAGGATTCGGTCACTTTGTCGGAGAGCATGTAGAGATCGGAAACCTTTGCCGCACTCAAAAGCAGCATCTCGTCCACAAAAGAGGTGCTTTCTTTGACCTTTTGCATCAGCTCTTCGGCAGAAGCGGCTGTGGAAGCATTGGCTTCAAATGCCGAGATGGCGGCTTCCGGGGCGTCAGCGATGACGAACAGCACATAGTCGCCTTTGACTGCGGAGCGTGCGTCGTTGATTTTTGTCAGTTCTTCGGGAATGTAATCCTCAAATTTTGCTTTCAGATCGGCTTGCCGTGTGTCCAGCGCCGATTGCATCGGATTGGAAGCATTGTTGCCGCAGGCGGCAAGGGTCAGAGACAGGAGCAGGGCGGAAATCAGGGAAACAACTTTTTTCATGAAAAATCCTCACTTTACGGTATGTGTTTTTAAATAATCGAACCATTTCTGATAATACGCCGCGCCGAAATGCATTCCGTCGGCGGGAGATGCCTCCGTCGGCAATGCGCCTTCGCTGTTTTTGAGGGAGGAGTTGATGTCCAGATAATAGACTTCCTTTTCCTCTGCGAGCTTCATCAGCACTTCGTTATATTCATCAATGGTCTGATTGTCCAGCTTGTACTTGTTTGTCTTCGTTACAGGGAGAATGGATTCGATATAGATGATTGCATCGGGATGGAACTGCTTAGCACTGTCGATGATTGCACCGTATTTTTTGGAGAAGGTGTTTTTGTCATATCCGATGGAGTTGGCGCCCATCATGATGTAAATTTTTCCGGCGGTGGTGTTTTCCAAGGCATCCATGACTGAAACGGAGGTTCCGTCCTCCTGTGTGATAACTTCCTTGGTATAGATGTTGTCCAACCCGAGTCCTGTATAAGAAAGCACGGTGGCGTTGGACATAATGTCGTAGAGCTTGATTCCCTCAGTCAGTGAATCGCCCACAAAGACCGCATCGTCAAAATACGAGTTGAGCACGCGGGAGCTTTCGGGAACCACCGCGGAGGTGTATTCGGGTTTGGAAGAGGTCTGCACCGAAGAATCTTCGACGGAGGAGTCGGGCTGCAAGGATTCTTCCGGTTCGCTGCTTTCAGAGATTTCCGAAGATGCGTCCGCCGATGACGAGAAGGAAGAATCTACGTTGGAAGAAGGACGGGCGGGATCGTCGGCGTTGAATTCCTTCACGAAACTGACAATAAAAACAATGATCAGCGCCAGCAAGGCAACCAGAATCAAATTCATCAGGATCACAATCGGTAAGGGTCCTTTGCGCTTGGTTTTCATAGCAAACTCCGTTCTGCTGCATAGCAGCGATAGGTAAAGATCAATAGTTATAGTATACTACAAAGCGGGAGAAAAAGCCAGTGGTTTTTGCAATTTTTAAGAATTCCGGGCGTTATACGTGGAGTAATAAACAGTTTCAACCGAGTTTTCAACAGTGAAAGGACGAAAATATAAGGATTTGTGCAAAGTTTTCAACGGTTTTCCACAAGTTTTCAACATTGGTTTATACAGACAGTTTCCGAAACTGTACAGAAAAGGTTGCATTTTATGTCGAATGTGGTATACTGAGAGTGTTTTCTGTCGAAAACAGTCAGTCGCAAATTCCTGACTTAAAAAAATACTATGCAAAGGAAGAAAATACTATGAAAAACAGAAAAATCAAAATCCTGGTCACCTCCGCTATGTTGGCGGCCGCCTACACCGCGCTGACGTTGGCACTGTCGTTCATTTCGTTCGGTGGGGTGCAGTTCCGCGTCGCCGAAGCGATGACATTGCTCCCCGTGCTTTCACCGCACGCGATAGCCGCGCTTTCTCTGGGCTGTGCGCTTTCCAATCTGATCGGGTTTCTGACGGGAGCCAATCCGCTCGGCGTGATTGATGTGTTTTTGGGTACTGCTGCCACACTGTCCGCGGCAGTGCTGACTTATTGGTGCCGCAAAATCCGTTTTCACGGACTTCCGCTTTTGTCGGCGGTGTTTCCGGTGCTGATGAACGGATTAGTCATCGGTGCGGAGCTTTCCTGGGTGACGGTCGGCTCATTTCAGTGGGAGGCGTTTCTGATCAACGCTCTGGGCGTGGCGCTTCCGGAAGCGGTGATCTGCTTCGGGATCGGAATCTGGTTGGTGCGGCTTTTGGAAAAGCGGCAAATATCCCTGTATTGAACAAAGGATTTTAAAGGAAAATTGAGAATAACGGAAGAAAACACGACTTTTTTGGAGTTTTTTACGAATAATCGCGGAATTTGCAAAAAAATTCAAAAAATCCTTGACATTTGACGAAAAAAAACGTATAGTATGAACTGTTGATTTACCATTAAAATCCCAATAGGGGTTTTAGTGGTAAATTTAGTCTAAGAGAATAAGGCGTACCAACGTGTCTGTTCAAATTGTTTTATCGGGAATCCGAGCAGAATTTTTAATTTTGTGTAGCTTTGAATTATGGGGGATGCAAAATTGGAAAGTGAAGCAATTGTCATGCTCAAAGGCGTGTCCGTCGAATTTGACGGTGAGCAGGTGTTGAAGGGAATCGATCTTTCGATTCACGACAAGGAGTTTGTGACCCTCCTCGGTCCGTCCGGGTGCGGGAAAACGACCACATTGCGTATCATCGGCGGATTTTTGTCGCCGGATGAGGGAAGCGTGATTTTTGACGGAAAGGATATCAAGGATATTCCACCGTACAAGCGACCGGTGAATACCGTGTTTCAGAAATACGCGCTTTTTCCGCATTTGAATGTTTTTGAAAATGTGGCGTTCGGTCTGCGGGTGAAGAAGGTCAAGGAAAAAGAGATCGTCGAGCGCGTGCAGGCGATGCTCGCAATGGTGAATCTGAAAGGCTTTGAAAAGCGTTCGGTGACGACCCTTTCTGGCGGACAGCAGCAGCGTGTGGCAATTGCCCGTGCGTTGATCAACAATCCGCGCGTGCTGCTTCTGGACGAGCCTTTGGCGGCGTTGGATCTGAAACTGCGCAAGGATATGCAGAACGAGCTGAAAAACATTCAGAAGCAAACGGGAATCACGTTTATTTACGTCACGCATGATCAGGAAGAGGCGCTCTCCATGTCGGACACGATTGTGGTCATGGCGGACGGTGAAATTCAGCAGATCGGGACGCCGACGGATATTTACAATGAGCCGCAAAATGCGTTTGTGGCAGATTTCATCGGAGAGTCCAATATTCTGGACGGCGTGATGCTCCGGGACTACCGCGCAAAATTCTCCGGACAGGAATTTGACTGTGTGGATGCGGGCTTTGCGCCGAATGAATCGGTCGATATCGTGGTGCGCCCGGAGGATGTGGATATCGTGGAAGCCGAAAAAGGAATGCTGCGCGGCAAGGTGACCGCGGTGACGTTTAAAGGCGTGTATTATGAAATCATCGTGGATATTTCGGGATTCAAATGGATGATCCAGACCACGGACTACTGTGCGCCAGGATCGGTGATCGGGCTGTATATCGAGCCGGACGCGATCCACGTGATGAAAAAATCCGAGTATTCCAATATGTTCGGCGACTACTCTTCCTTCAGCGAGGAATTCGACGAGCTTTCCGATGTGGATGCCGAGGTCGAGGAGGAGGCAGCAGAGGAATGAAAAAACGTTCTTTCCTTGAAAAGTTTGCCGCCGTGCCGCATTTGGTGTGGGTCTTGCTGTTCATTGTCGCCCCGCTGTTTTTTGTGGTTTACTTTGCGTTCACGGATTCCTACGGCAACTTCACGATGGATAACATCGCCATGCTTTCGGGCTATACGCATATTTTCGTGCTGTCCGTGTGCTTTGCGCTGATTGCTACGGCAATTTGCCTGTTGATTGCCTATCCGTTGGCATATTTTCTGTCGCAGCTTAAACCGACCACTCAAAAGGCGATGATTGTGCTGCTGATGTTGCCGATGTGGATCAGCCTTCTGATCCGTACCTATTCGCTGATGGCGCTGTTGGATAACGGCGGCTTGCTTAATGCGCTGCTCGGTGCACTCGGATTGCCGAAGGTGAAGATTGTCGGAACTTCCGGCGCGGTCATTCTCGGCATGGTGTACGATTTTCTTCCCTATATGGTGCTGCCGATCTATACCAGTATGTCCAAACTGGACACGCGGTATCTGGAGGCGGCGCACGATCTCGGATGCAACAATGTCAAGACCATGTTCCGCGTGGTGCTTCCGCTGTCCATGCCCGGTGTGATTTCCGGCATCACGATGGTGTTTGTGCCGTCGATCAGTACATTTTACATTTCGCAGAAGCTGGGCGGCGGATCGTTTGATCTGATCGGTGACACCATTGAACGCCAGTTCCAGAATGTCAGCACCTACAATATCGGTGCCGCCATTTCGCTGGTGATGATGATTTTGATTGTCATTTCGGTAACGGTGATGAATCGGTTTTCCGATGACGGAGAGGAGATCATCGTATGAAAACTTTGTCGCGTATCTATATGTGGCTGATTTTCGCGCTTTTGTATGCGCCGATCGTGGTACTCGTGCTGTTTTCGTTCAACCGCGCGGGATCGATGAACCATTTCACCACCTTTTCGCTGTATTGGTATAAAGAGCTTTTTCGCGACGCGGAAGCGTTTCGCGCGCTGAAAAATTCGCTGATTCTGGCGGTCAGTTCCTCGCTGCTTGCTACGCTGATCGGCACTTTCGCGGCGCTCGGTATTGACCGTATGCGTAAGAAATTTGTCAAAGGCGCGGTCAAATCACTGACCAATATCCCGATGATGAATCCGGATATCGTCACCGGTGTTTCGATGATGCTTCTGTTTGTGGCGGCATCGTCTCTGCCGTTTTTGTCGATAAAATTCGGGTTTCAGACCATGTTGATTGCTCATACGACGTTCAATCTGCCGTATGTGATTTTGTCGGTGCTTCCGCGTTTTTCACAGATGGACCGACATCTGACCGAGGCGGCGCTGGACCTCGGATGCACGCCGTCGAAGAGTTTTTTCAAAGTGGAGCTTCCGCTGATTATGCCGGGCGTGATTTCCGGATTGATGCTCGGATTTACGCTGTCACTTGATGACTTTGTCATCAGCCATTTTGTCAGCTCGCCGGATTTCCAGACTTTGCCGCTGTATGTCTACAACCAGACGGCGCACGAAGTCAAGTTCAGTATGTACGCGCTGTGTGCACTGCTTGTGTTCGTGATTCTGCTGCTGTTGTTGGCGGTTAATTTTGCGGGTTCCCGTGATAAGACAAAGAAGGGGGCGCGTGCATGAAACGTTTTTTTGTGTCGGTGCTGTCCCTGTTCCTGCTGCTCTGCGGGATGACTTCCTGCGGAAAAACGGAAGGTGAATCTTCCGTGGAGAGCGGCTCCACAGTACTCTATGTGTATAACTGGGGCGAATATATTTCCGACGGCTCGGAAGGGTCGCTGGACGTCAACCGCGCGTTTGAGGAGTATTGCCGCGAAACGCTGGGCAAAAAAGTGACGGTCAACTATTCACAGTATTCCAGCAACGAAGACCTTTATGCCAAGCTCTCCAGCGGCGCGGTCAGTTATGACGTGATCGTTCCCTCGGACTATATGGTGGCTCGTCTGGCGGCGGAGGGACTTCTCAGGGAATTTGACGTGCAGACGGAAATTGCGAATTATTCATATATTTCCGACGATTTCAAAGGACTGTACTACGATCCCGATCAGAAGTATTCCGTGCCTTATACCTACGGCACTGTCGGCGTGATCTACAACACTGAGATGGTGGAGGAAAACGATCCGAACATTGGCAGTTGGTCGCTCTTGTGGGATGAGGATTATGCGGGAAATATCCTGCAATTCAACAACCCGCGTGACGCCTTCGGAACGGCACAGTACTATCTGAAGAAAAGCGTCAATTCCGAAAACGAGCAGGACTGGCGGGACGCGCTGGAGCTGTTGAAACAGCAGAAAAGCGTGGTGCAAGGCTATGTCATGGATGAAGTGTTCAACAAAATGAAAGGCGGATCGGCGGGAATCGCTCCTTATTATGCCGGCGACTTCTTCACCATGTATGCCGACAACGACCGTTTGGATTTCTTTTATCCGAAAGAAGGCACCAACGTGTTTGTGGATGCGATGTGCATTCCCGCAAGCACCAAAAATTTTGATCTTGCCAAAGAATATATCAACTTCATGCTCGGCGAAGAAGTGGCGATTGAGAATGCGGAATATATCTGCTATGCCTCGCCGAATTCGCTGGTCTACGAAAACGAGGACTATATTGCCTATATGGAAGAGGAGATGCACCCCAAAGCCATTTCGATTCTGTATGATTTTGATATGTCCACGATGGAGTTTTTCCACGACCTTCCCGATGATACGCGGATGCTGATGAACAGCCTGTGGGAAGAGCTGAAGATCGAAAGCACGATCGGCACGTCGATCTACGTGATTTGCGGCGTCATCGTGGCGGCTTGCGTCGGAATTCTGATCTGGCGGTTGGCTGTGAAAAAACGGCGGCAGATTTATTTTCAAAAGTACGCAAAAAAAATGTAAAAGAGAATTGCTTTTTGCAGGTTTTTGTAGTATACTTAATAGGCGGAATGAGTTTTCATTCCGTCTATTTTTGTGTTTGAGAGAGGGACACTATGCAGAAAATCGGCTTTGACAATGAAAAGTATCTGAAAACGCAGTCGGAGAAGATCCGTGAACGGATTCATCAGTTCGGCGGAAAGCTGTACCTGGAATTCGGCGGGAAGCTCTTTGACGACTTTCACGCGTCGCGCGTGCTGCCCGGGTTTGCGCCGGACAGCAAAATCCGTATGTTGACGGAACTCAAGGAGCAGGCGGAAATTGTCATTGCGATCAATGCAAACGATATAGAAAAGAATAAAGTGCGCGGGGATCTGGGAATCACCTACGATCTGGATGTACTGCGTCTGATCGATGCGTTTCGCGGGTTTGGACTGTATGTCGGAAGCGTGGTGCTGACGCACTATCACGATCAGTCGTCCGTGGAAGCGTTCAAAATGAAATTGGAGTCGCTGGGCATCCACGTGTATAAGCATTATGCCATTCCACGCTATCCGTACGATATTCCGCTGATTGTCAGCGACGAAGGTTTCGGAAAGAATGAATATATCGAAACCGGACGTTCGCTGGTGGTTGTTACAGCGCCCGGACCCGGAAGCGGAAAGCTCGCCACCTGCCTGTCCCAGTTGTATCACGAGCATAAACGCGGAATCAAGGCGGGATATGCCAAGTTTGAAACGTTCCCGATCTGGAATATTCCGCTGAAACATCCCGTAAATTTGGCGTATGAGGCGGCGACGGCGGATCTGAGCGATGTCAATATGATTGATTCGTTCCATCTGGAAGCATACGGCGAAACCACAGTGAATTACAACCGCGATATCGAGGCTTTTCCGGTGCTGCGCGCGATGTTTGAAAAAATTCTGGGTGAATGCCCCTATAAGTCGCCGACCGACATGGGCGTGAATATGGCAGGAAACTGTATTTTCGATGACGCGGCGGTAAGGGAAGCGGCAAACAAGGAAATTATCCGTCGGTACTATGCGGCGCTGTGCAATTTCCGCAAAGGAAACGGCAGTATGGAAGAAGCCCGCCGGATCGAAAATCTGATGACACAGGCGGGAATCTCTACCGCAGATCGCCGCTGTGTGGCGGCGGCGCTGAAAAAAGCGGCGGAAACGGGCGCGCCTGCGGTTGCCATGGAATTGGGCGACGGTACACTGATCACGGGAAAAACCTCTCCGCTTCTCGGGGCGTCGTCGGCAATGCTGCTTAATGCGCTGAAATATCTTGCGGGTATTCCCGATGAGGTACAGCTGATCGCGCCGAGCATTATTGAACCGGTGCAGGATCTGAAGGTCAAACACCTGGGAAATCACAATCCGAGACTTCATGTAGACGAACTGCTAATTGCCCTGTCCATTTGCGCCACCATGGACAAAACGGCAGAGGCGGCGATGAAGCAATTGAATAACCTGCGCGGGTGTGAGATGCACTCCACGGTGATTCTGTCGCAGGTGGACGAAATGACGTTCCGCAAACTGGGCGTGAACCTTTCTTCGGAACCGCAGTATCAAACCAAGAAACTCTTTCATCGATAAGGAGGAATTTTCGATGACGCAGGATAGCTTTTACGACCGCGTTCTTTTTTGGTTCAAACAACTTTGTGCCATTCCGCACGGCTCGGGAGACACCAAGCGTATCAGCGATTTTTGCGTGGACTTTGCGAAAAAGCACGGCCTTTCCTGCTCGCAGGACGCACAGAACAATGTGTTGATTTTCAAATCGGCATCCGAAGGGTACGAAGAACATCCGACGGTGATTTTGCAGGGACATCTGGATATGGTCTGCGAAAAAGAGCCGGAAAGCCCGATTGATTTTTCAAAGGACGGCTTGATGTTGAAAACCGACGGCGATTTTCTGTATGCCGAGGGTACCACGCTCGGCGGCGATGACGGCATTGCCGTGGCGTATGCGCTGGCGATTCTCGAATCAAAGGAAATCAAACATCCGCCGTTGGAAGTGGTTTTCACGGTGGATGAAGAAATCGGAATGCTCGGAGCCGAAGCCATTGACCTTTCTTCCCTCAAGGGAAGAATTCTGATGAATCTGGATTCGGAGGAAGAGGGAGTACTGCTTGTCAGCTGTGCCGGAGGTGTGCGGCAGGATCTGCGCCTTCCGGTGGAAAGAACCGCCAGTGTCGGCGTGCGCTGTGAGATCACGGTGGATGGCTTGATCGGCGGTCATTCCGGTACGGAGATTGACAAGGGCAGAGGAAACGCCGACAAGCTGCTGGGGAAAGTGCTGGCGGAAATGGTCGGCAAAAATTCCGTGCGGATTCTGCACCTGGACGGCGGTTTGAAGGACAATGCCATTGTCCGGAGCGCGAAGGCGGAGCTTTTGCTGGATGAGACGGACATCCGCCGCTTGGAAGCAAGCGTTCGTACAGTACAGGAGCGGCTGAGCGAGGAATTCAAAGAAACCGACCCCGACGTTCGCGTGTCGCTGAAGGTTTGTGAGCACGGCGGCCATGAAGCGTTGACCGCAGAATCCACACAGCGGGTGATTGCCCTGCTCAACAGCGTGCCCAACGGTGTCATGCAGATGGATCCGCAAATCAAGGGCTTTGTGCAGACGTCGCTGAATCTTGGAATTATGGAACTTTCCGAGAAGGAGTTTTCCCTTCGGTTTTCGTTGAGAAGCTCTGTGAACGAGGAAAAGGAAGCGATGATTCATCGACTGGGCAGATTGATTGCCGACTTTGGCGGCGATTATACGCTGATGGGCAACTATCCCGCGTGGGAGTATAAAAAAGATTCCCGCTTGCGTGATGTCATGGTGGAAACATACGAAAAAATGTACGGTGAAAAACCGCAGGTGATGGGAATTCACGCGGGGTTGGAGTGCGGGCTGTTCAGCGGAAAATTGCCCGGGTTGGACTGCGTGTCCTTCGGACCGAATATTTACGATATTCACACTACCCGCGAAAGAATCAGCCTTTCTTCTGTAAAACGGACAGGCGAATATGTGCTGGAAGTTCTGAAAGCACTCTAATAAAGAAAGCGGCACCCAATCGGGTGCCGCTTTCTTTATGATAAGGCGGATATTTCCACGTTTTCTGTGATAAAAGAGGTGGAAACAAAGTTTTTTCCGCGGTCGGTGTCGCCTTCGATTTCGTATTTGAGGCATAGATGATATTCATCGTCAATCGTGTACAACGCGTCGAAAAACAGATTTTTCAGATTTCCCATGTCCTCGCGTTTCAGCCGATAAACCATGCAGGGACGTCCGGCAACCGTGTCGGTGCCGACTTTTTTCAGATGACCGGCGCAGCCTGAAAAGCAGGTCAGCATCCGCAAATAATCCTGCCGCATTATTTCCGCTTTGGCTTTTTCCGTCAGGATATTTTCGCGGATTGCCTCCTCGGAAATTTCGCCCTTTTCGATGGCTTCGCGGTTTTGCTCAAGAAACTCGGTGTAGGTGTTGAGATATTTTTCGTTTTCATAGCGGTAACTTTCAAAATATCCGTCCTCCCGTTTTCGAAAAGCGGCGGAAAGCTCGGGATCGTCCCCGGAACAGAAAATGAACCCGTCATTTTCGCTGATGACCGTTTCGTAGGTTCTGCCTTGTTCGTAAAAATCGGTGACCGCCAGGCGGATCTCATAGTTTTCGGGGAGCGTCGGCGAGAGTTTGGGTGCGGACGAGCAGCCCGCCGTCAACAACAGCACCCCCGCCAAAATCGGAAAAAAGCGTTTCAAAACAGACACCTCCGCGGAATAAAAGAAAAGCCCGGATACTTGATCGGGGTTTGGAACTGATGATGCGACTTGAACGCACGATCTGCGATTAGAAATCGGCTGTAACATAAACGACTCGAAAACAGCGTTTATTGAATCATGGGCAATCGGTTTGCCGATTCTCTTAGATATTATCATATTTTCGGAAAAAAAGCAAGCAAATTCCGAGCTTCTGAGGATATGCTGCTGTATTTGTGCTTGGCACATCATTAATTCAGAAGCAGCAGGCTCTTACCACTTATGAAAAAGGACATCGTTTCGGCGATGTCCTTTTTTGTGGCTTTATTCGTGATATTTTCCTGTGTCTATTCCTGCGTTTTCGGCTTCGTCTGCGCTGCTGAAGCCGAGTTTGGAGGCGTAAACTTCCGCCTGTTCGTTTCTGTCTGTACCGTTATATCCCTGCGACGGCGCGACATATCCGTTGTAACTTCCGTCCTCTGAGATGTTTGTACTCCGAGTGCCGGCATTCCGGGATTGGCTTGCTTTTCCTAACGCAAGCAAGTAAAAAATCCCTCCGAACAAACCCAAGGCGGACAGAATAACACCCATAATGATCGCAACGGCGGTGTTATCGCCCCGCTTTATTCCCTTTCGTGTGTGAATAAACGCAAACAGAGCAAAATTGGCAATTAAGCAAAGTTTGAAAACAGTGGCAGTATCGAAAAAAAGTCCGCAAAGGACAAGCGCAAGGAAACTCAAACAGCCCTCAAATATAAATGGGGAAAGGCTCTCAAGTTTTGGACGATACTTTTGCGGGAGATTGGCAAGTATGAGACCTGAAACAAATGTAAGTACTATAAAGAACCATAGCCCGTATTTTTCCAGCATTTCACCTATAAATCTACTTATCATATCGATTACTCCTTACATCTGTTGGAATCCGCCATACTCATGTTTGCCGCCCATGGCGTCGGATTCGACGCAGTCCTTTACTGCGGCATTGAATTTAGACCAATCATCGGGTGGAATACAAACTTGCACACAATCGTCAGGGTCATGAATAAATACGGATACACATTGAAGGACTACGCCATCATCATTTAGACCAGATTCTTCGGAGATAATTTTGGCAATTTGAAAGGGACGAATAACAAGACCGTGGAAATACGGCATCATAGTTTCTGTGCACGGTGCGGCGTAAATAATGCCCTCATTAGAAACCGCGCAGCAAAAATGCTTACTCACGAAGAAGTAGCCTGCTTCTTTGATTGGAAGCATGGGCTTGTAATCTAGCAGCTGGCAGATTCGCTTAAAGTTTGGAGCATTCGCAAAATCGTCGGCTGGTGCCGCAGGTTGTGGGGCATATTCAAACGATCCGTATCCGTATCTTTGCCCCAACTGCCTTTCTTCATTTCCGGCATTAAGCAAGGCATCTCGGAATTTTTCAAAATCATCGGCAGGAAACAGGACATACTCGTGACAATCCGGATTGATGTTGGGTTTTGTCCAGTCATTGTACAGGCAAACCGCCCGAAGCTCTGTTCCGTTATCGTTCATACGGAACCCTTCAAATTGCTGTATGTAGTCTACCTCGCCGATGTCCGCAAGGCGCAGGACAAGACGGTATCTCGTACAACACCGAGTTAGGTCATCAATAACGCCGAAAATGACACCTTCGTTGGAAACTGCACAGCAAAAATTTTTACTTTCGTAGAAATAGTAGGCTTCTTTGATCGGACGCACGGGCTTGTACCCTACCAATTGGCAGACCCGCTTATAATTCGGGGCATTCGTGAAGTCGGGCTCGGTCGGTGCGGCGGGCTGTGGAACATTTTGTGGCTTTGTACCAAATAAACCCTTAAACATATTTCATCCTCCTTAAACAACATTTGCTGCTTTCCTATTATAGCACCGCCTTTTTCCGTTGTCAAGTATCAGAGCCTTTTTGATAATGAATAATCTTTTTGACTAAAATAAAATACAAATGCAGAGGTGATAGATCATGATTGCGGAAAAAATCAAAGTGTTGCGGGAAGCAAGGGGAATCACACAAGCGGAGCTGGCGCGCAAACTGTCCATTACAAGGGGCGGGGTCAATAGTTGGGAACAGGGTTTTTCCACGCCTTCTCCTGCCTCTATCGTCGAACTTGCCAAATTCTTCGGCGTATCCACGGACTACCTGCTCGGCGTTTCATCCTCTCAGGCGATTGATACCACGGGACTGTCGCAGCGAGATGTGGCGTTGTTGGCGGAACTTTCCGAGCGGCTGAAACAAGCGTCAAAATAACCGTAATATCCGCTGCCCGACAAAAAAGTGTCTGACTATGAGGTCAGGCACTTTTGAGAACTTTCCCGACGCGGATAGTTACACAAAAAATCAGACGGCTTCCCGGCGGCGTTAACCGCAGAAAACCGTCTGATTTTTTGACTTGGAGCTGGTGGGGTGACTCGAACACCTGACCTGCTGATTACGAATCAGC
>ERZ808246.2097-NODE-2097-length-12994-cov-3.913285_pt1 | contig 12994 bp, 10 predicted proteins | sample MGYA00521083_ERZ808246 | MGnify/ENA primary metagenome ERZ808246 (study PRJEB31516, sample SAMN03275577) | gut metagenome | biome: mammalia-associated habitat; material: feces | host: Papio cynocephalus | place: Kenya | collected 2012-07-07 ...
CGGCTTTTGTTTTTCTATGGAAGGCGGAGCGGATGCCGGCAGGGATCTCATGAAGAGCGATAAGGAGGTTTTCTTATGAAACCGGTAGTTCTGGTAGTAATGGACGGCGTCGGCTGGACCGACAAGGATCAGGGAAACGCAGTGATGCATTCCTACAAGCCCCAGATTGATGAGCTGATGACCAAGTGGCCGCACACCACCATTAAGGCAAGCGGCACGGCAGTCGGCCTTCCGTCGGATTCTGACATGGGCAACTCCGAGGTCGGACACAATGCACTGGGCTGCGGCCAGATTTATTCGCAGGGCGCAAAGCTTGTCAACGAGAGCATCGAGTCCGGCAAGATCTATGAGTCGAACGCATGGAAGGGTGCCGTGGATTATCTGAAGAAGAACGGCGGCAAGCTGAATTTTGTCGGCCTTCTTTCGGACGGCAATGTGCACTCCAATATCTCCCATCTGATCGCCATGATCAAAGAGGCGAAGAAGGAAGGCGTGGCAGAGGTACGCGTACATGCGCTTCTGGACGGCCGCGATGTTCCGGAGACATCTGCACTTCAGTACGTAGATGAGCTGGAGAATGTATTCAAGGAACTCAATGACGATACCTTCCATGGCTGCATTGCTTCCGGCGGCGGACGTATGACCATCACGATGGACCGCTACGAGGCAGACTGGTCCATGGTTGAGAGAGGCTGGCATATTCATGTCATGGGTGACGGCCCGAAGTATGCTTCGGCAAAAGAGGCCATCGAGACGCTCCGCAAGGAGGGCGGCTACACGGATCAGTATCTTCCCGGATTTGTCATCGCGGACAAGGACGGCAACCCGGTTGGACCGATCGATGACGGCGATTCTGTCATCCTGTTCAACTTCCGCGGCGACCGCGCAGTGGAGTTCTCCAAGGCATTTGATTACATGGACAAGGGCTTCGATGCATTCCCGATGCCGAAGAAGCCGAAGGTATTTTATGCAGGCATGCTGCAGTATGACGGAGACCTGAAGCTCCCGAACAACTTCCTGGTGGAGCCTCCGCATATTGAGCATACGATGAGCGAGTTCCTGGTGGAGAAGGGTGTGAAGTCCTATGCATGCTCCGAGACGCAGAAGTTCGGACATATGACCTATTTCTGGAACGGCAACCGCTCCGAGAAGTTCTCGGAAGAGCTGGAAGACTGGGAAGAGGTTCCTTCGGATGTCATTCCGTTTGACCAGAAGCCCTGGATGAAGGCAACCGAGGTGACGGAGAAGATTGTTGCAGCTATCGAGAGCGGCAAGTATCAGTTCATCCGCTGCAACTATCCGAACGGCGACATGGTCGGTCATACCGGAAACTATGAGGCAACCATCATCGGTGTGGAGGCCGTTGATCTGAACCTTAAGAGAGTCATGGAGGCGTGCCTGAAGTATGATTACTGCCTGCTGGTAATGGCAGATCACGGCAACTCCGATCAGATGTATGACAAGGGAACCAATCCGGACGGCTCCCCGAAGCCGAAGACCTCGCACACACTGGCGCGTGTTCCGTTCGCAGTATTCAACGGACCGGAGGGTGTCAAGGTGAAGGCTGGCGATTTCGGACTTGCCAATGTTGCGGCAACCACCGTCAAGATTCTCGGCTACGAGCCTCCGAAGGAATGGCTGGAGAGTATCATTGAGTGAATTGAACAATAATCAGAATAACGACAGGGAACAGGACGGTGGAACGCACATCCGCTATTGTGCGATCTGCCACCGTTCGGAGCAGGACGCGGGGCATCTCGTGGATATGCCGGGGGGCCTTGGCGTCTGCCCGAGCTGTATGCAGCATCTGGTAGATGCGGCAAGCTCCGTTGACTACCAGAAGTTCATGGATCAGGTTTCCAAGGGAATGCTCCCGGATTTTTCCGGATTCATGGACATGATAAGCGGCAGTGCCGGATCAGGGAATGAGAATTCCGCGCCTGAAAAGAGCAGCACTCCTTCTTCGGAGAATACGGAGAAGGAGGATGCTTCTTCGGAAGCCGGCAGCAGGGACGGCAGCGATATCCCGAAGGAAACAGATCCTTCGGAGCACAAGGAAGAAGAGCACCGCAGGAAACCGACGGTCAGCTTCGTGAACCTCGGAGATATCTTCGGCAATTTCGGGGGCGGCCCTCAGCCGAAGGTGAAGAAGAAAAAGAAGCAGGGACCGAAGCCTGTTTTCACTTCTGACAATATCCCGGCGCCGCACCTTCTGAAGGCGGAGCTGGACAAATATGTCATCGGACAGGAGAAGGCCAAGAAGACCATCTCCGTGGCGGCGTACAACCACTACAAGCGCGTGAAGACCGGCACGATGGATGACATTGAGATCGAGAAGTCCAACATTCTTCTGATCGGACCTACCGGTGCGGGCAAGACGTACCTCGTCCGCACGCTCGCAAGGCTCTTGGACGTCCCGCTTGCCATCACGGATGCCACGAATCTGACCGAGGCCGGCTATATCGGCGATGACGTGGAGAGCTGTATTTCAAAGCTCCTGGCCGAGGCCGACAACGACGTGGACCGCGCACAGAAGGGCATTGTCTTCATCGACGAAATCGACAAGCTTGCGAAGAAGCAGAACATGAATTCCCGGGATGTCTCGGGCGAGGCTGTGCAGCAGGGATTGTTAAAGCTTCTGGAAGGAAGTGAAGTGGATGTCCCGGTCGGGGCAGGCTCGAAGAACGGCATGGTTCCAACTGTGACCGTGGATACGAGCAATATCCTGTTCATCTGCGGCGGCGCGTTTCCGTCTCTTGCGGGTATCATCAAGGAGAGAATGAGGAAGCAGTCGTCCATGGGCTTTTCGGCGGAGCTGAAGGATCGGTTTGACAAGGACGAGGATGTCCTGTCGAAGGTGACGAATGACGATCTTCGCACGTTCGGTATGATTCCGGAGTTCATTGGTCGTCTTCCTATCGTCTGCACACTGCAGGATCTGGACGAGGATATGCTGGTGCGCATCCTGAAGGAGCCCCGGAATGCCATCATCAAGCAGTATCAGAAGCTTCTCGCGCTGGATGATGTGGATTTGGAATTCGAAGATGAGGCGCTTCACGCCATTGCGAAGAAGGCCATGAAGAAGGATACCGGTGCCCGGGCGCTTCGCTCGATCATCGAAGGCTTCATGATGGATATCATGTATGAAATTCCGAAGGATCGGAACATCGGCAAGGTGACGATCACGGCGGATTATGTGAACGGCCGCGGCGGTCCGAAGGTGGAGATTCGTCAGGATCTGGAGATTCCGATTCCGGCGCTGGAGGACAGGACGGCACGAATCGAACAGGGCGAAGGCGATCAGACTGACTGATGCAGAAGGCTGCGGCAGGAGAGCCGCAGGAGCCTCCGCTTTAGAATACTGCTTCAGAATCCCTCGAAGCCTTGGAAGGGCTTTGAGGGATTTTTTCAATAAAACGAGGAGAAAAGCGATGGGAACAGGAGAAAGCATTTTCCTGACGGCAGCGGTTTTTCTGGCAGATCAGTCAGGAAAGGCGGCAAGCCGGACGAGATGGCGCAGGAAAAATCGGAGAATCGGCAGGCCGCTGGCTTTTGCTACGCTGTGTTACAGCAGGAATGAGGGGGCGTTTCTGAATCTTGGGGAGAGAAAGCCCCGGCTGATTTGTGGGATTTCGGCTGCGCTGACCATTCTTTTAACAGCGGTTTTCGTGCTGACGTTAGGGAAGGCAGGGAAGGGTCTTTTGAAGACCGGATTGTCCCTTCTTCTTGGCGGCGCGTTCAGTAATACCTATGACCGCCTGAAGCACAAGATGGTCACGGATTACATTCGCTTTGATTTTGGCCCGTCGAAATTTCGCAGGATCGTGTTCAATCTGGGGGACTTTGCAATCGTGCTCGGGGCACTTCTGATCGTATTGGGAAGCTGAAGGGGAAAAAAGGGTGTATACAAGAAAAGCTCAGCAGGAGAGAAATTCGTTCCTGCTGAGCTTCTTTTTCAGATCAGAAAATCCGTGCTTTAAGCCGTAATAAGCGTTCCTGCCTTGCCTTCGATGGCTGCGGTTGCGTTCTCTGCCGTCGTGATCAGTACGCGCCCTGCCGGATTGGATTTCAGGTATGTGATCGCGGCCTGAATCTTGGGCAGCATATCGGTCGCACCGAACTGGCCGTCCGCAATGTACTTCTTTGCCTCTTCAACCTTCATGGAAGAAATCGGCTCCTGATTCGGAGCACCGAAATTCAAGAACACGTTCGGGACACTGGTGAGAATCAGCAGAACGTCGGATTTCAGGTCGCTGGCAAGCTTTCCGGCGATATCATCCTTCTCGATGACTGCAGATGCGCCCTGCAGAGCCTCGTCCTGTACGATGACCGGAATTCCGCCGCCGCCGCAGCAGATGACAGCCTGTCCGTTGTCCGCGAGAAGACGGATGGAGTCAAGCTCCAGAATTTCCAACGGCTTGGGTGTTGCGACAACGCGAAGATACCCTTTGCCCTCCTCCTCGACAACGTAATTGCCCTTCTTGGTTTCGTTCTCGGCATCCTCCTTCGACATGTAGCGGCCGATCTTCTTGGAAGGAGCGTAGAAGGCCTCATCGTAGGGATCGACGCTGACCTGCGTCAGAATCGTGGAAACCGGAGTGGTATTTCCGCGGGAGAGGAGCTCTGCCTTCAGTGCATTCTGGATATCATAGCCGGCATAGCCCTGGCTCATGGCACTGCAGACGCACATCGGCGCGGGGGAGTAGTCAATATAAATGCGGTGCAGCTCGGTCATCGCCTTGTGGATCATGGAAACCTGCGGCCCGTTGCTGTGGGTGATGGTGAGCTGGCATCCGGCCTCCATCAGGTCCGCCAGATACTTCGCCGTGTAATGAACGGCATCCCACTGCTGCGTTGTTGTGTAGCCAAGTGCGCTGTGCCCGAGGGCAACGACAACTCTCTTTGTATTCTCCATAAATACCTCCAGAAAGCCGGAAAAACCAAATGGTTCCCGGCAGATGTGTTTCTACCATAGTGTAACACAATAGAAGTGTAGTTTGAAAGTGACATCGATATGTCGCTTTCAAACAGCAGCATCGGCGCTGACGCACCGGCTGCCGCATTCGGTAAAACCGCCTTCGCGGTATAAAAATGTGTTGACAAGCCGCGGATGACGCACTATATTCTTAATCAAGATATTCATACATGTTTACTAGGAATACAACAGACGGCAATCACACAGCAGCGTGCGGAATCTTTTACCGGGCGGCAGAGGCGAAGAGGTTCTTCTGGAAAGAGGCATGAGGCACCAGGGCCGCGGCGGCAGACAACGAAAAGGAGGCAGCAGAATGGCAAAGATTTATAAGAGTGCAACAGAACTGATCGGACATACTCCCCTTTTGGAGCTTGCAAACTTCGAGGCGAAGAAGGGAATCACCGATACGAAGCTGATCGCAAAGCTGGAGTATTTTAACCCGGCGGGCTCTGTCAAGGACAGAATCGCACTGGGAATGATTGATGACGCAGAGAAGAGCGGGAAGCTTAAGCCCGGTGCAACGATCATTGAGCCTACCAGCGGCAACACCGGAATCGGAATTGCTTTCGTTGCAGCGGCAAGAGGATATCATGCGATTCTGACTCTTCCGGACACGATGAGCGTAGAGCGCCGCACACTCCTCAAGGCCTACGGCGCAGAGCTTGTCCTGACCGAGGGCGCGAAGGGAATGAAGGGTGCCATCGCCAAGGCAAATGAGCTGCAGGCGTCCATCCCCGGCTCCGTGATCCTGGGACAGTTCGACAACCCGGCGAATCCGAAAACCCACTATGCGACGACCGGCCCCGAGATCTGGGAGGACACCGATGGAAAGGTGGATGCCTTCATCGCAGGCGTCGGCACAGGCGGAACCTTAAGCGGCGTCGGCAAGTATCTGAAAGAGAAGAATCCGGAGGTGAAGATCATCGCCGTAGAGCCGGAATCCTCACCGGTACTTTCCGGAGGAAATGCAGGCCCACATAAGATTCAGGGAATCGGAGCAGGCTTTGTTCCGAAGACGCTGGATACTTCCATTTATGATGAGATCATCAAGGTTCCGAACGAGGCAGCCTTTGAGGTTGGCAAGGAGCTTGCCAAGGCAGAAGGCTTCCTGACCGGAATCAGCTCGGGCGCAGCCGTATGGGCAGGCCTTGAGCTCGCCAAGCGTCCGGAGTACAAGGGCAAGAACATTGTCATTCTTCTTCCGGATTCCGGAGACCGCTACCTTTCCACTCCTCTCTACAGCACAGGAGAATAAAACAGCGCTCCGCAGCCTTGTTTTGCATTGCTTTGACCAATTCCTTCTCTGCCGGTTTGACCGGCAGGGAGGGAATTTTTGCATAAAAAATCTGTTGCATTCCTCTGCAGAAAGCATAAAGTGATGCATAGGGACTGCTGCTGCAGGGAAGACCCTGCGGCGGCAGTTTTGCGCATACAGAATGTGTTTTGGGAGGAGCTTTTTATGAAAAAAACGCACAGCTTGGCATCTTCCGGTGCGGTAAAGGACCTGACGGTCGGGGAACCGATGGGGCTCATTCTCGGCTTTGCGCTGCCGTTGTTCGGGGGAATGCTGTTCCAGCAGTTCTACAGTCTGGTGGATACGCTGATTGTCGGACGGTTTCTCGGCGTTAAGGCGCTGGCGGGAGTGGGGGACACCGGTGCGATCACATTTATGATCATCGGCTTCTGCATGGGTGTGTGCAACGGCTTTGCCATCCCGATTTCGCAGCGGTTCGGTGCCAAGGATTATACCGATATGAGAAAATTCCTGGCTCACAGCATCTATGTCTGCGTGGTGATGACCGTGGTGATGACATTTTTCTGCAGTGTATTCTGCCGGCAGATTCTGACAGCGATGAACACGCCGGATGATATTTTCGACTATGCGTATCAGTACCTGATCATCATTTTCCTGGGAATCCCGACGAACTTTCTCTACAATTTGTTCTCCGGGGCAATCCGGGCTTTGGGCGATTCCAAGGCGCCGGTTCTGTTCCTGGTGGTTTCCTCGGTGATTAACATCGCACTTGACCTATTACTGATTCTGGTGATTCCGATGGGAGTTTCGGGCGCGGCAGTCGCTACGGTGATCTCCCAGGCAGCCTCGGGTCTTCTTGCCGTTGTCTACATGATCCGGAAGGTTGAGGTGCTCCGAATCCGGAAGGAGGAGTGGGAGTTTCGGAGCTACTATGTGAAGGTCCTTCTTGCCATGGGCGTTCCCATGGGCCTGCAGTATTCCATCACGGCGATCGGATCTGTGGTACTGACTACTGCGGTCAACGGCCTCGGATCTGCCTATGTCGCTGCGCAGACGGCAGCGGGAAGAGTCGGGAACTTTTTCTGTACGCCGTTTGACGCGCTGGGCTCCACCATGGCAACCTACGGAGGACAGAATGTCGGTGCGAAGAAGCTGGAACGGCTGAACAAGGGGCTTCGGAGTGCCTCCATGGTCGGCGTTATCTATTCTGTGATCGCTCTGGCGGTGATGATTTTCTTCGGAAGATCGCTTGCCGCTTTGTTCGTGAGCGGAGCGGAGAATGAGATCCTGGATTCGGCGCGGCTTTTCCTTGTGATCAACGCGGCGTTCTATGTGCCGCTGACCTTTGTCAATGTCGTGCGGTTCATGATCCAGGGCATGGGCTATTCGGCGCTGGCGGTTCTGTCCGGCGTCTTCGAGATGATCGGGCGAATGGCGGCCGCCATTTTCCTGATCCCGGTGATCGGCTACACAGGTGCCTGCTTTGCAAGCCCCATCGCCTGGATCCTTGCAGACGCATTTCTGTTCCCTGCCTACTTCCATGTGAGAAAGCGGACGTACCAGCTGTATCACATGGATCCCGCAGAGCCGGAACCGGAGTAAGGAGTAAAGAAAAGTAGAAGGCTGTTTCGTCAGGAATTCATGAGCCTTCGGTAGAATGCGGCGAGCGCAGCGTTGCTGTAGGCATATACCCACAGACCTGCGACACCAAAGGAGCACAGAGCAAGAATCCAGAGAGGGAGAAAAGAGAACTCCAGATACAGGAGACGGCGCTTTTGGCCCTTCATCAGGCTGCGGCTTTTCTGCAGCACGGCACGGGCGGAAAGATTCGGATAGTCCAGAAGAAGATATAAGGCTGGATAATAAGTCAGATCCCAGTACAGCCAGATAAGAAGTCCGGCTGCGGCGAGGGACCAGTACAAGAGGTCGTTTTGCGGCAGCAGGAAGTCTGCCAGTATGGAAGGCAGGAGACAGAGAACCTGCACGGCGGCAAGGAAGAACATGATCCGGACGATTTTATTCTGATTCTCCCGAAGACCGAGGAACAGGTCAGAAAGAGAGGCGGACTGCCCGTACTGGAGCTTCATGTTGACGCAGATCAGACCATACTGATAGATTCCTGCGATGATGCTGATCAGGATGCTCATCAGCTCGGAGAGAACAAGGGCAGCCGTTCCGGAAGAAGGGAGCGCTCCCTGCAGAAGAAGCTCGAGCAGAATCAGAACGAGCAGGTAGGTGACACCGCTTCCGACCGCGATGCCAAGATGCCCGAGAATCGCATGCCGGGCCTCGGCCTTGCAGTCAGTGCTGGTGCAATGACAAGAAATTCGTTTTGCTTCCATAAATTACAGTACGCCTCCGGTGGAAAATGTCGTGTCAAATTGTCCCCACAGATCATCAAACGAGTATCCGTACAGCTGCTGCATCAGGGCATTGGCCTGCGCACGGACGGAAGGATCGTGGAGAATCAGATAGAAAGTGACGATGCAGGCGGCCAGCAGAAGAAAGTTGATGACCAGCCCGATGGTTCCGAGGATCAGAGCCTGTCTTCCTCCCTGCGGAAAGGCCTTCTGCTTTCCCTTGGAAAGAATGGCGAGAACCACGGCGATGCTGCCGAAGATGATCGGCAGGAAAATCGGCAGGAAAACAGTACTCCCGATGGAGAAAACGCCAAGGAGGGCTGCCGTGCGTCCAAGCTGCCTTCCGTATTCAGGCTGTGGATGCCAGTTGGGATCCTGCTCAAAGCTGCCCTGTCCTTCCTGCTGTTTTTGGGATGTGCCCCCGTTCAGATTCTGCCAGTAAGGATTCTGATGGGGATCATTGTAATAACTGCTCATAGCGATACCTTGCTTCCTCTGTGATATTGATGCGTTTCACACGAGTATATCTGTTTTTCGGAAAAAGAACAAACACAGCAGCCGCTTTCGGACAGTTTACTTTATTTGTGGTCCGCCCTGCGGTTGACACCCCGGAGCGGGAGGAATATCCTACCAGATGGTAGAACAAAACTTAATATCTCTTATTCAGAGTGGTGGAGGTACATAGGACCTGTGAAGCCACGGCAACCTTTGCGTCAGGTGTCTGCACGGCTTTGCCGAAGGACCGGGTAGAATCCGGAACAGCGGCGGAGCAGAAAGAGGCAGATTCGGTCTGACAGGCAAAAGGTGCCAACCTGAGCGATGGCGTTTGATTGTGCAGTCGAGCAATAAGGGATTTGTGACACGAACAGATCCGCCTGCTTGATTTCGCAGGCGGATTTTTTTCACGAAGAATCCGGGAATAAGGTATTAAGTCCAAACCGGGCACCGGAAACAAGTGCCCATCAATTGACTTTCAGAACAAAGGAGGTTCTAAAGTGGAGAAGTATATTTTCACATCGGAGTCCGTCACAGAAGGACATCCCGACAAAATCTGCGATGCAGTCAGCGATGCCATTCTGGATGCCTGCATGGCACAGGATCCTATGAGCCGTGTTGCTTGCGAGACCGCAATGTGCACCGGCTTTGCACTGGTTACCGGTGAGATCACGACCAAGGCGGTCATCGACTACCAGAAGGTTGTCCGCGACACCATCCGTGAAATCGGCTATGATGATTCCTCCAAGGGCTTTGATGCAGATACCTGCGCAGTATTCGTTGCACTGGATCAGCAGTCCCCGGATATCGCCATGGGCGTTGACAAGGCGCTTGAGGCGAAGGAGAACAATATGACCGACGAGCAGATCGAGGCAATCGGTGCTGGCGATCAGGGAATGATGTTCGGTTATGCGACCAATGAGACTCCGGAATACATGCCTTACTCCATCAATCTGGCACACAAGCTGACGAGAAAGCTCACCGAGGTTCGCAAGAACGGAACGCTTCCTTATCTTCGTGCAGACGGCAAGTCTCAGGTTTCGGTTGAGTACGATGAGAACAACAAGCCGGTTCGTCTGGAGGCTGTTGTCATTTCCACACAGCACGATGAGAAGGTTTCCCAGGAGCAGATTCATGAGGACATCCGCAAGTATGTCATTGACGCAGTTGTGGATCCTGCTATGGTAGATGATAACACCAAGATCTATATCAATCCGACCGGCCGCTTTGTAATCGGCGGACCTCACGGTGACGCAGGCCTGACCGGCCGCAAGATCATTGTTGACACCTATGGCGGAGTGGGCCGTCATGGAGGCGGAGCTTTCTCCGGCAAGGACTGCACCAAGGTTGACCGCTCTGCAGCATATGCAGCACGTTATGTTGCGAAGAACCTGGTTGCTGCAGGCTACGCAGACCGCATGGAGATTCAGCTCTCCTACGCAATCGGCGTTGCACAGCCGACCTCGATCAACGTCAGCACCTTCGGAACCGGCAAGGTATCCGATGAGAAGATCGTGAAGGTCATCCGCGAGCACTTCGATCTGCGCCCGGCAGGAATCATCAAGATGCTGGATCTCCGTCGTCCGATTTACAAGCAGACCGCAGCGTACGGTCACTTCGGACGCACCGATGTGGATCTTCCGTGGGAGAAGCTGGATAAGGTGGACGAGCTCAAGGCAGAGCTGTAATTACCTGTTTGACCGTTAATCTTCTGAATCATAAAAATAGATCCCTGGCGATCGGCTCCTTGCGGGCCGGCGTCAGGGATCTCTTTTTGTCTGAGGGTGCGCGATAGGAGACGGCTGGCCGCTGCCTCCTTTTGATTGTTTCTGACTTTGTACAAGGCTTTTGAGGAGACTGCAGGTTTTACAGGAGCCCCTGGATCAGAATGAACAGAATCATCAGAGGAAGAATGAACTGGAAGTACGGCTTCAGCTTGCGGGAAAGCTTCAGGCCCTTGCCGGTGTTGGCTTCCTCCAGATAACGGTCAAAGCCCCAGCCTGATTTTGTGACGCAGAAGAGGAGGAAAATGAGCGACCCCAGCGGCAGCAGGAGATTGCTGACGAGGAAATCCTCGCTGTCGAGAACGCCTCGTCCTCCGACCAGCGTCAGATTGCTCCACACATTAAAGCCGAGTACGCAGGGAATGCTGCCGATGAGAATGATCGGGAAATTAACCAGAACAGACTTTTTTCGACTCCAGCCGAAGTTGTCGATGGCAGCAGCAATCAGATTCTCGAATACGGCAGTCACCGTAGAAAAGCTTGCAAATGTCATGAAGATGAAGAACAGGGTTCCCCAGAGCCGTCCGCCTGCCATGTTCATGAAAACCTGCGGGAGCGTGACGAAGATCAGGGAAGCGCCCTGATCCGGGCTGACGTTGTAGGAGAAGCAGGCGGGGAAAATAATCAGTCCGGATAAAAGCGCAACGAAGGTATCCAGTGCACAGATCCGAATGGATTCTCCGGCAAGCGTCTGCTCACGCGACATGTAGCTTCCGAAAATTTCCAGAGCTGCGATGCCGAGGCTCAGGGTGAAGAACGCCTGGTTCATGGCGGCAACGATCACCTTCCCAAACCCGATTTCCTTTGCAGCGGTAAAATTCGGCATCAAATAGAAACGGACACCCTCCGCTGCTCCGGGAAGAAACAGACTGTGTACGGCAAGAACGACGATCAGAACGAGAAGACATCCCATCATGATCTTGGTGATCCGCTCAAGTCCTGCCTGCACACCGCCCCCGCAGACCAGGAAACCGATGACAACGGTCAGAATCATGAAGAAGAGCATTTCGGAGGGATTGGCGAGCATCGTGTTGAATACATTGCCGACCTGCTCATTGGATAGTCCCTGGAAAGCTCCGGATGCGAACTTGACGGCATAGTCCAGCATCCAGCCAGAGACGGTTGTGTAGTAGAGCATAAGGAGCGTGCAGCCGAGAATACAGAACCATCCGTGAATATGCCAGTGGCTTCCCTTGGGCTCCAGCTTCTTATACGCCTGCACTGCACTTGCCCGGCTTGCGCGGCCGACAGCAAGCTCCATGGTCATGACCGGAATTCCCCTCAGAATCAGGAACAGCAGGTAGAAGAGAACAAAAATGGCTCCTCCGTTGGCACCCGCCACGTAAGGAAATTTCCAGACGTTGCCGATGCCGATGGCGCATCCGGCACTGACCAGAATGAAACCGATTCTTGAACCAAAACTGTCGCGTTTGTTCATAATTAAAATATCCTTTGCACTTTTTGAGATTTTATGCCTGCCGCAGGCTGAGAAAACCTGTGGAGCCATAACCTTTATCATACAGCATTCCAACAGAAAATATAGAAGAAAAATCAGCTGCGCCCGGCTGGCAGGCGCAGCCAGACAACATGGCACAATGAAAAAAATATATAACAGATAATTCTGATAACAGAAATAACTTCAGCAGAAAGGACATGGAAAAAGAAAGGAAATCAGTGGCTTAGGCAGGGAACATTCCGTGCGAAGGGAAAGAAACTGACAGTACACATGGGCACGTTGCTGCGGTAAACTGCACATTGACGGGAGAATTTGCAAAAAGAAAGTTGAAATTGGATAAAATTTTGTTTGACACACCGAAGATGGTTTGATAGTATATCTCTTGCGTTCAGCAAACGGCGCTTCACCGGAAAGCTTTGGAGAAGCAAAGGGAGCAGGACACAGAATCAGTAAATTCGATACGGAGAGGTATCGAAGCGGTCATAACGAGGCGGTCTTGAAAACCGTTTGTCCTTCGTGGGCACATGGGTTCGAATCCCATCCTCTCCGCTTCCTAATTACCTTTACTCATATAGATAACTCGGTTAGAGCTTTTGGAGAAATACCCAAGAGGTCGAAGGGGCTCCCCTGGAAAGGGAGTAGGTCGTTAATAGCGGCGCGAGGGTTCAA
>ERZ808246.2098-NODE-2098-length-12989-cov-4.251353_pt1 | contig 12989 bp, 11 predicted proteins | sample MGYA00521083_ERZ808246 | MGnify/ENA primary metagenome ERZ808246 (study PRJEB31516, sample SAMN03275577) | gut metagenome | biome: mammalia-associated habitat; material: feces | host: Papio cynocephalus | place: Kenya | collected 2012-07-07 ...
TCAACCCCAGACTGTTCCGGGAACGCCGGGTACCGTATCACCTGGAAAAAGCAGACGTTCTCAAGAAGCTGGTCGTAATCGGCGGAGGTCCCGGCGGGTGCCGTGCGGCTCTGACAGCAGCGGAGCGGGGGCATGACGTGACCCTGATCGAGATGAGCGACAGTTTGGGCGGTCAGCTGAAGCACGCCAAATACGACAATCACAAGGAAGATCTGGATCGGTACATGCGGTATCTGCGGGTGCAGATTGCCAAGTCTCCGGTCAAGGTGATGTATAATACCAAGGCAACCCCGGAGATGGTGCGCAGCATGAATCCTGACGCAGTGGTCATCGCTATTGGTGCCGAGCCTCTGATTCCCAGGATTCCCGGCATTGAAAATGCAGCGGAGGCTACCGATATCTACACCCACCAGGAAGATGTGGGGAAGCGGGTCGTTATGGTCGGCGGCGGATGCGTTGGCTCCGAGCTGGCACTGAACCTGGCAGAGCATGGCCACCATGTGACCATCATAGAAATGGGCGACGAGCTGGCAACCCAGGGACATTTCTTCTACAAGATCGGCCTGCAGCACGCGATGCAGGACGTGGAGGGCAACTGGGAAGCCAAACTGCAGAGTACCTGTAAGGAGATTCTGCCCAATGGCGTTCGCTACACCGACAAAGACGGTGCAGAGCACTTTGTGGAAGCTGATACGGTCATCAGTGCGGTGGGTATGAAGCCCCGTCGGCAGGAAGCGCAGTCCTTCTATGGCATTGCCCCGCAGACCATGATGCTGGGCGACTGCGACCGGGTAGGCAAGATCCTTCAGGCCAACCGGGATGCCTATTTCTTCGCGGCAACACTGTAAAAAACCGACTTTTGGATTTCAGCGATAAGAGGTAACTTCATGAAACATAATTTCCCCCATTTGTTCAGCCCGATGAAAGTGCGGGATGTGGTGTTCCCCAACCGCATCTTCCTGTCTCCTCAGGGACATTCTCCCAAGCACCGCCATCCGTCCTCCTATGACAGCGATTATGACTGCGGCATGATGTACTTTGATAAGTCTCAGGGTGGCTTCGGCGGCGCGGAGATTAGTTATGCGACTGGATTTATTGAAAACGGCAAGTATGAAAAGTACAGCCGGGATCAGATCCGGGAGCTGCAGTCCATGACCGTACAGACCGGCGCAAAAGTCGGCACCGGCATTCATGCCCGGGTCAAGTACGAGGACAATCCCAACCTTCAGCCGAAGGCATATGAGATCTATGTCAAGGGCGGTACCCCCAAGGGGGCGCCCAATCAGATCACCTATGCGCCCGGGACGGTAATTCCCCGGATTTGCTATCGTGCTTCCGACGGCGTGTGGGACGGCATGAGCTGTTTCGAAATGCCCCGGGATTACATGGATAAGTACATTGAATCTGTCAAAGAGGCGGCGAAGGCTGCGGTGGATTTCCAGTTCGACTATGTGACGGTAGGCGGTTTTGCCTTTGGCGGAGAGTTATCCAGCTTTATTGCCGAAAAGCAGAACCACCGTACCGATGAATTTGGCGGCAGCATTGAAAATCGCTGCCGGTTCCCGCTGATGGTGCTGCAGGCTGTGCGTGATGTGGTTGGCTCGAAGATGCCCATTTTTGCGACCGTCAGCCCCTCGGTCTGTGACTTCCGGAGTGTGGATCTGTCCCAGGCCCCGGATGAGATGGCGGAGTTCCTGAAACGCGCCCAGGGATTGCTGGATGTGTGCGTGATTGCCTCCGGTATGGATACTACAAATCTGTGGAACTCCAACGTATTCCACTGCGGCACGATTTTCCAGCCCAAAGCACAGGAACTGGCCTTCTCCATACGGATGAAGAAGGAAGCGCCTGAGATGATCATGGTTCCGCGAGGCGGCTTCAATGAGCCGGAAAAGATGGAACAGGCCATTGCCAACGGCTGGGCGGATGCAGTCTGCGTGGGCAGACAGTTCGTCGCCGACCCCTTCTGGCCGAAGAAAGCGCTGGAAGGGCGGGAAGAGGATATCGTTCCCTGCATTCGCTGCGACCACTGTTACCACAGCGCCACGGATCACAATCTGCTGATGTGTTCCGTCAACCCCAGACTGTTCCGGGAACGCCGGGTACCGTATCACCTGGAAAAAGCAGAGGTTCTCAAGAAGCTGGTGGTGATTGGCGGAGGCCCTGGTGGGTGCCGTGCGGCGCTGACAGCGGTGGAGCGGGGGCATGACGTGACCCTGATCGAGATGAGCGACAGTCTGGGTGGTCAGTTGAAGCACGCCAAATATGACAATCATAAGGAAGACCTGGATCGGTACATGCGGTATCTGCGGGTGCAGATTGCGAAGTCTCCTGTCAAGGTGATGTATAACACCAAGGCAACCCCGGAGATGGTGCGCAGTATGGATCCCGACGCGGTGGTTATCGCAATCGGTGCGGAACCGTTGATTCCCAGAATTCCCGGCATTGAAAACGCGGTGGAGGCCACCGATATCTACACCCACCAGGAAGATGTGGGCAAGCGGGTCGTTATGGTCGGCGGCGGATGCGTTGGCTCCGAGTTGGCACTGAACCTGGCAGAGCATGGCCACCACGTGACCATTATAGAAATGGGCGACGAACTGGCAACACAGGGGCATTTCTTCTACAAGATCGGCCTGCAGCACGCGATGCAGGACGTAGAAGGCAACTGGGAAGCCAAACTGCAGTGCACCTGCAAAGAGATTCTGCCCGACGGTGTTCGTTACACCGACAAGGACGGTGCAGAGCACTTTGTGGAAGCTGATACGGTCATCAGTGCGGTGGGTATGAAGCCCCGTCGGCAGGAAGCGCAGTCCTTCTATGGCATTGCCCCGCAGACCATGATGCTGGGCGACTGCGACCGGGTAGGTAAGATCCTTCAGGCCAACCGGGATGCCTATTTCTTCGCAGCAAACCTGTAAATACGGAGGCAGACTATGAAAGAATTTTCCTATGTTGTAAAGGATCCTCTTGGAATTCATGCAAGACCCGGTGGAATGATTGCCCGAATTGCCAAGAAATATGAAAACACGGCGGTTTGCATCTGTAAAGGCGATAAGACTGCGGTGGCTACGCAGTTGATCCGGCTGATCAGCCTGGGAATCCACAACGGGGATTCCGTCGTAGTGCAGGCCGATGGCCCGGAAGAAGATGCCGCCATTGAGGAACTTCACAAGTTTTTTGAAGAGAACCTGTAAGGTTTTGGTGCGAAAGGATACACTATGCAGCAAGTATTCGGGACAAAAGCCTCCGGCGGAATTGCGATGGGCAGACTGCATGTGATCGCTCACACCCTGCCCCAGACGGGGCAGGGCGCAAGAGACCCGGCACAGGAGCGAGCCAATTATTTCGCCGCAAAAAAGAAAGCCGTCTGGCAGCTGGAATCATTGGCGCAATCCTGCCGGGAACAGGAAAACGATGTGGCTGCGGATGTGCTGGAAGCCCAGAGCATGATGCTGGAGGGGGACGATTTTGACGCCGCAGTAACAGAGAAAATCGACGGCGGCGTTTCTGCCGTAACCGCGTTAGAGCAAACGGGAGATGAGTTTTACCAGATTTTCGCGGCAATGGATGAAGCGTACTACCGAGAACGGGCAGAGGATATGCACAATATCTCCCGATACGTGATTGAAGCACTCCAGGGCAGCGGAGAAGAGAAATTTCATCTTGAGAAACCGTCGATTATCTGGGCAGAAGATCTGGCGCCCTCGGAAACCGTGCGATTGAACCGGGAGATGGTTCTGGGCTTTATCACGGAAAAAGGTTCCACCAACGGCCATACAGCGATTTTGGCCAGGGGAATGGGAATCCCAATGATCTGCGGCGCTCACGGCGAAGCCGGAACGCCGCAGGAGGGGATTCTTGTAATCCTGGACGGGGAGACGGGTTGCGCAACCCTTGACCCTGATACACCGACCAGACGCATTTATAGGAAAAAGCTGGAAGCCCAGAAGACACACCGTGAGGAGCTGGAACAGCTGATCGACGCAGAGGATATCACTCTGGATGGGCAGAAGCTGAAGCTTTACTGCAACATTGGCAGTGAGCAGGATGTCTCAGCTGTTCTGGCCAACGGCGGGCGGGGCGTTGGGCTTATGCGCACAGAGTTTCTCTACATTGGCTCCGATCACTTCCCCACAGAGGAAGAGCAGTTTGGCAGGTACAAGGCGGTCGCAGAAGCTATGGGTGAAAAGCCTGTGATTATCCGTACCCTGGATATTGGCGCCGACAAGAGCGCCGACTATTTTGGACTTGAAAAGGAAGAAAATCCGGCGCTGGGCTTACGGGCGATCCGTATCTGCCTGACGCGTCCGGAGCTATTCCGTACCCAGCTCCGGGCGATTTACCGGGCTTCGGCTTTTGGGAATCTGAATATTATGTTCCCTATGGTCACATCCCGTTGGGAGGTGGAAGCGTGTCTTGACATGTGCCGCCAGGTCAGGGAGGAATTGGCAGCGGAGCATATCCCTGCGGCGGCGCGGGTTCCCTTGGGAATCATGGTGGAGACCCCTGCCGCAGTATTGATGACTGAGGAACTGGCCGAGATGGTAGATTTCTTTTCCATCGGCACCAATGATTTAACCCAGTATATGCTGGCCTGTGACCGGCAGTCCAATGCTTTGAATCGATTCAATGATCCTCACAATCCGGCGGTGCTGCGCGCTATTGAAATGACTGTCCGCAGTGCGCACAATCAGGGAAAATGGGTGGGCATTTGCGGCGAGCTGGGCAGCGACCGGGAATTGCTGGAATGGTTTCTGAAGATCGGCGTGGACGAGCTGTCGGTGGCTCCGGACAATGTACTGCCCATTCGTAGACAGCTGCGGGAACTGAATTTACAAAATCAATCATAAAGGAGAATTGCTATGGCAGGTTTACCCGACAATTTCCTCTGGGGCGGCGCAAGCGCAGCCAACCAGTTTGAAGGCGGATACAACGAGGGCGGAAAGGGGCTTAGCGTGGCAGACTGCCTGACAGCGGGCAGTATGACCAAGCGCCGGAAGTTCACTGATGGTATTGTGGAGGGGGAATATTATCCCGCTCACGTAGCCGCAGATTTCTATCATCACTATAAAGAAGACATCAAAATGTTCGCCGAGATGGGCTACAAGGCATTCCGCACCAGTATCGCCTGGAGCCGGATTTATCCCGAAGGCGACGAGGCGACCCCCAACGAAGAGGGACTGAAATTCTACGACGATGTATTTGACGAGCTGCTGAAGTACGGCATTGAGCCGGTCATTACCCTGACGCACTACGAAACCCCCATGGGGATCGTGCGTAAGTATAATACCTTCACTAACCGCAAGGTAGTGGACTTATTTGAAAAATATTGCCGTACCGTTTTTGAACGTTATAAAAACAAAGTAAAGTATTGGATGACTTTCAACGAGATCAATACTATGACCAGCGGCGGCCCGCAGCAGGTTGGTCTGCGGCTGGAGGGCAATCCTTTTGACCCCACTCCTAACCCTCAACGGGATCAAATTATCTGGCAGACGGCTTACCATATGCTTTTGGCCAGTGCTAAGGCTGTGATTGCTGGTCATGAAATCAACCCGGATTTTAAAATCGGCTGCATGATCTGCATGCCTATGCTCTACCCGGAAACCTGCAAGCCAGAGGATCAGCTTAAGGCTATTGAGGACAACGACCGGGCATTCCTATTCTCTGATGTTCAGGTGCGGGGCAATATTTCCCGGAAGACCTGGAAAAAATGGGAGCGTTTGGGCGTCCAGATTCCCATGCTGGAAGGCGATGCAGATATCCTGAAGAGGGGTGTTGTGGACTATGTGGGCTTCTCCTATTACATGAGCGGCGTATCCAGTACCGCCCCCAAGGACAAGTCCATGGGCAATATGTTCATGCATGTCAAGAATCCCTACCTGAAGGAAAGCGAATGGGGCTGGGGCATAGATCCGGTTGGACTGCGGGTGTGTCTGAATCTGCTGTATGACCGCTACCAGATCCCTGTATTTTGCGTAGAGAATGGCTTTGGCGCCCGGGATTATGTTGACCCGGACGGAAAGGTGCATGACCCCTACCGGATTGACTATATGCGGGAAAACATCAAAGAAATGATCAAAGCCGTGGAAATTGACGGTGTGGATCTGATTGGCTATACGGCCTGGGGCTGTATTGACTTCATCAGTGCCGGTACGGGCGAAATGGAAAAACGCTATGGGATGATCTACGTGGACTGTGACAAAGACGGCCACGGCAGCCTGCGAAGGATTAAGAAGGACAGCTTTGACTGGTACAGAAAGTGCATTCTCTCCAACGGAACGGATTTGGATTAAGGGATGCTAAATAGCAATACAACACCGCCCACCGATCAAATGACCGGTGGGCGGTGCTGCCTTTGTTTCGTTAATCTTCCAGTTGGTGTTCTGCCGCTCCTTTGCGTAGTGTGTCCGCGATCTCGTTTCTCAAAGTGGCCAAATCAATGACAGCTACGCGCTCAAGCGTACAACGCGAGAATTTCGGGGAAATCCTTGTCTCTCCGACAGCAGAACGGTGGTATTCCCCTATTGGCGCATACATGGGCCAGCAATCCGGCGCACAGGGGCGTTTTTATATTGTACGGCTGTTCCGCGGCCATAGGAAAACCTCCCTTTGGGTCAATACTGTCCGTATTGTACCACAAAGGGAGGCAGTCGTCGAGAGGTTTCTTTTGCCTTACGTGATATCGAGGTCAACGGTGACCTGATAGTAATCGCAGGCGTGGGCGGTGTAGTTTTTGACGTTTTCCTTGGAGATCATGTTCATTTGCAGGAAGGAGCAGAAGACGTAGGCGTTGTCGTCCAGAATCATCTGCTGGAGCGCGACCGCCATTTCGCCCCGTTTGGCAGGGTCGAATTCCTGGGACAGCTGCTCGATCAGCGCCGTGACCTCCGGATTGTCATAAGCGCCGAAATTGTAGCTCATGCCGGGTGCACAGCAGGAGGTAAAGAAATACTGCGGGTCGCCGGAGGGAGCGGTCACCATGGCGGAGGCGTAAATGTCCCAGCTGCCCATGTCCGCCAGAAATTCCCGGCGGTTCGCGGTACAGTTGATGTCCACGTCAATGCCGATCTCCTTCAGGGACGCCTGGGCGGACTCGGCCAGCAGGGGCAGTTCCTGGCGGGATGGGTAGGTCAGCCAACGGACGGTCAGCTTCACGCCGTCCTTTTCCCGGATGCCGTCGCCGTCGGAATCCACCCAGCCCGCTTCCTCCAGGACTGCCTTCGCGCCCTCGGGGTCGTAGGCTTCCGCCGTGACATTTTCGCCGCCGAATGTGGAGAAGCCGTCGGGGAACGCGCCGCTGGCAGCGACGCCGTGGCCGTCTAAGAGGGTTTTCACGAAGCCCTCCTTGTTGATGCCCATGGCGATGGCCTTGCGGACGGCGGCGTCCTGCATGATGGGGCTGGTCATGTTCATGGAGCCGAAGAAAGCGCGGGAGGTCTGGATGGCGGAGAACTGATAACCGCCGTTTTCAAAATTGGGATAGGCTTCATAGGCCATGCCGTAGGCGGCGTTGATGTCCCCGGCCTGTAAGGCGGCGGACAGAGTGTCGCCGTTAGAAAGGGTGCGGATGGTCAGCTCGTCCAGTTTGGGCGTGCCGTTCCAATACTGGGTGTTGGGGATCAGGGACAGGTGATCGTCCGTGACCAGCTCCTTCACAACGTAGGGGCCGGTGCCGGCGACGATGCCGTTTTCAAAATCGGACGCGTCCACATCAATGATGCAGCCGTAGGGGTCGCCCAGATAGTTCATCAGGGCGGGGTTGGGTTCGCTGGTGGTGACGGTCAATACCTGACCGTCAGCGGTCACGTCCACGATTTTCGTGTCGCTGGGGGCGCGGTCGTGATTTTCCAGCAGATGGGTCAGGCACTGCTTCACGGCTTCGCCGTCCATGTCCCGGCCGGAGGAAAATTTTACGCCGCTGCGGAGGGTGATCGTCCAGACGCAGCCGCCGTCATTTGTCCAGTCGGTGGCCAGCCATGGCTCCAGCTCCATGGCGTCGGTGTAATGCACCAGGGTTTCCCCGATGCCGTAGCGGATGCACGCCCAGCCGTTGTAGGTGCGGTGGGGGTCAACGGTCTCTTCCCAGTTTTCGGAGTTGAAGGTGGTGTCGCCGATGACCATGGTTTTCTTGGTTTGCGTCGTGCCGTTGCCGGAACTGCCGCAGCCGGTCAGCAGAGCAGCTGTCAGGCAGACGGTCAGCAGGAGAGAAATCATTTTTCTCATTTTTGGGGTATTTCCTTTCGTGTTCGGTTATTTATGTCCTGCCGGACGTCACGGCATAACATCATTACAGTACGCTGTCGATCAAGCGCCTGGTGTAATCGTTTTGAGGATTGCGGATGACTTCATCCGGGGTGCCTTCTTCCACGATCTGCCCGTGGTACATTACCAGCACCCGGTCACAGAACTGCTGCACCAGAGAAATATCGTGGCAGATAAAGAGAATGGAGAGGTCGTGTCCCTGTTGGGTTCTCAGGGCGTTCAGCAGCTCCAGAATTTCCTTCTGCACCGTCACATCCAGCGCGGAGGTGATCTCGTCGCAGATCAGGAGCCGGGGCGCGATGGCCAAAGCCCGGGCGATCGCCGCCCGCTGGCACTGGCCGCCGCTGACCTGATGGGGGTAGCGGTCGGCATATTCCGGGGGCAGGCCGCAGTTTTTCAGCAGGGCTTCTACCCGTTCCCGGGTCTCCTTTTTGGAAAGTCCGGCGTTTTGCAGGCTTTCGCCGATACCGTCGCCTAAAGTGCGGCGGGGGTCAAAGGAGTCCGCCGGGGTCTGGAAAACCATCTGCATGGTTTTGTAAACCTGCCGCAGCGGCTTGCCTTTCAGGTGGGTGATGTCCTCACCATCCAGAAGAATGGAGCCGGAGGTGGCCCCCACCAGCCGGGCGATCATATTGACAGCGGTGGTTTTGCCGCTGCCGCTTTCCCCGATGATGGCGAGGCACTCGCCGGGGAACAGGTCAAAGCTGATATTTTTCACGGCGGTGAAGTCCGCCTGTCCCTGCCGGGAGAAGGTTTTGGTCAGGCCGCTGACTTTCAGGATCGGTTCCATGTCTTCACCTCCGGAGCCGGGGCACGGCCGCAAGGAGCGCTCTGGTATAGTCTGCCTGAGGATTCGCCAGAACATCCCCGGTTTTTCCGTATTCCACGGTCTTTCCGTCTTTCAGTACCAGCACATTGTCGGCCATGGCGCCGATGACGCCCAGATTGTGGGCAACGAGGACGATAGCGGTGCCAAAGGTGTCCCGCACCATCCGCATTTCCTCCACCACCTGCTTCTGCAAGGTCACGTCCAGCGCGGAGGTCGGTTCGTCCGCAAGCAGAACGCCGGGGCTTAACAGCATGGCGGCGGCAATGCCCACCCGCTGCTGCATCCCGCCGGAAAGCTCGAAGGGGTAGCTTGCGAGAATCCGCTTCCCGTCTTCAAAGCCCAGCCTGGAAAGCATTTCCAGCGCGCGTTCTTCAAACGCTGCCCTGGAAATTCTGCCATGCTCCCGCATGGTCTCGTACAGCTGCGTCCCCACCGTGCGGATGGGGCAGAAGGCGCTGCCCGCGCTCTGGAAGATATAGCCCAGCTCCGGGCCGCAGAGCCTGCGCATTTCCTTTTGAGGAAGTGCGGTGAGATTTTTCCCTTTGTACCAAATATTGCCCCCGGTGACGCGGCCTTCGCTGCCGAGTAAGCCCATGGCCGCCTTGATCAGTGTGGATTTTCCGCTGCCGCTTTCCCCCACAATGCCTAAGATCTCGCCGGGGGACAGGGTAAAGCTCACGTCCTCCACGGCGGGCTGCCCCAGATAGGCGATGTCCACATGCTCGTATCTCAGTAAAGTTTCCATTGTTACCTCCGGCTTTTGGGATCTGCGTAGTCCCGGATGGTGTCGCCCAGAAGGTTGAAGATCATCACCGAAATGAAAATGGCAATGCCGGGGCTGAAGGTGATCCACGGGGAGGTGGTCATGAGACTTCGGGTGTCGCTCATCATGCTGCCCCATTCGGGGGTCGGCGGCTTTGCGCCCAGCCCCAGAAAGCTCAGCGCCGCCAGCTCCATCATCATAGTCCCGATGTCCAGCATGGCCGTGACCAGAACGGGGCCAATGATGTTGGGCAGAATGTGCCTGAAAATAATTTTTACCGTGCCGCTGCCGGACAGCCGGACGGCCTTCATCCACTGGGTCTCCTTCTGCGCCAGAGTCTGGCTTCGGGCGATTCGGGCGTATTTCGGCCAGGAGATCGCCGCCAGTGCGATAATGGCGTTTTGCAGCCCGCCGCCCAGTACCCCCGCCACCGCGAGGGCGAACACCAGACCGGGAAACGCCAGAAATACGTCGGAAATGCGCATCAGCACCGTATCGGTCAGGCCGCCGACCCAGCCGCAGGTCACGCCCACGGCCGTGCCGAGGGTCGTGATGACGGCTACCAGCAAAAGCGTGGAAAAAATACTTGCCCGGCTTCCGGCAATGACCCGGGACAGCATATCCCGGCCATACCGGTCTGTCCCCAGAGGGTGGGCTTTCGTGGGCGCCTGTTTGGCGATGTCCAGATTCTGGAGGTACGGGTCATAGGGCGTCAGGTACTCCGAAAAGAGGGAGCAAAGGATCAGAGCGATTGCCAGGACGGAAAAAAGAATCAGGCGGGCTTTCACCGTGTTCCGCCTGACCGCGCCGATGGGATTTGCCACAGCCTTCATCCTGCCTGCACCCCCAGTCGGATTCTCGGGTCGAGGACGTGGTAGAGAATGTCCGTAACCAGATTCACCAGCACATAGATGATCGCCATCCAGACCACATAAGCCTGAATGAGGGGGTAGTCCCGCATGGTGATGGCGTCCACCGCCAGCTTCCCCACGCCGTCCCACATGAAGATGCTTTCAATAATGGCCGTGCCGCCGAGCAAGCTCCCGATGGACAGCGCCAGCAGGGTCAGAATGGTCAGCATGGCGGATTTCAGGACGCTTTTCCACAGGATCACCCTCCCGCGCACGCCTCTTGCCGCCGCGCCGAGGACATAGTCCTTGTTCAGTTCTTCCAGCACCGCGGCTCTGACCTGCCGCATGTACTTGGCGGACATGGCAATGGCCAGCGTCAGGGTAGGGAGGATAGCGCCCTGCACCGTAGTCCCGCCGGAAATCACGGGCAGAAGCCTCCATTTTATGGAAAACAGCTGCATCAGCAGCAGCGCCACAAAGAAGTTCGGCAGGCTGTTGCCGATGAAGCTGAAAAACCGCAGAAAATAGTCTGTGAACCTGTCGTGCTTCACCGCCGCCCAGATGCCCAGCGGAATGGAAATGACCACCGTCGCCCCGATGGAGAGGGCCGTCAGCAGCAGCGTCGCCGGAAGCTTGGACACAAACGTCCCGAAGACGTCCTTCCCGGAAACGTAGCTGACGCCCATATTGCCGGTCAGCAGCCCCTTCAGCCAGGCGCCGTACTGCACGAGAAAGGGCTGGTCAAGGCCCAGTTCCGCCCGTTTGGCATCGATGATCTCCTGCGCCACCGCGCCCTTGTCGCCGTACAGCTCGGTAATGGCGTCGCTGCCTGCGGCGCGCATCATGGCAAAGGACAGGAAGGTAATGCCCAGCAGCACCGGGATCAGCTGCAAAAAGCGCTTGCCTATATATTTGTTCAAAGTGGATATCCCCTTTAGGAAGTTTGGGAAACTCTGATTAAATCGGCGAGAGCTGACAGCGAGAGATTTTTCTCTAGGCGAAGGGTTCAAAAGTGGAGGAATACTTTGTGTATTTCCCACTTTTGAAGCCGCACGGATAGAGGAAAATATCCGCTGTTCAGCCGAAGACGATTTATTCAGAGGTTCCCAAGCTTCCTTAATTTTCCAGCAGACCCGCTTTCCGTCCCTCGATGAGGAACATGGGCGTGGAGGCGTTGTTGATGCGTTCCTCCTTTGTCCAGACCCGCTGCCAGATAGCTTCGTCGGCGCTCGCCTGAATGCCGAAGCGGCTCAGGACACGCAGGTCCCATTGGGGACGGTGCTGCCGGGACAGGGGGGTCTTCCGGGCAATGGCCTCCATGGCGTCCACGTCCGTTCCGGCGTTCTCGTCCCGCACGTCGGAGACGGCCAGATTCTCCCGATCCCGCTTGTGACCCAGCTCCGCTTCCTCGTCCCACAGATACCGGTACCAGTTGGCGTCGAAGTTCAGCAGCAGCCCGCCGGGAGCCAGGACCCGCGTCCAGTGGCTGTAGGCCTTCTCCGGGTCATGAAGATTCCAGGTCACGTTCCGGGTGACCAGCACGTCAAAGCTGTGATCCGCGAACATCAGCTCTTCCGCGTTCATCTGGCGGAAGTCGATCTTGTCCGCGAGAGCGCCCGCGTTGCGCCGGGCTTCCTCCAGCATGGAGGCGGTATAGTCCACGGCGGTCACCTGATAGCCCATTCTCGCAAGAATGATGGCGAAAAAGCCCGGGCCGGTGCCCACATCCAGTACCCGGATGGAGCCTGGTTTTCTTCCCGGAAAACGGGCGGCGATCCGCTCCTGGATGGTGCGTCCCCAGACGCGCTTCTGATCTGTCGCCAGTTCCTCCTGATTCACGCCGGAGTAGCCGGGGGCGCGGTGCGTCCAGTAGTGGATATTTTCTTCCTCATAAGTAGCAAACCGGTTCATATGGAATCCTCCTGAACCCCGTCCGGCTGTCGGAACAGCGGGGGGAATTTGGGAAACTTGTGTGTTTGTAATATACTAGCACACGAAAAAGGGCGGCGGAAGCCCCCCTGGGGGTTGTAAACCGATAAAAATTTATGAAAAATCGTGAAATAACGCCGCGCAGGCTTTTCAGCCGCGCGGCGTCCGGAACCATACTTACTTCTGTGCAAACACGCCGAACATGGGCGCATGCACAAGGTCAGCCGCTCCCAGCACCCGCCGGCCTACCGTCAAATCCGTCCGGCAGCGGGAGAACCCGACCTTTTTCAGCACGGCTTCATCCCACGCAGGCCGCTTCTGCCCCACGTCCAGCGCCAAGGTGATGGCG
>ERZ808246.2099-NODE-2099-length-12979-cov-7.616605_pt1 | contig 12979 bp, 15 predicted proteins | sample MGYA00521083_ERZ808246 | MGnify/ENA primary metagenome ERZ808246 (study PRJEB31516, sample SAMN03275577) | gut metagenome | biome: mammalia-associated habitat; material: feces | host: Papio cynocephalus | place: Kenya | collected 2012-07-07 ...
GACGAGATCCACTGGCTTCGCCTTCCAATTGGAACGGCGTGAGTGGGTATTGGCTCGGGAGGTCCTTGTTTTGGGAAGTGCCATCAGCCTTGCCTCGCTTTCCATCGTGGGTTCTTCTTGTTGATCACGTACAGATGGCCGCGGCGTCGCACGACCATCGAACCGTCCTTGCGCAGCAGGGATCGGACGGAAGCCTTGACTTTCATATCACTTGTTCTTTCTGCCGTAGCGTTTGTTGAATTTCTGTACCTGGCCGGCGGCGTCGAGCACCACGGATTTGCCTGTGTAGAACGGGTGCGAATAGCTGGTGACGTCCGCGATGTACATCGGATAGGTGTTGCCGTCCTTCCACTTGATAGTGGGGAGTTCGTCCGCTCTGGCGACCAATGTCGAGCGTGTCAGGAACATGGTCCCGGTGGATTGGTCCTTGAATACCACCGGCCCATACGGTGGGTGAATGTTCTTTTTCATGAGTTGGGTTCCTTTGCCGAATGAATGGTGTCTGCCCTTGTGCCGTTACTCACCAGCTTGACTTGGTGACGCCGGGCAGCTCGCCCTTGTGGGCCTTGTCCCTCATGTTGATGCGGGAGAGGCCGAATTTGCCGACGTATCCGCGCGGTCTGCCGTCGATGGAGTCGCGGTTGCGCAGTCTGGTCGGGCTGGCGTCTCGGGGGAGCGCGTGCAATCTGCGCATGGCCTCGTCACGTTGCTCCTGGGTGAGATGGGGGTTGACCGAATCCTTTTTGTATTGCAGACGCCGTTGCGCGTACTTCGCCACGGTGAGCTCGCGTTGACGCTGTTTGACGATCTTGCTGGTTTTTGCCATGTCAGCGAGCCTCCCTGAAGATCACACGCTTCTTCAGTACCGGGTCGAATTTGAGCAATTCCAGTCGATCCGGCGTATTTCTGCGATTTTTTGTGGTGGTGTATGTCGATCCTGTGCCCGCTGTGGAGCGCAGGGTGATCACCGGTCTGATGTCGTTGGATTTCGACATTGCTGGTCCTTCCTTTGTGCCTGCCGTGGGCGTGGTCAGGCTTTGATTTCTCCTGCCGCGACAAGGCGGGCCACTGCCGAGTCGATGCCGATGCGGTCTATGGTCTTCATGCCTCGTGCCGTCACCGTGAGGGTGATCGTACGTCCCAAGGAGGGTACGTAATAGCGTTTCCTCTGCAGATTCGGCTCGAAGCGTCGGCGGGTTTTCTTGTGCGAATGGGAGACGCTGTTGCCGTAGCCGGCATGCGTTCCCAGAATTTGACAATGTTTGCTCATGGGCTTAACTATAGATATTGAGAATCATTATCGTCAAGTCGAAGTTAGGAAAAGGAGATATGATGACCCATCCATCCTTGGAATCATGGAGAAACGCCGAAGGCGACGGAGCCGGGAACCCCGGGGAGTTCGATGAGCTCGAAGAACTGCTTGAATGGGATGATGTATCTCAGGCCAGAGGGAACGTGGTACTGCTGACGGGGGTCGAGAGACTGGCGCTGGATTCGGTCGCCTTTTCGCTGGCGGACTCATGCCCATCGGCATACTCGATCTGCTACGACGTCTCGGCGGACGACGCCGCGGAATCGGGTATTGCGCTGGTACGTACCGTCCGGCGCCCTGCCAGTTTCGGTGACCTGATGGACGGGGACTGCGTTTCGTTCCCCATGGAGGATTGCTGCCTGAGTTGCGCGATCAAACACGATCTCGCGAAAACGATGAAGGGCCTCGGCACGGTGGATTGCGTCTTCGCGGTGCTGCCCATTGGCGTTGAGGGGACGGCGATCGCCCAATACCTTGCCGACGGCGTTGCGCTTGGGGAGCTTCCCTGGGACTATGTGGATGCGACGGTTGCCGACGCCGTGAGACTTGAAGGATTCGAGGCGCGCAATTTCGACGATCAGCCGCTTGTCCTCGCCGGACACGACGAAGACGATGCCGTCGTCGAGCCGCGTTCAGCCGGTTCGGTGCAGGCCAGGCTTGTCCGTGAGGCATCGCATATTCTGGTGCTTCCCGGTGTGGACGATTCCAGGACGCTGCATGCCGCCTCGTTGGCCGATACGGCCACGCACCGAGCATACAAGCTGCTGGCTGCGCTCGCCGGCCCGAGCGCCATCATTCATCCCGACGCGCATCGCGCCGATCTGCACGCGTTGCTCGGGGCGAACGATACCCGTGCCGAAGAGGGCGTATTCAGCCAGCGAGGGTGATTCCTGGGCAGGATGGTCGAATATGCTTGGAAAATTGACGGGCTGTTGAATTCGCTGGCCTGAAGGACTTTGCCGTTTGTCGATTTTTGTGTGATTGCCGTGGCTGCTACTGCCAATAGAAATAGCCGGTCGGTTCGGCTTTTGCCGGGTGCACTGCAAGAACGCGCAGTATCAGTCCCGGGCGTTCGTAGCCGGAAGCCCCATAGGTGCCGTTCTCCAGACGGGCTTCCAAGGTCACCCATTGGTGCTCCGCCAATGCCCCGTTCTTCGTGGAGGCCATGAAGCCAAACGGCGTCATGTCGAGGATGCAGCAGCTCATGAACTGTCTCGACACCTGAAATTCGTGGCGTCCGTACGATTTGGAATGACTGACGAACCCGGTCAGCCGTATCCTGTATCCGATATAACGCTGCGAATCATGATCGATATGTTCGAACCATGCGCCGAACTCGTCGTCGCTGATGGTGATGACGCGGTGCTTCCTGTCCAATCCATGCAGGTGTCGCGCCCCATCGGGAGCGTAGACGCCGCGGGCGATGGGGATGGGGCGTCCGGATGCATACGCGTCGAAACCTGTCGCGACGGTGGATTGATGGAACGGTATGCTGACGAGCAGCGCGGGGACTATGAGCGAGACCAGCCAGCGGGGGCTTTGCCGGGAGTCGGTCGTTCCGGTATGGAACATGCCGAGCCAAGCCGCAATCGCCATCAGTCCCAACAGTATTGCCGTGGCGATCAGGTATGGACGTGACCGTGGCGTAGCCAATGAAGTGTATGTTCCTGTGGCCACGGATCGGGCGATCGCCGCCGATAGAGCCGCAAAACAGCAGCCCTCTATCCGATCGGGCATGGTGGGGCGCTGCGGGCGTGTGCCGTGGCTTCCCCTGTTTTCCTCCGAGATCATGGCCATATCCGGTCCAAATGCTGCCATATCGAACCTCATGCTTCGAATATCAGATGGACGAGGGACGCGAGCGCCAGGCAGATTGCCGTAACGGTGCCCGCCAGGCGGAGCGAGAATCCGGGCTTGCATTCCATGCCCAGCATCGTCGCGTTCTTCAGGTCGAGTACCGGTCCGAATGTCAGGAAGGCCAGCAATGCCGAAGTCGGCAGTGTTCCCGACAGTCCTGCGGCGATTATCGCATCGGATGATGAGCATATCGAGCATAGGAATGCAAGTGCCATCGCGATTGGGATGGCGGTCGATGAATGGCTTGTGGCGGTGCCGGTGCCAAGTGTGTCGCCGAATGTGATGCGGACGATGGATGCGATTGTCGAACCGAAGAGCAGGATCGGCATCATGCGGAGAAAATCGTCGTGTGTGTGGCGTAGAAAGCGACGCAGTCGGGAGCTGTGATCGTTGGAGTCCGTGGCGCCGTGCGTCTCGTCGGGTTCGTCGGCGGGATCGCATGCGCATAAGGAGCGGGCTGTGTGTTCCGGGTGATTCCGCGGGCGTACCGGGGATGTTTTCGTGGGGCATATCAGGAAGGTGATGCCTGTCAGCAGGGCGAGCAGCGCGCCCATGCCTGCGCGGCGGGCGGTCATCCACGGGTCGTTGGGGAACGCATACCAGGTTGACCATAGTGCCATTGGGTTCATGATCGGTACTGCCACGAGAAACGTCGCCGCGCATGGAAGCGGGAGTTTTTTGCGTAGCAGATTTGCAAAAGTCGGCACCGTCATGCAATCGCAGACCGGCGTGCACAGGCCTGCGAGCAGTGCCGCGGCGAAACCGCCTATGGTGGTATGCGGCAGATGCCGTTCGATGAACGATGTCGTGAGCAGTGTCGCCACTGCCGCCGACATCGTCGAGCCGAGCAGCATGAAGGGGACGGCCTGAAGCGTCAATCCCGCGATGCTGGTGCCGATGCGTACCAGCGGGATGCGCAGTCCATGATTTTCCAAGGCCTGCGAGGCCGCGATGAAAAAGGCGACCAGCGGCGTGCCGATGACGAGGAACAGATAATTCGCCGATGACGCACGTTGTGAACGAATCATATCGTCGTATGGTACACCGTCGATGCACGGGGTTGCGGATGTTCCCGAATCCCAGGCGGCGACGATCCGGCTGATTCTTCCCATGCGCTAGGCCCGGCACTATTCCCGATGCCATACACTAAGGAGCGGAAGGGAGAAGGGCATGGCGCTTACCGAACGAGAACGGCAGATCCTGGAGAAGATCGAGCAGGACCCGATGATCAGCCAGAACGACCTGGCGCAGCTGTGCGGCATCACCCGCTCCGGCGTGGCCGCGCACATCTCCAACCTGATGAAGAAGGGGTACATCCAAGGCAAGGGGTACGTGCTCACCCCGCCGCGCTATGTGGCGGTCATCGGGGCGATCAACATGGACGTGTACGGCATCGCCGACAACGACGTGGTGGGGGAGAGCTCCAATGTGGGCAACATCGTCTCGGCGGTCGGCGGCATAGCCCGTAACGTTTCCTTCAATCTGGGGCATCTCGGCGTGCGCAGCTACCTCATCTCCGTCTACGGCGACGACGAGGAGGGCGAGAACGTGCGCAGCGACTCCTTCGCCAACGGTATCGACATCACGTATTGCAAGCAGCTTTCGAACGCGTCCACATCGCGCTACCTTTCGGTGGTGGACGCCGATGGGCGGCAGATAGTCGCCCTTGACGACATGAAAATCAGCGAGAACATCACTCCGGAGTTTCTGGAGCAGCGAGAGCAGATAATAGCCAATGCCGAAGCGGTGGTCGTCGATTCCAGCCTGCCGCCGCAGACGATCGCATGGGTGTGCTCCAAGGTGAGCGGACCCGTTTTCGCGCGTGTGGTGTCCGTCAACAAGGCGACGCGACTGCTGCCGGTGCTCGACCGCATCGACACGCTGGTGCTCAGCGAGGCCGAATCGCGGCTGGTCTCCGGAATCGCGGTGCATGACGAGCAGACGGCGCATGTGTGCATGGAGGCGCTCGCCAAGGCGGGCGTGGGGCATACGCTGATGTTCGTGCAAGGGGTGGGCCTGATCTACCGGGGCGATGATGGGGGGACGGTGACGGTGCCGTTGCCGGAGGACACATCGCATGCGATGAGGTATGAGAACGGTGCCGCTTCCGGCGCGATGAGCGCGTTGCTGTGGGCCCGCATGGAGGGACGCGACGACTCGCAGAGCGCACGTCTGGCGGCGGCAGCCGCCGCGTTGAGCATGAGGCAGGTGACCTCGGTGTTCCCCGAGATCAATGCGCGTGTGCTGCTTGACCATGCGGGATTGGGCGCGTAGGGGAGCCTGTTCCGCAGGGATATCGATGGCGCCGTGTGCCTGATGGCACACGGCGTTTTCTTGTATCGCGCACGGCAATGACGCAACACGCGCTAAACATAAGTTGACGGCTATAAACATTTATTGTATCTTGAAGGCAAGATAAAACGTTTCAGCAGCGCATCGAAGTTGATGCGCTCAGAACACAGGAGGAAAATATCCATGGCGGATATGTCTTCTACCGCAATGCCGAACGACCGCTACGTCGTGGTCATCGGCGGCATGAACATGGACATCTGCGGACGTCCGAACGACACGGTGGTCAACCGCGACTCCAACCCGGGGGTCGTCAGCCTGTCCGCAGGCGGCGTGGGGCAGAACATCGCGCAGAACATGGCGCATCTGGGCATGCCCACCTATCTCATCACCGTGTACGGCGACGACGAGAACGGCAAGACGCTCGCCGAATGCTGCCGCAAGAACAACATCCACCTCGACTACGCCGAGCAGATGCAGGGGCGTCGCTCCTCCACATACATGTTCGTCACCGACGAGACCGGCGACCTGCTGGTGGCGGTCAACGACATGGACATCTGCAAGGAGATCAACCCCGAATTCCTCGAACAGCGGCTCGACTTCATCAACAACGCCGCCATCTGCCTGCTCGACGCCAACCTCGAAGAGGAGACCATGGCTTGGATCGGCGAGCACGTGACCGCCCCGCTGTTCGGCGACACCGTCTCCACGGTCAAGGCGCACCGCTTCGACCCCATCCTGGACAAGATGACGGTGCTCAAGCCCAACGATCTCGAGGCCTCGGTACTGACGGGCATCGGCATCGCCGACCAGTACTCCGCCGGAGCCGCCGCCAAGACGCTGCTCGACAAGGGCGTGAAGAACGTCTTCATCTCCCTGGGCGCCAACGGCATCCTGTGCGCCAGCCACAACAACGGCCAATACCGCTTCGAGCACGTGCCGCCATACCGCACCAACATCGCCACGGCCAACGGCGCAGGCGATTCCGGCATGGCCGCCATCACCTGGAGCTACTTCGACGATCCCGACCGGGACATCAAGGAGGTCGGACGCATCGCCCAGGCCGCGTCCAGCATCGCGCTGGAATGCACCAAGGCCGTGCCGGACATCACCGTCGAACGCATCTACGAGAAGATGAACGGCGAGACCGAGCCGCTGGTCGGCTGAACCGCAATACCGCAACCAACAACCAACAGCACAAAGGAGAACCCACTCATGGTCGTCAAGCAGATCTACTCCCTGATCGAATACGACGAGGCCGTCAACACCATGGAGGCAGGCGCCGACAACATCGGCCTGGTCCCGATGCAGAACGGCGGCGTGCCCGCGCACCGCGTGCCGATCGAACGCGTGCACCGCATCTTCGACGAGTGCAAGCGTCGCGGCGTGACATCGGTCGCCATCATGCTGACCAACGATCCGGACGAGATGATCGAGCTGGCCAAGGAGGTCCAGCCGGACATCCTGCATATCGCCGGGGACGGGTATGCGGCGGACGAAGCCTTCGCCGCGCGCCTGAAGGAGGTCGCGCCGCACACCAAGCTCATGCAGGCCGTGCTCGTCGACGACGAATCGGCGGTCGACCGCGCCAAGAAATACGCCAAGTACTGCGACTTCATCCTCACCGACTCCGGTCTTGCGCCGGACACCGGCATCGGCGCCAGCGGCCTGACCCACGACTGGAGCATCGACGCGCGCATCGTCGCCGAATGCGGCAAGCCGGTGATCATGGCCGGCGGCCTCGGCCCGGACAACGTCGCCGACGCCATCGAACAGTGCAGGCCCTACGGCGTCGATTCGCTGACCAAGACCAGCATCAAGTACGACGGCGGCCGTATGGAGAAGGACATCGACAAGGTCCGCCAGTTCTGCGTCAACGCCGACGCCGCGGCCGCGAAGATCGGACTGTGACATGCTCGACGTCAAACTCCTGCAGCCCGTCAAGGTCGTCTGCACCGACAACCTGGGCCAGACGCTTGCGGACATATGCCGGACGGAACACTACCGCCGCCCCCTGGTCGTCACCGACTCCTTCGTGGGATCGATGGCGCTCGTGACCGGCGCGATCGCCATGCTGGAATCGGTCGGCGTCTCCGTCGCGGTATTCGACGAGGTCAAGCCCGATCCGCTGAGCGGGACCGTGGCCGACGGCGTGGCCGCGTTCGCCGCCCATGACGCCGATTCCATCATCGCCATCGGCGGCGGCAGCTCCATGGACGTGGCGCGCGGCATCAACATCGTGCGTGTCAACGGCGGATCCATCATCGACTACACGGACCCCGCAAAGCCCATCGCGCACTGCGACGGCATGATCGCCGTGCCGACCACCGCCGGAACCGGCAGCGAAATGTCCAATGCGCTGGTGATCACCGACGAACAGACCGATCGCAAGCTTGCGGTGCTCGCCGATCCGGCGGTCAGCGAATACGCGGTGCTCAACGCGGACCTGATGCTCACTCTTCCGCCGAGGATGACCATCGCCTGCGGGCTCGACGCCTTCTGCCATGCGGCCGAAGGATACCTGTCGAACCTGGCCAGCCCGGTCACCGACGCCATCTGCGAGAAAGTGATGTTCCTGCTCTACAACTACCTGCCGCGAGCGGTGGCGGACGGGCAGGACCGCGAGGCGCGCGAGCGCGTGATGGTCGCGTCCACCCTTGCCGGATGGATGCTGAACAATGCGGGAACCATCGCGGGCCATTCGATAGCGCACGTGCTGGGCGCGAAATACCATATCGTGCATGGCGAGGCGGTCGGATACGCGCTGCCGGCGGTCATGGAATTCGTGGCACCGGTACGTGAGAGGAAAGTCCGTGAGATCGGGCAGATTCTCGGGGCCGTCTTCCCGCAGAACGCCCCCTGCGAGCAGGTGGCGATCATCGCCAGCCGCGCGTTCAAGGACTTCCGTGACCGTATGATTGGACTACACCCGTTCGAAGACTACGACATCAGCGAAGACGACGTGGTCGGCAACGCGCAGGCGGTCGTGGACGAACGCTTCGCGGGCAATACGCCGCGGACCGTCGATCTGGCGGCAGCGCAGCAGCTGCTGCGGGAATTCGGCAAACGCTGAAAGCAACACAATAGGAGGAATCTCATGGCAAAGAAGATCATTCTGGACTGCGATCCCGGGCACGACGACGCCGTCGCCATTCTGCTGGCAGTCGGCAACCCGAACATCGACCTGGTCGGCGTCACCACCGTCGGCGGCAATCAGAGCCTTGACAAGGTCACGTACAATGCGCGCGCCGTATTGGAAAAGGCGCATGCCACCGACATCCCGGTGCATGCCGGCTGCGACAGGCCCATCGTGCGCAAACAGGAGGTCGCGGCCTCCATCCATGGCGAGACCGGTCTTGACGGCGTCGAGTTGCCGGAGCCGACCCGCCCGCTGGAACAGGGGCATGCGGTCAACTGGATCATCGACACCATCATGAACAACGAGCCCGGCACCATCACCCTCGTGCCGACCGGCCCGTTGACCAACATCGCCATGGCCGTGCGCATGGAACCGCGCATCGTCGACCGTGTCAAGGAAGTCGTGCTGATGGGCGGCGGCTACCATGTGGGCAACTGGAGCGCCGTGGCCGAATTCAACATCAAGGTCGACCCCGAGGCGGCGCACATCGTGTTCAACGAGGCCTGGCCGATCACCATGGTCGGGCTCGACCTGACCCATCAGGCGCTGTGCACGCCCGCGGTGCAGAAGCGCATCGAAGGCGTGGGCACCGATCTGGCCATGTTCGTCTCCGGCCTCATGGACTTCTTCCGCAAGACCTACCAGGACAACCAGGACTTCGTCGATCCGCCGGTGCACGACCCGTGCACCGTGGCCTACCTCATCGACCCGAGCGTGGTCAAGACGCGCCGATGCCCGGTCGACATCGAGATCCACGGCGAACTGACGCTCGGCATGACCGTCGCCGACCTGCGCGGCCCCGAGCCCAGCGCCGAGGAATGCCACACCCAGGTCGCCACGAAGCTCGACTTCGACAGGTTCTGGGATCTGGTGACCGATGCCATCAAGGCCATCGGCTGAACGAGGGAAAGAAGCAAGGAGAACAATCATGACCGAAACCAAGAGCGATAAGATGCTCGACGCCGGAGGCAAGTCCGTCGTCGCCCTGATGGCCGCCCTGATGGCCGCCATCTTCGCCTTCCAGCTGAACGCCTCGATGCTGTCGCCGGCATTGACGACCATGCGCGTGGAACTCCACACCACGGACGCGCAGATCGGTCTCACCCAGACCGTGTTCTTCACCTCCTGCGCCGTGTTCTCGCTGTTCCTGCCACGACTCGGCGATCTGATCGGACGCAAGAAGGTGCTGCTCGGCATCCTCGGCCTGACCGCCATCGGATGCGTGGTCTCCGCGCTCGCGGTCAACGTGCCGATGCTGATGGCCGGCCGTGTGATCCAGGGCGTCGCCGGCCCGATCGTGCCGATGACACTGATCATGCTGCACGCCAAGGTCACCGAAGACAAGAAGTACGCCAAGCTCATGGCCATCCTGACCTCCGTCAACGGCGGCATCGGCGGTGTCGACGCCATCCTCGGCGGCTGGCTCGCCGGCACCTTCGGCTTCCGTTCCGTGTTCTGGGTCATGGTCGGCGTCGCCGTGCTGGCCATCGTGCTCGTGTTCGTCTATGCCGAGGAATCCACTGCCGCAGAGACCCCGAAGATGGACTGGGCCGGCGTGGTCTCGCTCGCCGCTGCCTTCCTCGCCGCCTACCTGGCCATCAACGAGATCCAGAAGCTCGCTGCCGCGAACTGGGCGCTGGTCGCCGGCGAACTGGTGGTCGCCGCCGTGCTGTTCGTGGTCTTCTGGAACATCGAGAAGCGTCAGAAGGCGCCTATGGTCACCACCCATTACCTCAAGCAGCGCCGCACCTGGGGTCTGCTGCTGACCACCCTGCTGACCATGACCGGCGTGTTCGCCATCATGAACGGCATCGTTCCGGCGCTGGCGCAGGACACCAAGGTCGGTGCGGGCATGAGCGCCTCGGTGGTTTCCTTCGCGACGCTGACCCCGTATGCGCTGGTCGGTCTGGCCTTCGGCCCGGTCGCGGGCGTGCTCGCCTCCAAGTTCGGCTACCGTGCGGTGCTCCGTACCGGCCTGATTGTGTCCGTCGTCGGTGTGCTCTTCGGCATCTACGTGTGCCATGTGCCGAGCATCTGGGCCCTGGTGGTCATGTCCGTGGCGCTTGGCGTCTCCTACGCCGGCACCGCCAACATCATGCTGAACGGCTTGGGCATCGTGCTTTCGCCTGAAGACAATCCGGGCTATCTGCCCGGTCTGAACTCCGGTGCGTTCAACCTGGGCGCCGGCCTGAGCTACGCGGTGCTGTACGCCATGCAGAACGCCTTCGGCGCTTCCGGCGACGCCACCAACGGCTATGTCGGCGCGATGATCGGCGGGGTCGTGCTGCTGGCCCTGGCGTTCGGTGCCTCGCTGCTCATCCCGAAGCAGGGCGAGCAGAGGTAACGATCCTTCCCGCCTGAACCCAGGCGGGAGGAAATGAACAGGCCCCTGGTGCTCAATGGTTTCTTAACTCTCTTTTCCATTGAGCCCAGGGGCCTGTTCGCTTCGTATTCAATTATGCGGTGCTACCGTTGCCGCATATACGTTGACGTGCACGGTGGCAAGGCGCGGGAACCGAAGGTGCACGACGGTACATCGAGGTTCCGTACCGTGTCCGGCCGACACGGCTGCGTGCGTGACGATGCGCGCGGTGGCAAGGCGCGGGAACCGAAGGTGTACGACGGTACATCGAGGTTCCCGTAACGCGGCCAACGCGCCATCGTCACGCACGCAGGGCTTTGGAGCCGATGTCGTGGCGATAGAACATTCCCGTCGTGTCGAGGTTGTCGATGATCGCGTAGATCTTATCCTGCGCGGCCTTGATATCGGGGGCGGAGGTTTCGACGAGCAGAACGCGTCCGGAGGAGGCGACGAGGCCTTCGTCGGAGTTGGAGACGCCGGCGTAGTAGACGTGGGAGTCGGAGCCGACGGGGATTTCGGGGATGCGGGCGCCCTTGATCACGTCGACGGGGTAGCCGTTGGAGGCGAGCACGACGCCGAGGGTGGTGTTGTGCTCGTCCCAGGTGAACGTGGGAGCGTCGCCGTTGAGAATGGCCCAGATGCCTGCGGCGAGGTCGCTGGTGAGCTGGGGGAGCACGACTTCGGTTTCGGGATCGCCGAAGCGGGCGTTGAATTCGATGACCTTGGGGCCGTCGGCGGTGGCGATGAGGCCCGCGTAGAGGATGCCGGTGAAAGGGGTGCCTTCGGCGGCCATGGCTTCGACGGTCGGGCGCACGATGGTTTCGATGGCCTCGTCGACGACGCTCTGCGGGATCTGCGGAACGGGGCTGTAGGCGCCCATGCCGCCGGTGTTGGGGCCCTTGTCGCCGTCGTAGGCGCGCTTGTGGTCCTGGGAGATGGGCATGGGCCAGAATTCGGTGCCGCGCACGAAGCTCATGAGCGAGAATTCCTGGCCTTCGAGGAAGTCCTCGATGACGACCTTGGCGCCGGCGGCGCCGAAACGATGGTCGATGAAGATATCGTCAAGCGCGTCGATCGCGGTCTTGACGTCCATGGCGACGGTGACGCCCTTGCCTGCGGCGAGACCATCGGCCTTGATCACGATCGGTGCGCCATGCTCCTGCACGTATGCCTTGGCCGGTTCAAGCTCCTCGAAGGTGCGATACTTGGCGGTCGGGATGGAGTGGCGTTCCATGAGCTGCTTGGCGAAGTCCTTGGAACCTTCGATCTGGGCCGCGGCCTTGTTCGGGCCGAACGCCTTGATGCCGGCCGCTTCGAAATCATCGACGATGCCCTCGATCAGCGGCACTTCCGGACCGACGAACACCCAGTCGTAATCGTTGCTTTGCACGAAGTTGATGAGTGCGGCGTGGTTGGACAGGCTGATCTGCGTGGTGCGGATGCCGTCGAGCTCCATGCCCGGATTGCCGGGGGCAACGGTCACCTCATCGACGCTGCCGCCACGCATGAGCGCGTGGGCGATGGCGTGCTCGCGCGCGCCGGAACCGATAACCAGAACCTTCTGACCCATAATCTTGTCTCCTCGAAATTGCTGTGAAATCTTAAATTATTGGAATGAGCTTTTGCGATTGGAATGCTGCGTTGCCGTGCCCGCATGGCACAGGCAACATAAGCAGCATGAGCGGCATAAGTTAAGGCCTCCTCACAAGGGGGAGGCCTTAACTTGCGTATCACACGAGTTCCACGTCGGTGCCGGTGTTCTTCACGATGTTGCCGAGCACGTAGGCGGTCTCGCCGTTGGCTTCGAGCAGCTTCATGGTCTTGTCGGCGTTCTCGGCGCTGACGGCCAGCACCATGCCGATGCCCATGTTGAAGATGTTGAACATTTCCATATGGTCGATTTTGCCGGCCTTCTCCAGCACGTCGAAGATCGGCAGAACCGGCCAGGAGCCGAGGTTGATGCGCGCGGCCAGGCCGTCGGGGATCATACGCGGGATGTTCTCGATGAAGCCGCCGCCGG
>ERZ808246.2102-NODE-2102-length-12973-cov-4.359498_pt1 | contig 12973 bp, 10 predicted proteins | sample MGYA00521083_ERZ808246 | MGnify/ENA primary metagenome ERZ808246 (study PRJEB31516, sample SAMN03275577) | gut metagenome | biome: mammalia-associated habitat; material: feces | host: Papio cynocephalus | place: Kenya | collected 2012-07-07 ...
TCAAGACTCGTTCCACCAAGCCCGAGATCCACGTCGAAGTTTGCTCCAAGTGCCACCCCTTCTACACTGGTAAGCAGAAGCTGGTTGACACCGGCGGACGTGTTGAACGCTTCAACAAGCGTTTCGGCCGTAAGTAATTACAGGCTATTTCAAAGCGTCGTTTCCTTTGGGAAGCGACGCTTTTTTGTCGTAATCTGTATTTACACGAGTTTTGCATAAAATCATCACATTTACCGACTAAAATAAACCAGCAGCCCGCACGCCGCTCAGGCTCCGGGCAACACGAAAGCAAGGAGAGGTTTCTGTGATCGAAGTATCTCATCTCACCAAAAAATACGGCCGGAATCTTGCGGTGGACGATCTCTCGTTCACGGTGGAGGATGGTCAGGTCTATGGTCTGCTTGGGCCTAACGGCGCAGGCAAATCCACCATTATGAACATCCTTACCGGGTATCTTTCCGCAACCGGCGGCGAGGTCATGGTGGAGGGCCATCCTCTGCCCGAAGAAGCGGACAAGGCCAAAGCCTGCATCGGCTATCTGCCGGAGCAGCCGCCCCTTTACCCTGAAATGACGGTGGAGGAATATCTGAGCTTTGCAGCGGAACTTAAAAAAGTGCCCAAAGCAGAGCGTGCGGAGCAGGTAAAGAAGGCAGCCCGGCGGACAGGGCTTGAAAAAGTGCTGCCCCGGCTGATCCGCAGCCTTTCCAAGGGCTACCGGCAGCGGGTGGGGATCGCACAGGCCCTGCTGGGCAGTCCGAAGATCATTATTCTGGATGAGCCTACCGTGGGACTGGACCCGGCGCAGGTCATTGAGATCCGCAGGCTGATCCGGGAATTGGGCCGCAGCCATACGGTCATATTATCCAGCCACATCCTCAGCGAGGTGCAGGCTGTCTGTCAGCGCATCCTGATCCTGTCTGAGGGCCATCTGGCGGCAGCGGGCACGTTGGAGGAACTGACAGCCGGGGGAAAGACTCTGGAAGAGGTCTTTCTTGAATTGACCGGCGGAACGCCGGAGGAAGAGACCGGAGAGGGGGAGGACGAATGAGGGCCATTTTCAAGCGGGAACTCCGTAGCTATTTTCACGGAATGATCGGTTATGTCCTTACGGCTTTTCTTGTGGCGGCATCCGGGCTTTACTTTATGGCCCTGAATCTGGGCTATGGAATGACAGATTTCAGCTATTATACCCTGTACCGCACGATTTTCATTCTGCTGCTCTATGTTCCGGTGCTGACCATGCGCTCATTGGCCGAGGAACGACGCAGCCGCACAGATCAGCTTCTCCTGACCAGCCCGGTCTCGGTAGGGGGCATCGTTCTGGGGAAATTCTTTGCCATGTGCGTTCTTTTTGCTCTGCCCTGTCTGGTGGACCTTGGGATGATCTTCATTCTCTGGGCATTGGGCGGTACGATGACTGCACTGATATCCAATCTGGCTGGCCTGCTTTGTTATTATCTGATGGGCTGTGCCGCCATTGCCATCGGAGAATTTCTCTCCGGCCTGACCGAAAATCAGATCATTGCGGCCGTTATGGGATTTGCCGTTTTGCTGGTGGCTTATATGATGCCCAGTCTGCGCAGCCTGTTCAATGCAGGCAGTGCCGTGGCACTGGCGGTCTTTACTGTTCTGGCAGGGGCGGCATCTCTTGGAGCGGGTCTCCGGACCCGGAGCTTTATCTTGGGCTGCCTGAGCTTTTCGGCCTGCTGCATCGGGCTCTGTGCGCTCTTTCTGCTCCGGAGCAGCTGGCTCACCGAAGCGTTCAGTGGGGTCCTGAGTGCACTCTGTCTTTTTACACCCTTTGAGGATTTTGTCAACGGCAGTTTTTCCATCCCGGTGCTCGTCTATTACCTGACCGTGACGGTTCTGTTCCTCTTCTTTACGGCGCAGGACATGGAACGGCGTCGTTGGAACTGAAGGAGGTGTGTGTGATGAAACGGGACAAGAAAACATTTCAGAACCCAAAAGTTTTCCGCAGCGGGCTCTGGTCAGTCGTTTTTCTGCTGGCGGCGGTCGTATTGGCAGTGCTGGTCAACCTGGCAGTCCGGGCAATTCCGGACAAATACACCCGCTTTGACCTTTCGGAGTCTGGTTTGTACACCCTCAGTGACAGCTCAAAAGAGATCGCAAAAGGGATCTCACAGGATGTGACCATCTATTACCTTTGTGAGACCGGCAACGAAGATACCATCATCTCCAAGATCCTGGATCGATATGCCTCTGAGAACAGCCACATTGTGTGGGAACTCAAGGACCCGGCGGTATATCCGACCTTTGCCTCTCAGTATGGCGTACAGGACAGCGAGAGCGGCAGCCTGATCTTTGTTTCCGGAGAAAAGAGCGTGGTTCTGGATGCAGCCGATCTCTACACCTACGACTACTCGGATTACTACACGTCCGGGAGCCCCTCGGTGACCTTTGACGGCGAGAACAAGATCACTTCTGCCCTCTACAAGCTCACCAGCGGGGAGCAGCTTCACGCCTACTATACCACCAACCATGGGGAACAGCCTCTGACCGATACGCTGACCGATGCGCTGGAGGGTCAGAATTTTTCCCTGACCGCTCTTGATCTGCTCAGTGACAGCATCCCAGAGGACTGCGCTTTGCTCATCGTCAATGTGCCGGCCAGCGATTTTGCCTCGGCGGGCAATCTGGTGGACGAAATGGCGGTTCTGCGCAGCTACCTGAGCGGGGGAGGGAAGATCCTGCTGACCACTGATTCCTATTATAATACACCCAATCTCGACAGCCTGATGGCAGAGTTCGGCTTGACCCGCACCGAGGGACTTGTGGTGGAAGGAGATTCCGGCCATTATCTGAACGGCTATCCGTACTATCTGATGCCGGACTATGCTTCGGCACAGGAGAGCGGCGTGCTGGACAGCATCAACACCAGTCGCCGGGTGCTTTTGCAGATGGCACAGGGCATCACTCTGAACGAAACGGAGAACGTGGAATCGGAAGCGTTGCTCGTCACGTCGGAAGCGGCCTACAGCAAAAAGGCCGGTTACGAAATGACAGTAGCGGACCGGGAAGATGGCGATCTGGATGGCCCATTCACGCTGGCGGCGTGGGCGGAAAATACCACTACCGGCGGGCAGGTCATCTGGATCAACTGCGGCAACATGGACAACGAGTATATCTATGAGACCGTGCCCGGCAATGTGACCTTCCTGCAAGGCTGCGCTGCAGCTCTTGCCAGCGAAGAAACGGTGAAACTAGTGGATTCCAAAGCTCTGGAAGCAGCAGCCATCACGGTGCCTGCCGGGATGACGGCAGCTCTGGGCCTGAGCTTTACCATCCTGCTTCCGGTGGTGATCCTTGCCGTGGGCGGTGTGGTGGTCCTGCTCCGCCGCCGCAAGTAACAAAGTAAGCTGCAAATAAGGAAATCAACGGCTCTTCCGGGTGGAAGGGCCGTTTTTGCTGCTCCGGAATTTTGCAAATTTTGACAATATGAGACAGAGTGATTGACATTTGTGCCAGGATTGTATAAGATAGACAAGACAGGGCAGAGAAGCTGCGCAGAGATTCCGGTTGCGGGTAAGTGTGCGGGGACGGTCACCCTGGTACGAGGGATGGGGACAAAGGGCCCTGTCTTTTTTCGTATCTGAGTTTAAGGAGGATAAACATTCATGATGGACAACTCGGTGATCGTTTCACTGCGGGATATCGTGGTGGAATTTGACGGCCAGAGGATTCTGGACGGGCTGAACCTCGACATCCACGACAAGGAATTTGTTACGCTGCTGGGCTCTTCCGGCTGCGGTAAAACCACGACGCTCCGCTTGATCGCAGGCTTTTTGGAGCCCAACTCCGGCAAGGTTCTGCTCAAGGGGCAGGACATCACCGGCGTGCCGCCCTATAAGCGGCCGGTGAACACGGTGTTCCAGAAATACGCCCTTTTCCCGCATCTGAACGTCTTTGAAAACGTTGCGTTCGGCCTGCGGTTGAAAAAGATGGACGAAGAGACCATCCGCCGCAAGGTGCGGGATATGTTGGAAGTGGTGGGTCTGAAAGGCTTTGAACGCCGCAGTATCGGCCAGATGTCCGGCGGACAGCAGCAGCGTGTGGCCATTGCCCGCAGTCTGGTCAACGAGCCGGAGATCCTGCTTCTGGATGAGCCGCTGGGTGCATTGGACCTCAAGCTGCGCAAGGAGATGCAGCTGGAGCTGAAACGCCTGCAGCGTGAGATGAACATTACCTTTATTTATGTTACCCACGATCAGGAAGAGGCCCTTACCATGTCGGATACCGTTGTGGTCATGAACGGCGGCAAGGTGCAGCAGATCGGTACGCCGGAAGACATCTACAATGAGCCCAAGAATGCTTTTGTGGCAGACTTTATCGGTGATTCCAACATCGTGGACGGCGTGATGCACCGGGACTTCCTGGTCTCTTTCTCGGGCGTGGAGTTCCCCTGCGTAGACCGTGGCTTTGCCCGGGAACAGAGCGTACAGGTGGTGGTCCGCCCCGAGGATATCGAGGTGGTCGCCCCCATGGAAGGCCAGCTGGTGGGCGTGGTCAATGACGTCATCTTCAAGGGTGTCCATTTTGAGATGCACGTTGCGTGCGAGGGCCGGGAGTGGCTGATCCACTCCACCCGGGCCTGCACTCCCGGCGAGACCATCGGCATGAAGATCGGCCCCAACGAGATCCACATTATGGCACGTTCGGAGGGGTGAAGCCGAAATGAAGATCTATGATAAAAAACTGGCCTATCCGTATTTTATCTGGATGGTCCTGTTTACTGTTGTGCCGCTGCTGATCGTGGTTTACTACGCCCTGACCGACAGCAATGGCAATTTTACGCTGGACAATCTGGTGTCCATCAGCGGCTACGGCTCGGTGTTTGCCCGCAGCCTGCTGCTGGCACTGATCGCTACGGTGGTCTGCCTTGTGCTGGCGTTTCCCATCGGTTATTTCCTGTCCCGGCTGAGGGTCAACAAACAGCATATCATGCTGATGCTGGTCATGCTGCCTATGTGGATGAACTTTCTGCTCCGCACCTATGCGTGGATGGGCCTGCTGAGCATCAACGGCCCGGTCAATGCCGTGTTGGGCTTCTTCGGCCTTGGACCTTATTCCATGCTGAACACTTCCGGCGCGGTGGTGCTGGGCATGGTGTACAACTATGTGCCGTATATGATCCTGCCCCTTTACACCAGCATGACCAAGATCGATCAGAGCCTGATCGAAGCGGCACAGGACCTGGGTGCAAACACCACCCGGACCCTGCTGCGAGTGCTGATCCCCATGAGTGTGCCCGGTATCAGCACCGGCATCACCATGGTATTCGTCCCGGCGGTGTCTACCTTTGTCATCAGCCGGATGCTGGGCGGCGGTTCGAATCTGCTGATCGGCGATTTGATCGAAATGCAGTTCCTTGGCAACAGCTACAACCTCAATGTGGGTTCGGCCATGAGTCTGGTGCTGATGATCATCGTTCTGCTCTGCATGAGCTTTACCTCGAGCTTTGACGAGGATGAGATGGAGGGTGTGTCCTGATGAAAACAAAACATCTTCGGCTGATGCAGCGGGCTTATGTGATCCTCTTCTTCTGCTTCATGTACCTGCCCATCGCCTATATGATCATCTTCAGCTTCAACCAGAGCAAGGGTTACTCACTCTTTACCGGCTTCACCCTCAAGTGGTATTCCAGCCTGTTCCACAACTCGGCCATCCTCCATGCCCTCTGGGTCTCCATTGAGGTGGCTCTGCTGTCGGCCGTTGTCGCCACGGTGCTGGGAACGGCAGCATCCCTCGGCATTGCATCCATGGGCAAGAAAAGCCGTCTTGTGGTCACCAATATCACCTATATTCCGGTGGTCAACCCCGAGATCATTACCGGCATCTCCCTGATGCTGCTTTTCGTGGCCTACCAGCGATTTGCCGATAAGGTGGATTTCCTGCCCGACAGCATCATGGGCCTGCCGACCCTGCTCATTGCGCACATTGCCTTCAATGTGCCTTACGTTATTTTCAACGTGACTCCCAAACTCAAGCAGCTGGATATCAAGCTGTATGAGGCTGCGCTGGATCTGGGCTGTGACCCCAAACAGGCCTTTTTCAAGGTCATCCTGCCCGAGATCAGTCCGGCTATTTTGTCGGCATTCCTGATCTGCCTGACCTATTCCATCGATGATTTCATGATCTCCTACTTCAACTGCGGCACTGTGGAGACCCTGCCCATTGCCATCTACTCCATGACCCGTAAAAAGGTCAGCCCGGAGATCTATGCGCTGTCTACCATTATGTTTGTGGTGATCCTTGCCATCATCCTCATCTCCAATGCAATGGAGAGCCGGGAATACCGCCGGGATCAGCGGGCACTGAGAGGGGGAGATGCCGCATGAAACGTTTTGTGATCCTGTTGCTGACCGCTGTTTTGGTCCTGACCATGCCGCTGTCTGCCTTTGCAGCCGGTACCATCGAGGTCAACGAGGATGTTTCGGTCTCTGCCGATTACGACTGGACCCGCTTCAAGGGGCAGAACATTACCCTGAATGTCTACAACTGGGGCGAGTATATTTCCAACGGCTCTGACGACAGTGTGGATGTGGTATCAGCCTTTGAAAAGCTCACCGGCATCAAGGTCAACTACACCACCTTTGATTCCAACGAATCCATGTACGCCAAGCTGAAGTCCGGTGCAGCCGACTACGACGTGGTGGTCCCCTCGGACTATATGGTGGCAAAGATGATCTCGGAAGGGATGCTCATGCCGCTGAACTACGACAACATCCCCAATTTCCAGAACATTGACGAAAACTACCGGTTTGCCGATTATGATCCCGAGAACAAGTACACAGTGCCCTATATGCTCTGCACCACCGGCATCATTTACAATACCACCATGGTAGACAAAGCTCCTACAAGCTGGGCCGACCTGTGGGATGAGCAGTATGCGGGCAATATCCTGATGTTCAATAACAGCCGTGACGCATACGCCATTGCGGCGTTCAAGGCGGGCAAGAGCATCAACCCCGAGTCTCCGGAAGAGGTGGACGAGGTGGTGGAAGAGCTCAAGGCTCAGAAACCGCTGGTGCAGGCTTACGTCATGGACGAGATCTTTGATAAGATGATCGGCGGCGAGGCGGCAATCGGCGTGTATTACTCCGGCGATGCCATTACCATGATCGACGACAACCCCGATCTGGCATGGGTCTTCCCGGAGGAGGGCAGTGTGCTGTCGGTGGACAGTATGTGTATCCCGGCCACTAGCGAACATGAGGAAGCAGCCGAAATGTTCATCAACTTCATGTGTGAAGTGGACATCGGCAAGGCCAATGCCGAGTACATCGGCTACACTACCCCCATGGAAGTCGTGCGGGAAGTGCTGGACGATGAGCTGAAGAACAGCGAGATCGCTTTCCCCTCGGAAGAGGTGGAAGAGAAAGAGGCCGTCTTTACTGCACTGAGCGACGATGTGAACAACGAACTGGACGTGAAGTGGAGTGAGATGAAGAGCTACGATGAGGGCGGCAGCGGATATCTGTTCCTCCTGCTGCTGCTGGCGATGCTGGCTCTGGCCTGCTTTAATATCTGGCGAAAGCTGCGCCGGAAAACCCGTAATATGTATTGATTCCAAATGGGTCGTGCTTTGGGTACGGCCCATTTTTTCAGAAAGGACCCCCTTATGGAGCTGCATACTTTTACTGAACCCGCCATTGTCATGAACGCTGATGCGGATTTCCGCCGTCAGCTCAAGCCCAGTGCGCTGTTCCGCTATGTGGAACAGGCGGCGGCAGACCATGCCCGTGCCTATGGGATGGACGATGCCTTTTTCAAGGCGCATCACACGGCTTTTCTGGTAGGCAAACAGGCGGTGAAGATCAACCGGATGCCCACACGGGCCGAACAGCTCACTCTTGTCACCGCCTGTGAGCAGTGCAAGAAAGGCTCTATGAAGCGGCTGACCCGCCTTTTGGATGAGACAGGGGAGGAGCTGGCCTTGGTGGATGCCCGCTGGATCGTGGTGAACACCGATGAGGAAAAGATCGTCCGCCAGCCCAGCTGGTATACCCCGGATTTCTGGAATGTGGATCTGGATGGAGAACTGCCTCAGCTGGTCCACAAGACGCAGGAGCTGACCGATGCAGGCAGCCGGACGGCGAGCTATTCGCTGTGCGATTTGAACCATCATGTCAACAACTCGTTCTATCTGGATATTGCCTGTGATGCTCTGCCGCTGGAAGCCATTGAAGCAGGGCCGCTGACGTTCGCTGCGGTGAAGTACCATCGTGAGATCCCCATGGGGGCACAGGTGGAAGTCAAATACGGCCCCAGCGCAGAGGGCTGGTATGTGCAGGGCCGCAGGGGAGAGCATCTGGCTTTTGAGTGCTATCTCCGCTTTGGTACCCCGGATTCTGCTGCGGTCTGAGACGGAAAAACCAAAGGCTGCTTTAAGAAAAAATCAAAAAAGTTACAAAAAGTTACAAAATCCTCTTGCAAAATGGTCTCAAAAGAGTTACAATATGGTTACAGAAAAGCGAATCGCTCTTCTGGATCATGAAATCTTTTTCTTCTTGTTCTTGAGATACCGGGCGCAGAATTTCCTCCTCCGACTGTTCTCCTTCACAGTTGACGTTCCTGCGCCGCACAGGCGGTATCTCGCTTCGTGTGCAAAAGAGTCCATCCGGAAAACGGATGGGCTTTTTTGCATCTGCGGGCTGCAAAAAGAAAGCAAAAACCGCACAAAATCGGGGAAAGAGTCTTACTTTGCCCGATTTTCCTATACAAAGTGACTGGTTTTCTGCAATACGGTTTTCTAAAGTTTGTTTTGTATTCGGCGGGCTTTTGTGGTATAGTATATACAATCATTTTAAGCAAGTTACACACATTTGAAGTGAAGAATTTTGTTGCTGCTGCGATGGGCTGCAATCAGAGAAAAGGAGTTTCGACTATGGCTTATTTTTATGAAGAACCTTCCCGTACCTTTGGTGAGTACCTGCTCGTTCCCGGTTATTCTTCTGCAGCGAATGTTCCTGCCGCTGTCAGCCTCAAGACCCCGCTGGTCAAGTACCGCAAGGGTGTGGAGGAGTGCCCGCTGGAAATGAACATTCCTATGATCAGTGCCATTATGCAGTCCGTCTCCGGCGATAAGCTGGCCATTGCGCTGGCACGTCAGGGCGGTGTTTCCTTCATTTACGGTTCCCAGAGCATCGAGAACGAAGCTGCCATGGTCCGTCGGGTCAAGAGCTACAAGGCCGGTTATGTCGTCTCCGACTCCAATCTGGCTCCGGATGCCACCCTCCACGATGTGCTGGAGCTGAAGGCCCGCACCGGCCATTCCACCATTGCCATCACCGCCGACGGCACCCCCAACGGCAAGCTGATGGGCATTGTGGCTTCCCGTGATTACCGGGTCAATCACACCCCCGACGATGCACCGGTCACTACCTTCATGACCCCCATTGAGAAGCTGGTCACCGCACCGGAGAACACCTCTCTGCACGACTGCAACAACATCATCTGGGACAACAAGATCAACACCCTGCCTCTGGTGGATGCCGAGGGCAACCTGAAGTATATCGTGTTCCGCAAGGATTACGATTCCCACAAGAAGAACGCCAATGAGCTGCTGGATGCCAACAAGAGCTATGTTGTGGGTGCAGGCATCAACACCCGTGACTATGCCGAGCGTGTGCCTGCTCTGGTGGACGCCGGTGTGGATGTGCTCTGCATTGATTCTTCTGAGGGTTATTCTGAGTGGCAGAGCCGCACCATCGGCTGGATCCGTGAGAAGTACGGCAACACCGTCAAGGTGGGCGCAGGCAACGTGGTGGATGCTGAGGGCTTCCGCTTCCTGGCAAAGGCTGGTGCCGACTTTGTGAAGATCGGCATCGGCGGCGGCTCCATCTGCATCACCCGTGAGACCAAGGGCATCGGCCGTGGTCAGGCAACTGCGGTCATCGAGGTGGCCAAGGCCCGGGATGAGTACTTCAAGGAGACCGGCATCTATGTGCCCATCTGCTCCGACGGCGGCATCGTGCACGATTACCACATCACACTGGCTCTGGCTATGGGCGCAGACTTTGTGATGCTGGGCCGTTATTTTGCCCGTTTTGACGAGAGCCCCACGAACAAGGTCCGGATCAATGGCCAGTACATGAAGGAGTACTGGGGCGAAGGCTCCAACCGTGCCCGCAACTGGCAGCGGTATGATTTGGGCGGCTCTTCCAAGCTGAGCTTTGAAGAGGGCGTGGACAGCTATGTTCCTTACGCCGGCCCTCTGGCCGACGGTGTGCAGACCACTCTGTACAAGGTCAAGAGCACCATGTGCAACTGCGGTGCACTCACCATCCCTGAACTGCAGCAGAAAGCCAAGCTGACTGTGGTCTCTTCCACCTCCATTGTGGAGGGCGGCAGCCATGACGTTGTGCTGAAGAACGCTACCCCCAGCATTATGAACGGCTGAGTCTGTTTTTGAATCCCTGACCGCCTCCGGCCTGCCGCCGGGGGCGGTTTTTGGATAAAACGGAAAAAGAATTTTACCGCATCCACGCAAGAACTTTACCTGACCACTTGCACCGTGGGCAAAACCGTGATATAGTGATAGCAACGCCCTGTCATGACAGGGGAAAAGGAGAGCGTTCTGCGGCAGATGTGGCTCGGACGGGGCCGCTGCGGGTGGAGCAAAGAGAGGGAACCTCTATGAGTGAGATGAAAGTAATTCCGTATATTCCGGATGAAGATTATGATAACCCCGCCATGGTGGTGGATTTTTACGAATTCACGATGGCCAACTGTCTGTTCCTGCATGGGTTCAAGGATACTACGCTGGTGTTTGATATGTTCTTCCGCAAGAACCCGGACGATCAGGGCTATTCCATCAGCGCAGGCCAGCGCAAACTGACCCGCTTTTTGCTGAACTACCATTTCAACGAGCAGGATATTTGCTGGCTGCGCACCAAGGGCATGAGCGAGGAGTTCTGTGAGTATCTGCGCACTTACCGCTGGAAGGGTGATATGTACGCACTGCCCGAGGGCACGGTCTGCTATCCGCAGGTGCAGATGGTCCGGATCGAGTGCGATCTGGTGGGTGCGATCCTGATCGAGACCTACCTGCTCCAGACCATGAACTTCCACAGCCTGATCGCCACCAAGGCAACCCGTGTGGTGGGCTTGAACACCCATACCCCCCGCAATGTCATGGAGTTCGGCACCCGCCGTGCACAGGGGGAGAGCGCAGGCAACGACGGTGCATATGCTGCCGTTCTGGGCGGCTGCTCCGGCACGGCCAACTGTCTGGCAGAGATGAAGTATGGCTCCGATGTCAAGGCCGTTGGCACTGTGGCCCACAGCTTCATTGAGTTCTTCCCCACGGAATTTGATGCATTCAAGGCCTTTGCCGACACCTATCCGGAGTCGGTCAGCCTGCTGCTGGATACTTATAACATCATGGAGAGCGGTCTGCCCAACCTGATCAAGCTGGACGATTATCTGATCGAGAAATATCCCAACGACCCCAACCGCCGTGTTAAGTCGGCCCGTATCGACTCCGGCGATCTGGCCCGGGGCTCCAAGCGGCTGCGCAAAGCTCTGGACGCCGCTGGCAAGCCCTATATCAAGCTGGTGGCATCCAACAGTCTGGATGAAAAGAAGATTGCCAATATGGAACTCTATGAGCACGCTCATTTTGATTCTTACGGCGTAGGTGAGAACCTGATTACCTCTGCTTCCGACCCTGTGTTCGGCGGCGTGTACAAGCTGGTGGCAGTCAAACGTCCCGACGGCACCTATCAGCCCAAGATGAAGTGCTCCGATTCTGCCAGCAAGGCCATCATCCCGGGCAAGAAGATCCCTTGGCGTCTCTACGATGAAAATGGTCAGGCACAGTGTGACCTGATCGCTATGGATGATGAAGTGATCGAAGCCGGCAAGCCGGTGGCCATGGTCAATCTGGACCCGGATGCCATTGAGCGCACCATCACCATCACCCCCACCCGGGTCAAGAAGTTGCTGGTGCCTCACATCCTCCACGGTGAGCTTGCCATTGAGCTGCCCACCATCGCAGAGAAAAAGGCATATATCGCAAAGCAGCTCACCGAGGAAACATGGGAGAGCGAGCTGCGTCCCGAATATCCCCATAAACACTATGTCAACATGACCCCGGCTGTGGCCGAGTGCCGCTCCCGGATGTACGCCGAGCTTCACGGCGGCAAGGTCTGATGGGTTCTTGACAAAGTAAAGCATCTATTGTATTATATAAGCTGTCGTTCACGGTAGCGTGTGCGGCAGCTTCTCTTTGCCGCTGTGGTGAAATTGGCAGACACGAGGGACTTAAAATCCCTTTCTGGAGACAGAGTACGGGTTCGACCCCCGTCGGCGGCATGAAAAAGCGTCAGCTCAAAACGAGCTGACGCTTTTTTCTTATCGATGGATCGATGCGTTTATTCTGCTTTCGAGCTTTCTTCCTGCGCATGGAACCGCTCGAGGAAGCTGTGCTCTACACCCTCGGATTTATAGCCGGGCATAGTGTCCAGTGCAACGGCGTGGATGCTGCGGAAGATGCTGTTTTCAATGTTGGGATTGTCCCGCTTGAGGCGGCGGAGCAGGATCTTCGTCTCCTGCCGCTTGGAGCCACCGCCGCCGTTGTCGCACATGGTGCAGTTCTCGGTAAAGCGGCAGGCACACTGGATGAATTCCAGATCATTGTACCGCTTCCAGGCAAGGATATCCTCCTCCTTGATGCAGTACATGGGGCGGATGAGGGTCATGCCGGGGAAGCTGGTGCTGTGGAGCATGGGAGGCATGGCCTGCAGCTGAGAGCCGTAGAACATGCTCATGACGGTGGTCTCAATGACATCGTTGAAGTGGTGCCCCAGAGCGATCTTGTTGCAGCCCAGCTCCTTGGCCTTGCTGTACAGGTGGCCGCGCCGCATCCGGGCACAGAGGTAGCAGGGGTTCTTGTCGGTGTTGTTGGCCACGGAGAAGATGTTGCTCTCAAAAATCGTCACCGGAATGTGGA
>ERZ808246.2103-NODE-2103-length-12968-cov-9.545497_pt1 | contig 12968 bp, 12 predicted proteins | sample MGYA00521083_ERZ808246 | MGnify/ENA primary metagenome ERZ808246 (study PRJEB31516, sample SAMN03275577) | gut metagenome | biome: mammalia-associated habitat; material: feces | host: Papio cynocephalus | place: Kenya | collected 2012-07-07 ...
TGTGCTATACTGATACTAGGGACAGGATTGTATCCCCAGCGCCACGCTATCTTCCTGTTCCCAGTTCCTAGTCCAGACGTCTGGACTAGTTCGACCGCCATTCGCCTGGCCAGTCCAGACGTCTGGACTACTTAGAAAGGAAGTGTTACAATGGACGCAACTACAATCACTCAGATTATCTCTAACATTGGTTTTCCTTGCGCTATGTGTCTTCTGATGTACTATCAGATGAACAAGCAGACGGAATCCCACGAACAGGAAATCGCAAAACTCACCAGCGTTATCAACGATAACACTGTCGCAACGCAACAGCTTGTGACACTGTTGAGTAAGAACAATGGCTAAGAACATCCCAAGTTGGGACTACGGTATCGACTACTTGCACTTGGGAAATGTCGTCTACGACTTCACGGATAAGACGCGGTTAATCAACGACCTCGTCCGCTATATGCTTATCCGCACGCAGGCGATGTTTGAGTATACGGGGCTTCCCGAAACCATTCCCCAGAAGTTTCTGGAAGGGTACATCCAGTCCGCGGGGTTCTCTGGTATCGTGGAGGTTCGTGGCGAACTCTACGCTATGTGGGGCGGTTTAGGCGGTGTTCCCAATGTGTACTACCAGCCCACGGTGCTGACTGTCGCCAATCCGGCGCTAAACTACGACGCCTCGCTTGAAATCGGGAAGGACTGCGAGATAATCCAGAATGACTTTCTCTTTGAGGGGTTAAAGCCGCTTTGCTCCCGGTATGCAACCCTTTTGGCGGAGAACTTCATCTCTATCCGTATGGCGTCTATCAACAAGCGAACCCAGACGTTCCTGCGTGCGGACAATGACCGTGACAAGAAAGCCGCGGACAAATTCGTCGATGACCTCGTTTCCGGCAAACTGTCTGCCGTCATGACTACTCCGTTCTTTGACGGCATCACGGCGCAACCGTATGGCCAGAACTCCGGGTCGTCGCAGATTACGGAACTTACCGAGCTTCATCAGTACCTCGAATCTAAGTGGTTTAACGACCTTGGACTTCAGGCTAACTATAACATGAAGCGCGAGTCTTTGTCCGCCGCCGAGCTGGGTCTGAATAACGACATTATGCTTCCTATGATTGACCAGATGTTGTTATGTCGCCAGCAGGGCCTTGAAAAAGTCAATTCTATGTTTGGTACGAATATTTCGGTGAAACTTTCTTCTGCGTGGGAAGATGTTCAGCTGGAATCCGAGTACGCAATCCAAGAAATGAAGTCTGAAGCCGAGGGAGTCCAGACGTCTGGACTGAATGAAGATTCAGACCCAGAAGATGAATCGAAAGAGGGTGATGATGATGGAGATAATCGACCTGAACAAGATGATTGACGTTTACGTCAATTATGAAACCGACGGCGGTGTGTTCTCTCCGATGGCCAATGCTCCGTGGGTCGAGACAATGACGGGATTGAACCTCGACATTGCATACCTCGATGGTCATTCTGGTGAGCGCTATTGCTCTAACCTCATCAATCATCGTCTTGATGATTCTAACAATCTTTCGTCTGATAATCGTACACTGATTGCCAACATTCTCTGGGCAATGTTCGGTATTCAGTGGACGCGGTTGTGGGCGACGATGAAACCGACCGATTACGACCCGCTGACGAACTATCAGATGACGGAAAACGAGACCGGTTCTCACACGGACACTCGCACTCCCGACTTGACTCGTACTCACACTGGTACGGACAAGAACGAGGGCGAATCCACGTCAAACAACCAGAACAATCTCTGGGGGTTTAACTCGGACACGTCTGTTCCGTCCGATATGTCCGACGGCACTACGACGGCAAATGCGACTAACACTCGCGATTTGACCGACACGGAAACGGGAACTGATAAGACCGAGGGCGAGAACACCCGCAAGCTGACTCGCACCGGTAATATTGGCACCAACACGTTCCAGAACCTGCTCCAGCAGGAGCGCAACATTTGGATGTACAACTTCTTTGAGCAAGTATTCAAAGACGTTGACTCCGTCCTCACAATCCCCATCTACTAAGTCCAGACGTCTGGACTCAACAAATGAAAGGAATGATTTACAATGACTGTTAATCAGGTTGCAACTATCGTCAATGCCGTTCAGAAACAGATTATCGGCGAAGAAGCTATCCAGACCGTTGACCTCGAGGGCCTTATCGATATGGGCAAACAGGTTCTCGACGCTACGTCCTACGACAATTACGTCAAGACCCTCGTTGACCATATCGGCAAAGTCGTGTTTGTCGACCGCGCCTACGCGGGTTCTGCCCCGTCTGTTCTGATGGACGGCTGGGAGTACGGCGCTATTCTGGAAAAGATTTCCAGCGAGATGCCCGAAGCCACGACCAACCCGTCTTGGCAGTTGACCAACGGTCAGTCCTATGACCAGAATGTATTCAACGCACCCAAGGCCGAGGCCAAGTTCTTCTCCAGCCGCGTCACGTTCGAGATTGACCAGTCTATCACCGAGATGCAGGTCAAGTCCGCGTTCAGTTCTGCCGCTCAGATGAACGGGTTCATCAGCATGATTTTCGGCCAGATTGAGAAGTCCTTCACCGTCAAGCTGGATGCTCTCATCATGCAGACCATCAACAACATGACCGCGGAGACCCTGCACAACTACAACGCCGACGGTACGTTCACTGGTGCTGGCAACGCTCGCGCCGTCAATCTGCTGGCTCGTTACAACACCCAGTTCACCAAGGGGCTGACTGCCGAGCAGGCCGTCTACGACAAAGACTTCCTGCGCTATGCCGCGTATGTCATGGGCCTCTACGAGGAACGTCTGCGTTCGATGTCCACTCTGTTCAATGTCGGTGGTAAACAGCGTTTTACTCCCTCTGACCGTCTGCACGTCGTGATGCTGGCCGAGTTCAAGGCGGGCGTTACGACCTACTTGCAAAGCGATACTTACCACGACCAGTACGTCGCTCTCCCCAAGGCCGAGGGCGTTCCGTTCTGGCAGGGTTCTGGCACCGACTTCGGTTTCACCAGCACGTCTGACATTCACATCAAGACTGCTGACGGCAACGAGGTTGAAGCCGCGGGCGTTCTGGCTGTCATGTTCGACCGCGACGCTCTGGGCGTTGCCAACATGAACCGTCGCACCACGACGCATTACAACGCAAAGGCCGAGTTCACCAACTACTTCTACAAGATGGACGCTGGCTACTTCAACGACCTCAACGAGAACTTCGTGGTGTTCTACGTCGCATAACCAACCTACGGGCTGGCGGACAACCCGTCAGCCCGTTTATTATTTAGTCCAGACGTCTGGACTGGAAAGGAAATGAGATGGCTTTTACAATTTCATTGTTTAAGACAGCTTCGGAAAATAACCGAGTTGTAAAAGTTCTGACTGATGAAAAACAGTTGTCTGGTGAACTCCGCAATCAGACTAGCGTTTTGACTCCTAAGATTAGGATTGAATCGGCGGATAACATTGCAGGTTACAACTACTGTTATATCTCGGAGTTCGGGCGGTATTACTACATCGTGGATATCGTGTCCGTAAGAACAAATGTATGGGACGTGTCCATGCGGTGTGACGTTCTTATGAGTTACAAGGATGAAATCAAAGTGATTACTGGTGTAGTAGTTCGTCAAGAGAGTAATCCTAATAAACTTCTGGTTGACCGTCTTGAACGACTTCAGAGTGATAAGGAAATTGACATTCTTTATTATCCCGAAGCGTTCAGTAAAAATCTTCAGTTTATTCTTGTAACGGCAGGTGGTCAAAATGGGTGAAACAGTTCTTCTTTACAGCGCGGCAGCAATCCTTAGCGCATGTGTAGCGGCGCTTGGATTTAAAATTGCTGATGAATCCAAAGGTGGAGTGTCCATTACTAAGATGGTGGCTGACCTAGCGAAATCAGCAGTTCCCGGATTCAAGGTTATTGTCGGTACTGCGGCTATGGGGTTAAATCCCGGATTGTTTTACGCATATATGCAGGTAGTAAATGGTAAAACGTCAGTACCTCAAAATCTGATAAGTTGGGTTCAAAATTGGCTTAGTCAGAATGGTGCTTATGATGAAACTGGGATTGAATTTCCTACATATATATCAGGTAATAGATATTCGTTTGAGCCAACTTCTCTGGAATTTATGTTAGAAGTGCTAAAATCATTAGGATGGGATGAATCATCTAAAGAATATCAATTTTTTACTACGTGTATATCTGAAAAAAATCTGACTGATGACGGTTCTTTTTATCAGTTTAATGTAAGGTCTGGTACATGTAGTATTTTTAAATATTCACTTAGCGCTTCATATAGTAATATAGTATATTCATCGACCAGTGCTGATTTACAATATAGTTATATATCACAAACATTGGTGGGTACACGGTACACTCATTATGGGTCATTGAATCCGCCTATAATTATCAATGAATCAAGCGGTCGTATAACAGAAATGTACTTGACACCATATAAGACAACTTTACCAGAGGAATATAAATTTTCTAATTATGCCGGTACTCTAGTATCTAATGATACTGGTATAGAAGCTGGAGAAAATGTACCCGGTAAGGATGTTGTAATTCCGGGTGAGGGTATCGGTGACGTCACAAATGAAGATATTGTTGGTTGGCTTCAATCCGCTGTAGGAGCTGCAGTTGCTTCTGCTCTTGGTATTGGTACAGCAACTATTCCGTTCGTCCCCGTTGCTGTTAAGAACCCCGCTATTACTGGCGATGTTACCGATGCTCTTGATAACGTTATTGACCAGACACAGGACGTTGCTCAAGAGGGTGCTACCGATATAGACACGGTCGCTACTGGCGAGAAATACGCAGATATTTCTTTAGCCCCTAGTAAACCGTCTGGCAATATTTCTGCATCGTCTTTGTATACCATCTGGAATCCCTCGCAGACCCAACTGAACAGTCTTGCAAACTTCCTTTGGTCTACCGACTTTGTTGATACCATCAAGAAGATTTTGCAGTTTCCTATGGACGCTCTTATTTCCCTTGCTTTGTTTCCTGTTACGCCGCCAACAGATGGCACGCATAACATTGCACTCGGTTACATCGACAGCGGCGTTGCTGCTCCTCGTGTCTCTGACCAGTTTATGACAGTCCAGACGTCTGGACTGGTTGTACCCCATAAGTATAACTCGTACCTCGACTATGCACCGTACACAAGAGCTGAAATCTTTCTGCCGTTCATTGGTTTCTGTCCTCTTAACATCAATGATATTATGGGTAAGTCCGTTGACGTTACTTATAACATTGACCTGTTGAGCGGGGTGTGTACCGCAATAGTCCATGCCAACGCACAGAGTCTGTACAGTTACAGTGGAAACATGGCGATGTTTTTGCCCCTATCGGCGGGTAACTGGGCGCGTATGCTCACACCTATTTTTGGCATGGTTGGCGGTGTTACTTCATTGGCGGCCGGTATCGGCGGTGTTATGGGCGGAGCGCCATTGTTGGCATCCACTAGCATGGCGGTACGTGGAGCTGAGAGCATCGGAAACATGGACGGTAACTCGGTATCTCGTTCTGGCGGTATCAGTGGTAATGCTGGCATCATGGGTGATTATCAGCCATTTATTGTTGTCACACGTCCTATCAACGATAAGCCTACGACTTACGATAACAACATCGGTCAGACCTATAACAAGTCTGCACAGTTGGGTACGTTGTCCGGATTCACCGTCGTCGAGGAAGCTCATATCGAGGGTATGAACGCAACTGACGCTGAAAAACAAGAGATTGAGCGTTTGCTCAAGGAAGGGGTGATTCTCTAATGGGAGTTCAGAGTAATGGTGAGTGGTTGTTCGATTGGCCGACTGATGCACCGCATCAGTTGACCCGCGGTTTCATCAATGACGGCAACGGTCTGGACATTGTCACTGACACAGTCCAGACGTCTGGACTGAAACCGATTTACGCCGCTGAATCTGGTTACGTTGACCAGCTTCAGTATTGGGACGGCAAAACCGTAACTGGTATGCAGTCCTATGGCAATATGGTTCGGTTGAACCATGGGCAGTTTGATGGCGGTCTGCTTCAGTCCCGTTATGCTCATATGTCCCGTATTCTGGTTAAGCAGAAACAGAATGTTTACCGCGGCCAGATTATCGGTTACATGGGTCAGACGGGTAACGCAACTGGCATACATCTGCACTTCGAGGTTATCTGGAGGGGCAAGCGGTACAATCCGCTGAACTGGTTGGACGACGACTTCGTCAACAAATACGCCAGCGTAGCCAACGGCGCGTACAAGTCAGTTAAGCGCGACAGTACGACGAACCTGTACTACATCGATGCAGGGCCGCTGTCGGCTGGTGACTTCAAGACCGTCACTGAGTTGCTGAAGAAGCTCAGTATCAACTACACTACCAAATAATAATAGCCCCAGTCCAGACGTCTGGACTGGGGCTATTGTTATTCTTCTAGCCGTTGTAACATCTGACTTGTAAGTCTAATCATAGTCAAACATGCGGCTTCTTGCACGGGCATTTTCACAATTTGATTGAATGTCAACTCAGTAGCAAATACCGGCATTGTTTTGTATTTTACCCTGAACCTAACAGACCCGTTGCTGAAATACGGCGCCCATACACGTGCCATCGGCGGCAAACTGTGTTGAATAATAGTACGTACTTTGTACGACTTGTCCATTATTTCTAATGCACTACTCATAACAGTCCAGACGTCTGGACTCACTCTCCTTTCTGACACCACATGATGTAGTTGCGGACAATTTCACCGACAGTGTTATCCTGATAAAACACCTTTTCCTTACTGAAGAACGAGCAAATTTTTCTCTCTCTGTCGTCCGTCGGTTTGGTAATCTTACGTCGATGATTAGGCAACGGTGAATAATCAGGACTGTAAATCAGCTCGTGGTCTGGGTCTTTCAATTCTGTTGTTTTACGATGAATGAACGTGAAAATAACATCGTTATTGCGCTCATCCTGCGTAAAGATAATTTCGCATTGTAACATTTCCCGGTCAAAGATTATAAAGTACGTGTACAAAATATCACCGGGTTTGTACTTGCATGGGCAATGTGGGTAAATAGCAATTTCCCACGCACCGCCTGTAATCATTGACAACTTGGGGTTATTGAACGCAAAATACTTATCGGACTTCTTGCCCTCTTTGTTGGGAGAGTCCGTATACTCGACGGCGACTGTCAACCCACTTTCGCCGTACTCGTATACGTCAATATCGCCTTTCTTCATTTCCTTAATGTGAGTCAGGCCCATTTCCGCGAAATACGGGCAATACTGGTTGACGGTGTTACCCATCATGAAAATCTTTACGTTGTCACGGTCACGGATAATCGTGGACAAAACATTCATAAACAGAACAAACTCATTCGGCAGATAGAATGTACGTGTCAAGAACTCGTCCAAAACAGCATTGATAATACCGTCATAGTTGGTTGACTTATCATGCTCCATCGCACTAATTGCAAATGAGTACGCAAACGGAGTCAACGCTTCAACGTCCTTGTTCAACGTCTCGTCGAACTTAGCCAGATACCACGCACCGCCTTTGTAGTTGATGTGGTCGAACTGTCCGTTCGTCCACTTGTCCAATTCTCCGTTGTTTACGCAACCGTCCCACATTGTACGGGCGCGTTTTCCTTTGAAGTCGTCCTGCCATCGTCTTATCCAAGCGGTCTGACCGCCTGTTTTAAGATACTGTTTGATGCAGTATTCCTGCACCGCATAGGTCTTACCGTTAGAACGTTCTCCGAACATCACGTTGTACGTGGCGTTCTTCTGAAGAATGTTTTTCAATCGGTAATACTTAGGTTTCTTTTTCAGTCCAGACGTCTGGACTGTATCAGTACTCATAGTCTTTTACCCCCATAATGTATTTAATGTAGTCATTAGATAAACTTAACGAATAGTCGGCAGGTTCCATATGGATGCCTGACAGAGTGTGAAATTCCGCTGACTCTCCAAGATAATCGGTTACTACGCCGTCCTGTTCATCGTCGATATACGTTAAAGTGTTTTTGCCCGTGTAGCTCGGAGGGATATAAAGCTCGTCGTCGAACGCATCAAATATATCATCGTCGTATTTCTTTATCAGGTAGGGCATGGCTACGAACTTGTTCAAGCCGGATACAGTCAAAGACACTTCTCCATTTTTCTCCGTCATATAGCGTTTAGCACCAAGAGTTTTGAACCGTGTATAAACACCTTCATTATCCCATACACCCAAACATTTTTCAACACCCTTAATAGTTTTAGGTTTGTATGCGGATTCTGGCAGGCCGTGGTATCTCATGGCTTCATTCAACTTGTCAACTACTATTTCATTATACGCATTGATGTAATCCATGTGACGCTCTGGATGTAGAACTTTTATGGAATCAGTATCTGAGTAGACATAATCATCACCACACGCATATATTCCAGAAAACAGATTCCGTCGTGCATAAGCGGTGACCCAAACACCCCAAGGATAATACAGGAATCGCTGTGACGACTTGTTGTACTTGTCGATTGCCGTCTCCAAATCGGGATGTTCCTTTTGCCAACCAGAGTCCAGACGTCTGGACTCGTATTCTATTTCATCTCGGCAAATGTCGGTTACTGTCATGCCATATGCGGCATTGACCATTTCCTTTGAACCTAGATACTCAACTTCCTTGCCTGCTACGCCCTTCAATGTGGTTTTATCTTGGTACAGTTTAAGAATTGACTTGACAAAATCGGTAGGCAAATAACCTTTACGAAAACGAACAAAATTATAGATTCTTGCATCATCCCATGTATAAAAATGCTTATACGTTTCCCAGTCACAATCTGTAATTGTTGTTGATAAAGTATCGGCGCATACAATACGTCCATTATCCAGAACTGGATGTACAACATCCCAGCATTTGGAATACGAAATCGGATGGTCAACCGACGTAATGGATGATAAGTTTGTAAACTCGACGTCAAACATACAGCAGTACAAATCTGTACTGTACTCAAAGTCTTCGATGGACTTGATTTCAATATGTTCCGGCGCCCCCATCGGGAATTTCTCGGAAATCATTACGTATGGATATGACGACGTAAAGTCGAAAGACCCGACGTTTTCCAAAGTCTTTCGCGCATAGCAGGCGTTAGCGTGAGTAAAACCACCTTGGAACGCCCGCTTTAACTGCACGTATTCATCAGGTGTTAGCGTCAGAGCTTTCATCAGGTTGTGATACTTCTTGTATTTACTTGTCCATTTGTTGTGTGAACGGAATTGATAAAAACAATTTTCACGACAGAATTGTCTAACATACCCTGTTTTGGTCAGGGGTATCTTTGCAATGCTGCCATCGCTTTCGATTTTCTCCTGAATGTACGCCATAACAACGAGAACGTCGTGTGCGCAATATCCCCATTCCTTTTCGGTCAGCGGGGTCTCGCTGTGTCGAATCTTGGAGTAGTCCAAGTCACCGACCATCTTCTGGACTTTGTACTTCTGAAGATTTTTACCAATAGTGGCCAAGTTATAACCAGACAACTTGTACGAACATCTGTACTCAATCCCCGACGTTGTGATTGCATAGACGGGTTTGCGAACATCCAACGAGAACACTTTATCCCAGTCGAAGATTTTTCGCATGAACTGGAACTCGTATGACAAGTTGTGTACATACACTATCAGATGCAAGTTGCTGTTGATACCTAAGATGCCCTCAACCCTCGAAATCAGTTCTTTGTACTCGTCCCACGTTCTGCCCGCGGTTATGAAACCGTTGATTCCGAACGTCCACTCATACATCAAACTGCATTTTAGTCCAGACGTCTGGACTGTGAACGATGAAGTCTCAATATCAAACGATGCCGGGACATTGTAATACTTACACTTCTTCCGTACACTTACGATGGAAAACTCATTCATTGTTCTCTCTAACGTAGACAGAAATTCCTCATTAGAAAGAATTTCGTCCCATAGAAAAAACATCGCGTCTACCTCTCGTTCTCTGAACCTCGCCGCGTTCCTCGGCGGCTAGTCTCGCTTCAACAGCTTCTTGAATGTCCTTTGCCGACCTATTAGGGTCGTACTCCTGTTCGTATTTTTCCTTAACCGTCGGGCTTCCTTGAGAACTATTATACTGAGGATTCTTTTCCAGAATCTGGTGGAAAATATCCCAGTAACGTTCGACGTTTTCTTTACCGAATTGTGTCATAGTCGCTTGCAGAGCCTTAATCTTAAAGAACTCTTTCTCGATTTCCTTTGCACCGGCGACGGTACTGGACTTTTGAGCGAAGAAGTCTTGAAGAATCGCATACTCTCTGTGCAGTTCCTTTTCAGAAACTGCGGTGCTGAACCTTTTTAGTCCAGACGTCTGGACATGTCGCAGAGCTGTCGGAGTTAATTCCCGCCTTTCAAGCGACGCCAAACGGCGATTGGCCGTCCGAAACAGCTGACGAAGCATCTGTTTCTGCTCGCTCACCGGGAGTCTCGACAGCTGACGAACTCCCATCGACAGAATGTCCTCTGACTTTTGACTTAGTTGAAATTTTGCCATTGCGAGTCTCCTCTCTTATCATTTTTATGTCATCCTCGCTGAGAAACCATGTGATGTAGTACATGAGGACGGGGTACGAATCGCACCTACCACACTCGAAATTAGAAATTGTCTGCTGACAAGTTCCGAGGTGCTGTGCGACCTTCCATTGCGGTATTCCACGTCTACGACGAGCCTGACCGCACACGATGCCAACATACTTTTGAACTGTCATATAACAAAGGGGAGTCCAGACGTCTGGACTCCCCTAGTCACCTCACTTTCGAAATTAGACGACGGTGATGGTCGTCACGTTGTTGCCGTTCTTGGTCTTGGCTTCGGTGAACTTCAGCTTGACGCCGCCAGCCTTGGCCAGAGCGACAGACGCCGTCTCGGGGTCGCCGTCGAAGCCGGACGCCCATGCGACGCACATCTTGGACAGAACCGTGCCGCCGTTGTAATACTTGGTGTCGTCCTCGTTGAACGTGACCACGGCGAAGGACTTGTCGTCGATGGTGGCGAAGTCAAAGGCGTTGACGGTGATACCGTCGGGGAACTGCTGGATGAGGTCGTGAGTGGAAATCTTCTCGCGGTCGTTCTGGAGAGAGGACAGCAGGGTGGAATCGAGGGCAGCTTTTCTGAAATCAAACATAATTTATTTCCTTTCTGTGTGGCCGACAGGCCGGTTTATTTATTCAGTCCAGACGTCTGGACTTGAATCGGTGTGAAATCGGGGCAGGACTGTCCAAGATTATCCTCGGGGCAGTCCAAATTGTGGTTAATAAAGCCACAGCAGTAATCGTTGACACGATACTTACAGCGCAAACAAATACATCCTTTGCACTGTACAACGTGGGGAATCACGGGGCAATCACCCCTGCAACGTACACTGCTATGGGGAACAGCAGAATAGCGAGGTAGGGAACTACCTCAAACTGGAACCAACGAAATTTTTCTTTCATCGAAATTTTACCTCAGGCGGGTGATTTGGTCAGGCGGGTGTTCTGGAACCAGTCCAGACGTCTGGACTTGCCATATACTCACTGCATTCATAAAATATATGGTAGTATCCAGCCAGAGATACAACTATAGGTTGTGAGTTGTAAAATCCACAACCATAGGTTGTAAATCCAGTTTGTGCTAAAACTGGAAAATACTGGGAAATATGGAACTAGCAGTCCGTCGGGTCGAGTGATAATTGACTGTTAGCAGACCGTCGGGCTGAGTGCTAACATATGATAGTATGTTCATACGTCCAGTCGTCTGGACTGTACATATGAACACTTGTTCATATGTTTGGGTAAAATTCTATCCAGTCCGAACGGACTGGATAGAATCAGGGTTTACTTGACTGGTTTGATGGTTACGACGATTTTGCCGTCAGGGTTATTGCAGTAGCGCGCCAGCGTCTGCAACGGGCCGATAATAGCAGACAACGCATACTGGCCATTGATACTCTTGTACGTTACTTCGTTGCCGTTTCCGTCAGGTACGCGAATAGCCATATCGACCACATAGGGTTTGGGGTCGTCTTTGGGACCAGGAATTGGCTTGCTGTCGCCCTCGGTTACGTCCTTGCTCTCAGCATTGGCCGCAATTGCGGGCTTGGTTGCTTTCTTGAGCACCGCTTTGAGCTTGCGCACGGAGGTAGTAGCATCGGCTTTGCCCTCTGACAGAAATTTGTCAATAGCCGCGCTGTCGTCGTTAAACGCAGTCAACAGCTCAAGCATAGCCGAAACGCTGTAGGTATTGCCGCCTAAATCCTTCGGTGTCGTGCCCTTGAGATAACGGCCAACGCGCTGGAGGTTGTACGCCTGCGAGCGGCTGTATCCACGAACCTGAACAAGAAAGTCGGCGGCGCTCGTGAGTCCCATGGCTTCCGTTGTGCCGTCGTTGTCGGCGGCGTAGAGAAGATTAGCAATGCCAATCTGTGCAAGGCGACCGGCGTTCTCGCATTTGGCGACGTTGTCGTTAAAGAGCTTGACGGCGGGCTTGGCGAGAATGGTTTTTGCGTCGAATTTCTGTAACTTGTTTTCGCTCATGGTAAATACTCCTTTACGTTGTGCAGTCCAGACGACTGGACTGCGGATTAGTGCATAGTTATCCCCACAACTTTTTGTTGTGATTTCCACAACTGGCGACAACGTCGCCCGCGCGTGGGTTGCTATGCGGCTTTCAAGGTGCTGTTCCTCTTGGAACTGTGACCATTATAGCAGAATAAAGGGTAGTTGTCTATATCCAAAATTGCTGTGTTTTTGTACATGGACGGCGGACGGGATTGTACTTTTGACGGTGCTACGTTGTTTTGTTAGTGCAAAATATGTGCGGTTACTAGGCGTAACGGTTGTACGGGCTGTAATGTTGGACGATGTGTATAGTTACAGAATGGTTACAGAAGTGTATGTGTTTGTGTAAATATACAGTCATATACAATGCGATTGAGTCAAATAAAATACAATCGAATCAAAATTTATTTGACTTTGACATTTAT
>ERZ808246.2104-NODE-2104-length-12967-cov-3.810796_pt1 | contig 12967 bp, 8 predicted proteins | sample MGYA00521083_ERZ808246 | MGnify/ENA primary metagenome ERZ808246 (study PRJEB31516, sample SAMN03275577) | gut metagenome | biome: mammalia-associated habitat; material: feces | host: Papio cynocephalus | place: Kenya | collected 2012-07-07 ...
GCTGCCGCCCTCAAACTCGCCGCCCCAGCCGACGATCGTATAGCTGCCGTCGCTGTAGCCATTGCCTCTGACGTTGCCGCCAAGCTCAGGCGCCGATGTGCGGTACTGGTTTTCCCAGTTGATCCAGAGTTCGCCGCTGCCGTTATTACGGATAGTGCCGTCCGTGGAGGAATACAGCGTCAGGTTGTTCTGGTGTTTGCCTTTTTCCAGAATATCCCAGTATGCGTCAGGCTGCTTTGCGTCGAAGGACTTTTGTTCCTCATGGGAATCGAAGAACCAGATCGCCTTCTGCGGGTTCGTCTGGTCGTTATTCCGGACGGACTGCCGCTCGGGAGTCGTGCTGCCCGTGCCAGTGGGGGGATCATACGTCCCGCCGGGGTTGCCGTGGGTGATGCTGTTGTATGTAGCCGTCGTTTCGCCATTGCCGGCGCTGGATTCCACGATCAGGGTTGCGGGGTTCGTCTGGATCGCATAATAGAACTTAATGCTGTAGGCACCCGCGGTAAGGCCGCTGAACGTGCTCAGATCGATCGTCGCGGAAACGCCGTCAATGTCCAGATACGCGATCTGGTACTCGCTGCCCTTCTGCTCAAGATTAACGTCAGCGCCCTGACTGTCCTTACCGCTGACAGTCACAGTGCCGCTGTTTTTCATCTGCGTGACGGTGACCCTCTGGTCGTTGATCTCCACAGCAGCAACGTTGATTCCGATGCGGTTGCCGCTGACCTTGATGGTTCCGTTGGGGTCAAGCTGAACGTCCGCGACCTCGAACCAGTTCTGATAGGCCGAATTGGTGGCATCCCAGTTGCCGGTCGCCGCGATGGCGGTCACGGTGACCTTCTGATAGCTTTCTCCGGCGTATTCTTCCAGCGCCCGGTCATCGTCCGCAGGCGCTTCGCCGGGTTCGCTGGTCGGTGCGGAGGTTTCGGCAGACTGTACTTCTTCATAGGAAGACTTTACGTACAGGACAGCGTCGTCGTCTTGGGTTGCACACGAAAAACCAACGGACTGTTCGCCGTTTATATCCCCAACGCCAAGGGCGTCGAGGTCAATAACCGCATAGGAATTTTCGATGTGCAGATTTTCAATTACGCCATTATTGAAGTCCGCGCCTTCATATGTAACTGCATTCTCGTCAAGCAGCACTTCTGCGCCATTGACAAAAATGCTGGAAATGTTGACACCTTTTCCGTTTGACCAGACCTTCACCTTGTTGCCGGTCTCGCCAAACCGAAGGGTAACGGAGTCGGTTGACTCAAACGCGCCCCAGCCGCCGGTGTTAGCGACAGTCACGGCAGCCTCATTGCCGTCTGCCGCAAACGCCATCACGGGCAGCAGGCCAATGACCATGACCAGCGCCAGAAGCAGTGCCAGTGGCTTTGTAATTCTCCTCATAAATCGTTTCCTCCTCGCTGTGATTTGGTATCCGGGATTGGCTTGTGCCGACCGCACCGTCAGAATGCGGATAAAGCGTCAGGACCCCGGCGCGGTACGTCCGCCCCGGTCTGATTCGGGCATGGCAGCCCCCCTCGCCATTTCCAGTTTACTTTTATATTAGCATATCGAAAATCATTTGTCTACACCCAATTAGCATTTTTTTGCTATTTTATTTTCCGCTTTTTCACATCTATTGTCGCGTGCGGTATACTTTTTTCGCCATAATCGTTTAACGTATAACGATTTTGCCGCTCCGGCGCGGTCGTTGGCCCGGATTTTGCCTGTCTGCCCGCCGCTGAAAACGCAGACCGGGGCGGTCAGAGCCGCCCCGGGTCTTGTCTTTGCTGCAGGGAAGCGGCTCCGTTCCCTGTTATCCGCGCTCAGCGAACCGCAACAGTGAAATTCTCAATGGTGTAGTCGCTTGCCGCGTGTCTGTTCCGGCAGCCCGTAAAGCTCCCGTCATGACCTACGTCATCCCGATAGGAGAACTGGCAGTGGATGGTGGTGCTGCCGTTGCTCAGCTCGTCCTTACTCCGGACATACTCTCCGTTATAGCTCAGGTCGTAAATTCTGACATCCCGGATCGTTCCGCCGTCTTCGCTGTTCATAATGCGCACGCCGGGCTTTTTGTTCACGTCGTTCTTCCACGACAGAACCGAGATGTTGCTGAAGGTCACGTTCTCGATAGTGCCGCGCGCCCACTGCCGCGTCCAGCCGGAGGACGTGCCCGGCACCTCGCCGCCTCTTACGTTCGTGACGTCGATGATGAGCGGCCAGCCGTCGCCGTAGCCAAGGTTATTTCCCATCTGCGCGTCTTCGATGGTGACATTGTTCCATTGAACATCATGAATCGTTACGTTGTCCATGTTGTGGATGCTCATGGCGGGCTTGTGGCTGCTGTGGATGACGTCGATGTCCTCAAAAACGGCATTGAAGATCGCGTTTGCGCCGCCGCTCTTGTTGGTTTCCGCGCCGATCTCCATGGACTGCGCCAGATCGGTCCAGAATACACAGTTCTTCACCGTGATATCATGGGTATTGCTGCCGGAATAGTTCTTCAGAACCACGCCGTCGTCCCATGTGCGGAAATAGGAATTGTAGATGCGGATATTGCTGGAGGACTGGATGGAAATGCCGTCGCTGTTGGGGCTGCAGGCGATGATGTGGAAGTAATTAAACTCGATGTCTCCCCGATCCGGTATCTGAACCTCCCAGGAACCGTTTCCGCCGTAGCCATCCTTGTGCTCGTTGGCGATCGTGATGCCGTAAATCCTCGCGCCGCTGCCAGGTTCGATCACCGGACCCGCATGGGCGCTCAGCAGAACGCCGCTACCATACACCGTTCCGCCGAAGCCCCAATTATCCCCTGTCATAGTACCCAGCGGGATGTAACGACCGTTATACTGTCCTTCCCGATATTCAGGATTGACAAAGACCTGCAGCGCACCGCTGGTCTCGCCGTTGAATTCCACGGAGTAGCTGCCCCGCTTGTTGACCTTGAACTCGACATAGGTCTGTCCTGCGTCGGTTCTCTTGATCTCCGGCTGAATACCGGCAGACGTGGGACGGACGACCACGGAACTGACGGTCTTCCCGCTGCCCAGAGCGACCCGAACCGTGTCACCCTTATTTTCTTCCTTCATCTCGAAGATGGTCACGGGCACGGTCTCATAGTGCCCCTGATTCCAGATGCGGGACGTATTGACCCACGCGTTGAAGCAGGGGGACTCCACGCCGTCCACGAGGACGGTCATGCTGTTGTTCGCCCGGTCGCCGTAGGAGCCTGCCGGGGCAAGATTGACGTTGGAAGCGTCGCCGTCCGTGGGAACCTCCACGGGGGTCTGCTTGGTAACGGTGAACGATCTTGTCAGGTAGTTGTTGCCCGTGTTGCTGTCGCCCGTAACCTTGTTTTCGCTGTCATCCACGTAGGCCGTTACCGTATGGCTGCCGACGGCGGCCGGCCAGGTCGTCTGATTCTCAGCCGGGAGGTAGCTGCCGTTCACGGTGACAACGGCGGATGCGCCGCTGGCAAGACTGCTCTGATACTGGTCGCTCCAGAAGAATCCCTCCGAAGCGCAGCTCTGACCGCCGCTTACATTGTCCACATAAAAGCGCACGCCGTGCTTTGCATTGTTGGACGCCGTATTGCCCTGATTGGTAATGACGGCGGAGAAGCTGACCGCGTCCCCGGCGGCGGGGCTGGCGGGGTTCAGGATGATATCCGTGACCACCAGGTCAATGCCGCTTACCAGTTCCGTCGTGGACTTGAGCTGCACGCTGCCGCTTGCGGCGGCGGATTTCTCACCGCTGACCGCCTTGACGCTGTAGGTGTACTTCTGCCCCATATTCAGGCCGGTGACGGCCTTCGTGCCGGGAGCATCTGCCTCGAAAGTCTGATTCCCGATGGTGATGATATACTTGACCGGCACTTCGCCGTCGCTGGCGCTGTCGTATCCCCAGGTCAGCGTCACCGAGGTAAAGGCCGCGGCGCTGTGGTTGATCGAAGGCGTCTTGACGCCGCTGACCGGGGTGGGCGGCTGGGGCAGGGTCACGGTGCCGGTGGCTTCCGAGGACGTTTTGCCGTCTGCCGAGGCAACGACCTTGTAGGTGTAAGTCTGTCCCGCCGTCAGGCCGGTAAAGGTATAGGAACCGGCGGCAGTCGCGTTATAGGTCTGACCGCCGATGGTGATGGTGTACTTCTCCGGCACCACGCCGGTGCTGCCGGAAACGGCGCTCCACGTCAGGGTGACGGAATCCGTCGTCGCGTCCGAGTGGGTAATCCGCACGTTCTTCACGTTCGAGGGAGCGGGCGGCTCGGTTTCCGTGGGTTTTGTGGGTTCCGTGGGCTTCGACTCTGCCAGCGTTCTGCACGTAATGGACGCTCTGCCGGAGGACGCGCCGTCCCGCATGGCTACTATATAATAGGTATAGGACGTGTCGGAGGACAGGCCGGTGGCGGTATAGCTCGTCCCGGTGACGGTGGCGATCACATTGCCGTTTTTGTCCAGCACCCGGTAGCTGTCCGCGTCGGCGGAAGCCGTCCAGGACAGGGTAATGGTGTTCCGGGTCGCGCTGCCCCGGAGACCGGTGACGGAGGCAGGCGGCTGGGGCTGGTCGGGTGTTCCGCCCAGTGTGGCGGTTCTGTTGTTGTTGGAAACATTGGTATCGCCGGGCACGCCGATGATGACCGTCAGGCTGCCGGTGCTGCCAAGACCGGAAAGCTCCGTCTCCACCGCCGCGCTCTGACCGCTCCACTTCAGGGACTGGCTGGTGGTGCCGGCGAGCAGCTTTCCGTTCTGGTAGTAGGAGATCTCGATGCTCTCCGGCGCAGTCCCCTGCACAAGGCGCAGTGTGGTCGTAACGGTATTCCCGCTGACGCGCAGCGCGACGACAGCCACATCCACACCGGTGGTATCCGCAGCTGCAGGTTGCACGTTAAACTGCATAAAAGAAAAGAGAAGGACAACTGCCAATACCACGCTCAGCAGCCGCTGACCATGGCTTTTTTCTGTTATTTTGAACATAAAACGACCTCCGCCTTGTTCCCGATTTGCACTTATTGTAGCACGGGAATTTTCCATTGTCCAGCAGGAGTTGGCATATTTTTTCATATTTCTGCAAAAATTCATTCCAATTTTCTCAATGTGTGACGTATAACCTTCTACTAATTTCAAAAAAACGCCGCATAATTCGCTCAGAAGCGAGGCGAACTCAGAAAGGCCGCCGGGTTCTTCCGTTTGAGCGCGATCCCGCAAAAGCAGAATTTCCCCGGGCGAGACCGCCCGGGGAAACTGTTGTATTGAGGAGATTCTTACTTGATCCTGGGCAGGGAAGCCGCTGCCACGGACTGACCCACGCGGCGGGTCTTTTCGTCGGGCAGGGAAACCTCGCACTTCTTCGCAAGCCCGGGGTATTCGTCGGCCAGAATTTCGTTGCACACCCGCAGGATGGTGTCGCCGCCCTTGCCGGACATGACACGGCCAAGCATCATCATGTGCTCGATGTCGTAGAACTGGGAGTACAGCACCACGGCGTATGCCAGATACGCGCCGATGCTCTCGAAAATGGCCTGTGCTCTGGGGTCGTCCTTCTCCATCAGCGCCTGAACGACCTTCAGCTTCTCCGCTGGGGACAGATTTTCGTCCAGCTCGATACCGGCGGCGGGGGCGAGCTTGATGACCGCGTCCTGAGAGAAATACTTGCAGCCCACACCAATGTCCGTGGACCACTCGTCCTGCATGGCGTTCTCGCACAGGTCAACGGGGGCAAAGGCCAGCTCGTTGATCCAGCCGAGGACGTTCTTGTCCTTATCCACGTAACCCACGGCCTCGGAGGTGCCCATGGCGATGCCCATGATGTTGCCCACGCCCAGACCCATGGCGCCTGCCAGCGCGGACACGTCGCCGTCGTTGGCGACCACGATGGGAACGTCGCCGATCTCCTTGGCGGCGCGGTCGTAAATGGTCTTGACCTTGTCCCATTCGGAGCGGGGGACTTTGATGAACAGAGACGCGACCATGGGCGCGTTGCCGATGAACACGCCCGCGGAGGACACGCCGATGGCGTCCACCCGGGGCATTTTGGCGGCGGCGCTCTTGAACGCGGCTACGATGCCGTCAAAATGGTACTGGGGGTCTGCCTGGAGCTTGGGGAACCAGACGACTTCCTCGGAGTAGACGCACTCGCCGTCGATCACGGCAGAGACCTTCCGGTCGGAACCGCCGGCGTCGAAGCCGATGCGGCAGCCGTCCAGATTGCCGCCGATGGGTTCAGCCACCTCGTTGGCAGCGGGGCAGTCTTCCAGAGGCAGGTCAACGATCTCCAGGTCACGCTCGTAGAGCTGGTTGAAGAAGGTAAAGTCAAAATGCCGCTCGCCCTTGGGGTCGTAGGCTTTTTTCAGCCGCTGGGCAAGCTCGCTGCATCCGCAGACGCTCACCCGGAAGCCGCCGATGGACCACAGCAGGAACTTGACATAGCGCTCCACGTAACGGTAGTCGGCCTCGGCCATCTCCGGGGTGCCGTGGATGCAGGTGTGGTGGACGGAAACGCGGCCCTTGTCCCGCTCAACGGCAATGGCGATGGGCTTCTTCGCGTCCTTCAGGTAGGCGGTGCGCCACACGCCGAAGGGGATAAACTGAGGGTCCAGTTTGGGCGTATGCTTCATGTTGTATTCGATGCCTAGATACTGCATGGAAAATTCCTCCTTATCGTTCAGAAAGCCTGACGGCTTCTTATATCTCATGTATAAGTATAGCATAAATCACTGTCCCGGCTATAGGGATTTCAACATCATTTTTACCAAATCCGCTTTTTTAGACCGCCCGTTTTCGCTTTGCAAAAATCAAGGCCGGTGCGGTAAGCACCGGCCTTTCGGCATTATTCCTTCGTTTCGTTTTCCTGGGTCTGCGCGGCGTTTTCCGCCGCCCGGGCGGCGACCTGATTCACAAACAGGTCGGCCTTGTCGTGGGGGCGGAAGCGCTGCCAGATCAGCACGCACACCGCCGCCGCACAGCTGACACCCGCCAGCAGCTGGCTGACCCGGACGGAACCCCAGTACAGACTGTCCATCCGCAGTCCCTCGATCAGGCAGCGGCCAAGGCCGTACCAGGCCACGTACCCTATGGCGATTTGTCCGTCATACTGCCGCCGCTTGGACAGGAAGTGCAGCAGCACAAAGCCCACGGCGTTCCACGCCGACTCGTACAGGAACGTTGGATGATAGTATTCCCACGCGCCGGTGACGGTATTGTACAGCCCCATGCGGAAGAAGCTGTCCGTCGCCGCGCCGAAGGCTTCCCGGTTGACGAAGTTACCCCACCGGCCGATGGACTGTCCGATAAGAAAGCCCAGCGATACCAGATCCAGCACGGTGCCGATTTTGATCTTCTTGATGCGGCAGAACAGCAGCACCCCCGCCGTCGCACCCAGAACGCCGCCGTAAATGGCGAGACCTCCGTTCCAGATGTACAGCACGGAGATGGGGTTCCCGGCATAATCCGCCCAGGAAAAAATGCAGTAATACGCCCGGGCGCAGACGATGGCAAAGGGCGTGATCCACAGCACACCGTCCAGCAGGTCGTCCTGCTTCATGCCGAACTGGCTGCACCGGCGGCAGGCGTAGACCACCGCCAGCATCAGACCGACGGCAATGATCAGGCCGTAATAATGAATGGTCAGAGGCCCCAGCGCCAGGGTGCGGCCCGGGTTCACCTCAATGCCGAGGGACGGAAAGGAAATGGTTGAATAGTTGGCAGGAATCATGATAGTGCCTCCTTGTTGACAGGATAAATCACGGACAGACTGCACCGTTCCGCCCGGACCGCCCGGCGGAGAAAATCACAGATCTCCTCCGCGCTGATGCCGCGGTAAACTTCCGGGAAGCGGAAATAGTCAAAGTCCGAAAAATGGTATGCACACAGCCGGAAACAGGTGGAATCAAAGCTGTCCAGGCCACGGATGCGCCGCCCAAGGGCGCTGCGCTTCATCCGCAGGAACGCCTTTTCCGGCAGTCCCTCTGCCGCGATTTTCTCCGCCTGCTCCAGGATCGCATCCCGGACGGCATGGGGGTCGTCGGAATCGCCGGAACAGAGCAGCATGGCGCAGCCGTCCACGGTCTCAAAGCCGCCGCCGAAGGAGGAATCGATGACGCCTTCCTCGTAAAGCCGCAGGTACAGCTCCGAGGATTCGCCGAACAGCGCCTCCGCTGCTAAGTCCGCCACCATTTCCTCCCGGATGGCCGCGTCGCCATGGGTCAGGGGTTCGCATTTGAACGCCAGATTGAAGGTCGGCATGGCGACCTCCATTTGGCATTCCGTTTCGGCCTTCGGGCAGGTCATGTCCTCCTGCCAAGAACGCAGCTTGACGCCCGTCTCCTTCTTTTCACTGCCCAGAACCTCCCGGGCGGCAGATGCCACCGACTCCGGGTCTACGTCGCCCACGACGCACAGCAGCATATTCCCCGGCGCGTAAAACGCCCGGTGGCAGGTATACAGCACCTCCGGGGTGATCTCCCGGATGGTCTCGCTGGTGCCGAGAATGGGCTGGCGGATGGGATGGACGGCATACATGGCCGCCATCAGGTTATCGAACACCACGCTGTCCGGGGCGTCCTCGTTCATGCCGATCTCCTGGTCGATGATGCCCCGCTCCTTTTCCACGCTTTCCTCCGTGAAATAGGGGGTGGACACAAATTCCAGCAGCAGCCGCAGGCAGTCGTCAAAGTGGTCGGTGCAGGAAAAATAATAGGCCGTCATGTCGTAGCTGGTAAAGGCGTTGGTGGAAGCGCCCAGGGCGGCAAACTCCGCCGACACGTCCCGGTCTCCCGGCAGGTCGAACATCTTGTGCTCCAGATAGTGGGCAACGCCGGCAGGGGCGTGGTATTCCTTCCCGTCCAGCTGGAAATCCGTATGGATGGAGCCAAAGTCCGTGACAAAATAGGCCAGCTTTTTCGTAAAGCCCTTCCGGGGAACCACCAGCACCGTCAGGCCGTTTTCCAGGTTTTCCCGGTACAGTGTTTCGTCCAGTTCGGGGTATTGCTTCTGCGTCATTGGCCCTCTCCTTTCAGAAAATAGGTGCTGTGCAGCGTCACAGTCCGCGCCGCCGCCACCACATCGGCAAGGCTGACCTTCTCCACCGCTTCCATGTAGCGCTCCGGGGTCATGTTCAGACCGCTGAGCGCGGCAGTGGCATAGTAGCCCTCAATCGCGCCGGGGGAATCGGAGGTGGCGCGAAGGGAACTGAGCAGGGCTTCCTTTCCGGCGGTCAGCTCCTCCCGGGTGATTTCCCCGCGGCGGCAGGCGTCCAGCTGGCGGAGAATTTCGTCCCGCGTCAGCTGCTCCTTGTCAAAGTCGATGCCCGCGCCTACGGTGAGAATGCCCTTTGCGCCGTAGTACGATGAGCCGATCCGGTAGCACAATGACATCGCTTCCCGGACGTTGAGGAACAGCTTGGAGGTCATGCCCGCGCCGAAAATGGTGTTGAACACCTGCATGGCCGGAAATTCCGGGTCCCGGTTGACGATGGGGGTGACAAAGCCCATGCAGAGCTTCCCCTGAGAGACGTCCATCGTCTCCGTCACGTCCTGCCCGGAACAGGAGTGGAAAGGCGTCTGGGGCGGAAGCGCACCTTCCCGGCCGCCGAGCCTAGGCAGCAGCGGAGAAAGATATTCCGCGACCGTCTCCGCCGGGGCGCTGCCTACGTAGAAAATCTCGATCCTGCTTTCCCGGAGGATGTTCCGGTAATGGGTCAGCAGTCCCACCGGGTCGATGGCCGCCACGTCCTCCGGCTCGCCCAGCCGGGGCAGGCCGAAGCTGTCGCCCCGGCACATGGTTTTCAGCAATTTCCCCATAGCGTAGACGCTCTTGTCGTTCAGCTCGGATTCGATGGTGGAGATCAGGTTTTTCTTTTCCCCCTCCACAAAGGCAGGGAGAAACCCGTCCCTCTCCGTGGGGAAATCCAGAAGGATCTCCTCCAGAAAGCGGATCATGGGGGCAAGCACCTGATCGCCGGGCAGGGCAAAGCGGTCGTCCATAAAGCCGCAGTAAAGGCCGGTGGTCTGGTAGTCCCCCACCCGGCGCACCAGCGGACTGACGGAAGCGCCGTACAGCTCGTCCAGGTTTTCCGTAATGGCGCGAAGGTCGGGGCAGCGTTTCGTGCCCCGGAGCAGCACGGAGGGAATCAGCACATTTTTTGCGGATTCCTCTTTCGCCATGGGGCGCACCAGCTGGAAGCTCAGGCACCCCTGCTTGAACCGGTCGTCCCGGCAGGCACGCAGGGTCACGCCGGGGAGCAGTGTTTTTGTTTCGATCATGTCAGACTCCTGAAAGCTGCGGCGGAAAAGGGATGGGCTTTTCCGCCCGCAATGTTGTAAAAGGTATTATATACCACTTTTCCCAAAATAGGAAGTCAATACACAAAAAATTCAGAGATTATTGGTTGTCATTTTCCTCTGTTTGCGGTAGAATGTAAGCTGGATTTATAGGAACTAGGAGTGAACCGCCATGGCATGGCTGGAATTTACCATTGAAACCACCCCCCAGAGCATCGACTCTGTCGTCACTGCCCTCAGCGCCCGGGGATTTTCCGATCTGGTCATCGAAGACCAGTCGGAGTTCGAGACATTTCTGGAAGAAAACCGGGCGTATTGGGATTACATCGACGAGGGGCTGCAAAAAAAGCTGGAAGGGCTTTCCCGCATCAAACTGTATCTGGAAGACACCGACGATAATGGGCGGAAGCGTCTGGACGCGGCGGTGCAGTCGCTGGGTCTAGCCATGACCGCCGCCCCCCTCCCCGAAACCAACTGGGAGGAAAGCTGGAAGGACAATTACCCGCCCCAGGAGATCGGCGATCACATCGTGGTACTGCCCTACTGGCTGGCAGAGGAACCCACCGACCGGCTCAAGGTCATTCTCGACCCCGGTCTGACCTTCGGCACCGGCGCGCACCCCTCCACCCAGATGGTGATGGAGGTCATGGAGAACGTGGTGAAGCCCGGTTTTCACTGTCTTGATCTTGGCAGCGGCAGCGGAATTCTGTCCATCGCCGCCCTGCGGCTGGGTGCAGAAACCGCCGTGGGCATCGACATCGACCCCAAGGCGGAGGACATTGCCCGGGAGAACGCCGCCTACAACGGCTTCGCCGCCCCGGCCTTCACCGCTCTTACCGGCAACGTGACTGAAGACACGGCGCTGATGGACACCCTGGCCGCCAATCGGTATGATCTGGTGCTGGTGAACATCGTGGCGGACGTGATCATCGGCCTTGCGCCGGTGCTGCCCCATTTTCTCGACGAGCGCAGCACCCTGATCTGCTCCGGCATTCTGGACACCCGGCTTTCCGACGTGCTGGACGCCCTGACCGCCGCCGGGCTGACCGTCACCGCCACAAGGGCGAAGGACGACTGGCGCTGCGTTACCGCGAAGCGTATACTGTAAACGAAGGAGCGTATTATGAGTATCCCCTATCGTACCCGGCGGGTGCTGAACCGTCTGGGCATTGTGCTTATGATTTTCCTGCTGGTGGGCGTGATCGCCTGGCTGTGCTGGGTCGTCTGGCTGGAGCGGTACGTTGTGTACACCGCCGACGGCGCGAGCCTGGACTTTGAGCATTCCTCCCAGGATATCATCGGCGAGGTCGCCTCCCCCCCCGTGGCGCAGCAGAAAATTTCCATCTATTATAATGAAGGCAGCGACGCTCTGGACACCGGCAACGAGCTGACCCAGATCAACGGCTACTTCATTTCCAGCAATATGCTGCAAAACGACATCAACGGCGTTCTGGACAAGATCGAGCGGCTTCCCGCGGGTACGCCCGTCATGATCGACATGAAGGGACCTTACGGCTCGTTCTTCTATCCCTCCCACTTAGACGGCGCAGTCCATTCGGCCTCTACCAACGTGGACGCCGTGGCGGCGCTGGTGGACACCCTGCAAAATAAAAAATTCTACACCATCGCCCGGGTCTGCTCCCTGCGGGACTGGAATTTCGGCAACGAGCACGTCACCTGCGGCCTGTACATGCTCTCCCGGGCGGGTCTGTGGCTGGATCAGGGCTATTTCTGGCTGGACCCCACCAACGCCACCACCCTGAGCTGGATCACCTCCGTGGTGCTGGAGCTGAAGGGAATGGGCTTTAACGAGGTCATGCTGGCAGATTTCCGCTTCCCCGATTCCAACCAGTATATTTTCAACGGCGACAAGGAAGCGGCGCTGCAGGAAGCCGCCTCCAAGCTGATGGGCACCTGCGGCGGCGATGATTTTACCCTGTCCTTCGGCGTTGCCGACCCTACCTTTAAGCTGCCCGAGGGGCGGTGCCGGATGTATCTGGAAGATGTGGACGCGGCCAATGTGGAGGCCAAGGCCTCTCTGGTCGATGTTCCCGACATCAAGGCGCAGCTGGTCTTCATGGCCGCCACCAACGACACCCGGTTTGACAATTACAGCGTTATCCGGTCTCTGAACGCTGCAGAAATTCTGGAAGCTCAGAAGGCGGAAGCGGCGAGCTGATCGACGGGGATGCAGAAAATGGAGTTGGTACTGGTAGAGTTCAACGGAATGCGGAAAACAATTCTCCGTGAAAAGCTGCTGGAAGCGAAGAAAATGGCCGATGAAATGTACGATTTGGCAATCAAAGCGGGATATTCGGAACAATATGCAAAAGATCACTTCACCCTTCGGATAGTGGCGAAAGTTTAACCTTCCTGTCCACGGGATATTGCGCCCCATAAAAAACTATGGGGCAAATGATATTCCCCCAAAATGTTGGACAGAGCATCCGACATTTGGAGGGCGTATTACGGTCAAAATAAGTTGCAAAATAAGTTGCAAAACTCCCCGGCGGCGCAGACATTGCGCCGCCGGGGTCAGCTTTTTTATTGCTTTTTCACCAGATCAGCCAGCGTTACGCTGTCCAGATACCCGCTGATACGTTTGTCCAGCTCGCTCCAGACCGGCAGCGTCGGGCAGTTCGCTGCCCGGGGGCAGGGCTTCGCGCCGCATTCCAGGCACGCCACCGGTGCAAGCGACCCTTC
>ERZ808246.2106-NODE-2106-length-12951-cov-5.833824_pt1 | contig 12951 bp, 12 predicted proteins | sample MGYA00521083_ERZ808246 | MGnify/ENA primary metagenome ERZ808246 (study PRJEB31516, sample SAMN03275577) | gut metagenome | biome: mammalia-associated habitat; material: feces | host: Papio cynocephalus | place: Kenya | collected 2012-07-07 ...
GATTCTAGGCGATGGCCCTCCCTTGCTTCTTACACCACGGTTCTGCGCGCTACCGGCTCTGCGGCCGCCCGACGACAAAACTCTGACTTTTCCGACTTTTGTACAAGATTGGCGAGTAGCTCGGACTCCTAAGAGCCGTTTTCCTGGGGTTTCGTGCCCCAGAATCGGGCTGATACTCGCATGGTCCGTAGCAAATGTCGGAAAAGTCAGAGTTTTGTCGCTTTGAAGGCAAAAACGCCGGGGCGCCGAGTCCATCGAGCGACGGCCTCGGTGCCCCGGCGTGTTTTTCGTCTTGCGGACGATGCGCTCCTAGTGTCCCCTAGCTCGTGGGTCCCCAGTTCGTCTGCATATAGCCCCACAGGAAATAGACGACCACGGCCAGGATCGCGAGCACGACGACGAGCGCGATGAACGTCTTGATGTGGCGCGTGCGCTCACGCTTGACGAAGATGTCGCGCCGCCCCTTGGGAACCTCGAGGTACTGGCCGTACTGGAGGTCGCGGCGGAGCTTCTCGGCGTCGGAGCGCGTCCGGCGGTACGACCTGCCGGAACCGATGGGGCCGCGCTCGGTGAAGCCGGAGTCGTGCGCCATGCGCGCGGGCACCTCGCCCTCCTCGGCGTAGTCGTCGATGGTCCCCGCGCTCTTGCGCACGCGCTGCTCGCGGACGTAGGGCGCGCGAGGGGCGGGCTGGGTGCCCATGTGGGCGCCTTGCGGGGCGTCGGTCTCGTTCTGGTCGGTCATAACGCATCTCCGAGGTCGTTCTTCTCAGCAATGCGTTCATTCTAACGCAGTGAGTGGACTGGCTCCTGTGTGCCGGACCCTCTCCACGTCTTTCGAGGCGTCAAAATCTAATACAAGTAGACTTAGATATGATGAGTATGTGACGCTCAGAAAACCTAGCAAATCCGGTTTAAGAACCACTCAATCGGGCATAAATAACAACGTAAACAAGGGGTGCGCAAGACGAGGCACCCACAACCCAAAGGAGTGGTTACTATGGCAAGCATGGTTCCCTACGATCGTTACGCACGCGGTCTTCGCAGCTGGCCCTTCGATGCGTTCGACGGCTTCTTTGACGCCCCGCTCGCGACGCTCGGCAAGGACGTCTCGAGCTTCAAGATGAACGTCGAGGACGCCGGCGACAAGTACGTCGTCACGGCCGAGCTCCCCGGCGTCTCCCGCGACCAGATCGACGTCGAGCTCAACGAGGGCCGTCTCTCCGTCTCCGTCGACAAGAAGGAGTCCGACGAGGAGAAGGGCAAGAACTACCTGTACAAGGAGAGCGGCGAGTGGAGCGCCACGCGCGGCGTCTACCTCAAGGATGCCGCGACGTCCGGCCTGTCCGCCAAGCTCGAGGGCGGCGTCCTCACGGTGAACGTCCCCAAGCAGGACCAGAACGCCAACGTCACGAAGGTCGCCATCGACTAGCTCGGGTTTCTTCGCAGGGGCTACTGCGCGAGCGAACGCGATAAGCGGCTTTAGACCATTGGGGCGGTGGTGTGCTCAGCGGGCACTGCCGCCCCTTTGTGCCTCAATTTGGGGTCGGACCCTAAGTTAATTTGGGGTCCGACCCCAAATTCGTTTACCAGACGGAGAGGGGCCAGTCCTGGGCGGCCGCGCAGACGGTGAGAAGCCCGTCGGGTGTGCGCGCCTCGGTGAAGGCGTCGTTCGCGGCCTGGGCGCCGACGGCCTCGGCGAGCGTGCGGACGCAGACGCTCGGCCGGTTGTTCTCCTGCGAGAGGTGCATGGCGACCACGGTCTCGGTGTCCTCGTCGACGAGCTCCCGGAGCGCATCGGCCGCCTGGTCGTTGGAGAGGTGGCCGCGGTCCCCGCCCACACGCGCCTTGAGGTAGGCGGGGTAGGGGCCGGTCTGGAGCATGCGCGCGTCGTGGTTGGACTCCAGGGCGAGGATGCGCGACCCAAAGAGCAGCTGCTGCGCCTCGGGCGTGAGGACGCCGGTGTCCGTGCAGAAGCCGAGCTGGTCGGAGTCGGTCTCGAAGACGAACCCCACGGGGTCGCACACGTCGTGGGAGGTGGGGAAGGCGCGCACGTGCATGCCCGCGAGGTCGAGCTCGTCGCTGTGGCCGATCATCGTGAACGGGAGCCCGGACAGGGCCTTGCTGCCGCCCACGGTCCCCGCCGTCGCGTAAAGAGGGCCGTCGAAGTTGTTGCTCAGCACGGGAAGGCCGCGCGTGTGGTCGCCGTGCTCGTGCGTCACGAGGACGGCGCGGACCTTCTCGGCATCGAGCTTGAGCTCTCCCATGCGGCGCAAAAGCTCGCGTCGGGAGAGCCCGCAGTCCACGAGGACGAAGCCGTCCGGCCCCTCTACCAGCGCGGCGTTGCCCGCAGAGCCGCTGGCGAGCACGTGCAGGTGAATCTGTGGGTACATGGGCCTCTTTGCTCCTCTTCCTTCCCCGGGCGCGCGGGGATTTAAGGCTCGCCGCCGTACGGGGACGGCCGCGTGCGTGCGTGCGGGGTTACACTCGTGCAGGAGATTATTGCACGCGAGGGACACGGGAGGGACGCGGATGCCGAGCGTTTCGCGCAGGTACGCAACGGGACAGGCGCGCTTCGAGCGCCCGAGCGGCCAGGTCGACGCCGAGCTGGCGGCCCCGGTGGTGCTCATGGTCTCGGGCGGGGCGGACTCCACGGCGCTGCTCGTGCTCGCCGCCACCTCCTCGCTCGACATCGACGACGGCCGCGGCGAGGCGCGCATCGCCCGGGAACGCCTCCATGTGCTCCACGTGAACCACCAGCTGCGCGGTATAGACGCCGAGGAGGACGAGGAGTTCGTGCGCGAGATGTGCGCGCGCTTCGGCATCCCGTGCACCGTGCGGCGCATCGACGTGGCCGAGCTCGCCCAGAGCACGGACGGCAACGTCGAGAACGCCGGCCGCGTCGCCCGCTACGCCGAGGCCGGCCGCCTGGCCAACGACCTGTGCTCCGAGGTGGGCGTCCCGCGCTCCGCGGCCCGCATCCTGACGGCGCACACCGCCGACGACCGCGCCGAGACCTTCTTCATGAACGCGATCCGCGGCACGGGCGCGTCGGGCCTGTCCTCCATCCCGCGCCGGCGCAACCGCATCGTGCGGCCCCTGCTCGACCGCACCCACGACGAGCTGTGCGAGCTTTTGCGGATGCGCGGCATCGTGTGGCGCGAGGACGCGACGAACGCCGACACGCGCTACCTGCGCGCCTACGTGCGCCACGAGGTCATGCCTGTCGCGCGCGCCCGCAACCCGCGCCTGGCCGCGAGCCTGGCCACCACCTGCGACATCCTCTCGGACGAGGACGCCTACCTCACCGCCGTGGCCGCCCGCGCCCTGCGCGACCTCACCCGCCGCTCCGACCCCGGCGTGCTCGCCGTGGACGCTGCGCGCCTGGCCGCGACCGAGGTCGCGATCGCCCGCCGCGTCGTGCGCCGCGCGGTCCTCGCGGTATGCCCCGACGCCCGCCTGGAAGCGCGCCATATAGCCTCCGTCCTGCGGCTCGTTGCCGCTGGGGCGGGTTCCACGACGATCGCCATGGGCGTGGACGCCCGCGTGGAGCATGGGCTCCTGATCCTGCGCGCCCGCACGGCCTCGCCCGAGGCGCCGTCGGGCTGGCTCGACGTGCCGGGCTCGCTCGCGCTGCCGGACGGCCGCGTGCTCGAGGCGCGCCTCTCGGACGTGGACGCCGCGACCGACGTGCCCGCCCTCGCGCGCGCCCACGGCCTGGAGTGGGCGGGGGAGTCGGTGCTGCTGGACGCCGCGGCCGTGGGCATCGACCCCGCCACGGGCGGACGGCTCTGGGTCGACGCGCCGCGCGCGGGCGACGTCCTGTGCCCGCTCGGCATGCACGGCCAGTCCAAGAAGCTCTCGGACCTTCTTGGCGAGGCCAAGGTGCCCACGGCCGAGCGTGCGGCGGTCCCCGTCGTGCGGACGGGCCCCACGGGCGGCATCGCGTGGGTCGCCGGCGTCCGGGCAGACGAGCGCTTCCGCTGCGAGCCCGCGACGCGCCGCCTCATCGAATTGAAAATCACCCCCAAGAGCTAGCCTCACCTGCGCCGCCGCGGTGTATCCTAATGACCTGTATCGGCAACGCGAGGGCAACCCGCGGCTCGGCAGATCCCAGGAAGGGGACGCTCATGGAGGCACTGCACCCGGACATTTCGGAAGTCGTGCTCAGCGAAGAGGAGATCAAGGCGATCGTGGCCCGCATGGGCAAGCAGATCACCAAGGACTACGAGGGCAAGAACCCGCTGCTCGTGGCGGTTCTCAAGGGCGCGGTCGTCTTTACCGCCGACGTCATGCGCGCCATCGACTGCCCCGTGGCCGTCGATTTTATGGCCGTCTCGAGCTACGGCGACGGCGTCAAGTCCTCGGGCGTCGTGCGCATCGTGAAGGACCTCGACACAAAGATCGAGGGCCGCGACGTGCTCATCGTCGAGGACATCCTCGACTCGGGCCTCACACTGTCCTACCTCATCCGCATGCTCGAGGCCCGCAAGGCCAAGTCCGTGAAGGTCGCGGCCTTCCTCGTGAAGGACGTCAAGGGCAAGAAGCCCGCCGTCGACCCCGAGTACGTGGGCGCCCACGTGCCCGACGAGTTCATCGTGGGCTACGGCCTCGACTATGCCGAGCGCTATCGCAACCTTCCCTACATCGGGATCCTCAAGCCCGAGGTCTACGCATAGCGTCGCCCGCACCCAACCCATCCGCGCCAGGCGCAGATGGGTTGGTTTTTCAAAGAAGCACCGTTTCTTCTGCGCATTGGAGTTTCGCCCTTGTCCGAGAACCACCAGCATAGCCAGCACGCCGGCGACCAGCAGCCCAAGCTCCCCGGGGCGGGGCTGCTCATCGTCCTTCTCATCGTGGGGTACCTCTTCGCCACGTCGTCGCTCAATCCCTTTGGGGCGGGCAAGTCGGCGGACGTAGACACGATCGCGACGAACGAGTTCGTGAACGCCGTGAACGACGACCGCGTGAAGGACGTGACGTACAAGACCTCCGACGGCACCGTGTCGGGCGACTACTGGAGGGCCGGCGCGAACAAGGGCGACGACTCCGCACTCGTCCAGTACAAGAGCGTCTACGTGGGCTCCGACTCGCTGGCCGGGCTCATGGCCGCCCACTCCGGCGTGACGTACAAGATCGACACCTCCTCGGACGACCTGTGGCAGACCGTCCTGGTGTCCTTCGTGCCGACGCTGCTCATGGTGGGCGTCTTCGTCTACTTCATGCGCCGCATCGGCGAGCAGAACGGCAAGACGATGTCCTTCGGCAAGACGCGCGCCATCACCTCCGAGCAGGAGCGGCCCAAGGTCAAGTTCTCCGACGTCGCCGGCATCGACGAGGCGGTCGAGGAGCTCCAGGAGGTCCGCGACTTCCTGCAGGAGCCCGAGCGCTACCTCAAGATGGGGGCGAAGATCCCCCGCGGCGTGCTGCTCGTGGGCCCTCCGGGCACGGGCAAGACGCTGCTCGCCAAGGCCGTCGCCGGCGAGGCGGGCGTGCCGTTCTTCTCGATCTCGGGCTCCGACTTCGTCGAGATGTTCGTGGGCGTGGGCGCGAGCCGCGTGCGCGACCTCTTCAAGCAGGCCAAGGAGGCGGCGCCCTGCATCGTCTTCATCGACGAGATCGACGCTGTGGGCCGTCAGCGCGGCGCGGGCCTGGGCGGCGGCCACGACGAGCGCGAGCAGACCCTGAACCAGCTGCTCGTCGAGATGGACGGCTTCGAGGACAACTCCGCCGTCATCCTCATCGCCGCGACGAACCGCCCCGACATCCTCGACCCGGCCCTGCTTCGCCCCGGCCGCTTCGACCGCCGCGTGACGGTCGACCGACCCGACGTCCGCGGCCGCGAGCAGATCCTGCGCGTGCACGCCGCCAACAAGCCCTTCGCCGAGTCCGTCGACTTCGAGCGCCTGGCAAAGATCACGCCCGGCTTCACGGGCGCCGACCTCGCCAACCTCACGAACGAGGCGGCCCTTCTCGCCGCCCGCCGCCGCCGCGCCGCGATCGGCCCCGACGAGGTCGAGGAGGCCATGGAGCGTGTCATGGCCGGCCCCGAGCGCAAGAGCCGCGTGATCACCCCCAAGGAGCGCGAGACCATCGCCTACCACGAGAGCGGCCATGCCTTGGTGGGGCACGTGCTGGAGAACTCAGACCCCATCCACAAGATCTCGATCATCGCGCGCGGGCAGGCGCTCGGCTACACGATGCAGGTGCCCGAGGAGGACCACTTCCTCGAGACCCGCGAGGGCATGCTCGACCAGATCGCCGTCCTCCTGGGCGGGCGCACGGCCGAGGAGCTCTTCTGCGGCGACATCACGACGGGCGCGAGCAACGACCTGGAGCGGGCGACGAAGCTCGCGCGCCAGATGGTCACGCGCTACGGCATGAGCGAGGAGCTCGGCACGCAGGTCTTCGGCGAGGCGCAGCATGAGGTCTTCCTCGGCCGCGACTACGCGCAGAAGAACGACTACTCCGCCGAGACCGCCAAGCGCATCGACGACGAGATCGAGCGCATCATGCGCGAGGCCCACGACCGCGCCCGCGAGGTGCTCGATGCCCGCCGCGACCAGATGGCCACGATGGCGCGCGTGCTCCTGGAGCGCGAGACCGTCGAGGGCGAGGACGTCGACGCGCTTCTCAACGGCACGTGGGAGGAGCACGAGGCGGCCAAGGAGCAGGCGTAACCGGTTTCGTCCCGCGCCAGACGCGGGTTGGTTTGGTTTTCCGGCAATTCGGGGCCTCGCCACGCGGCGGACCGACGAGCGAAGGGGAGAAAACGATGAGCATCAACGAGAAGAGCTACGCGTACGGCGCGCAGAAGTCCTCCATCCGCGAGATCGCTGCGTACGGCGGCGCCCGCAAAGCGCAGATCGGCGCCGAGAACGTCTTCGACTTCAGCCTGGGCAACCCGTCCGTCCCCGCGCCCGAGGCCGTGCGCAAGTCCATCGAGCGCGCCCTCGAGCTGCCGCCCACCCAGCTGCACGGTTACACGCCGGCGGCCGGCCTGCCGAGCGTCCGCGAGGCCGTGGCCCAGAGCCTGAACCGTCGCTTCGGCACCGGTTACGCGGCCGGCGACCTCTACCTGACCTGCGGCGCGGCGGCCTCCCTCTCCATCTCCTTCCACGCGACGGTAACCCCCGGCGGCGAGGTCATCGTCATCGCCCCGTACTTCCCCGAGTACCGCGTCTGGATCGAGACCGCGGGCGCGACTTGCGTCGAGGTCATGGCCGACCCCGCCACGTTCCAGATCGACGTCGACGCCGTCGCCGCGGCGATCAACGAGCGCACCCGCGCCGTGGTCGTGAACTCGCCCAACAACCCGGTGGGCTCGGTCTACGCCCGCCAGAACCTCGATGACCTCGCCGACGCCCTGCGCGCTGCCGAGAAGCGCCTGGGCACGCAGATCTACCTCGTCTCCGACGAGCCGTACCGCGAGATCGCCTACGGCGCCGAGGTGCCTTGGGTCCCCGCGATCTACGACCGCTCGATCGTGTGCTACAGCTACTCCAAGAGCCTCTCGCTGCCCGGCGAGCGCATCGGCTGGGTGCTCGTCCCGCCCACGAACCCCGACCACGACGAGCTCGTCCTCGCCGTCGCCGGCGCCGGCCGCAAGCTGGGCTTCGTTTGCGCCCCGGCCCTCTTCCAGCACGTGCTTGCCGACTGCGTCGACGAGCCGTGCAACGTGGACGCCTACGCCGAGAACCGCCGCCTCCTCACCGAGGGCCTTTCTCGCCTGGGCTACGAGTACATCGAGCCGCAGGGCGCCTTCTACCTGTGGGTCAAGGCGCTGGAACCGGACGCGAACGCGTTCTTCGAGAAGGCCAAGTCGCTCGAGCTCCTGCCGGTGCCGTCCGACTCCTTCGGCTGCCCCGGCTGGGTCCGCGTGGGCTACTGCGTGAGCCGCGAGACCATCGTGAACTCCATGCCCGCCTGGGAGAAGCTTGCCGCCCTCTACCGCTGATCACTTTTGGGGACAGGTTCGAAAAACGTTCATTTGAGCACTTTTGGGGACAGGTTCGTAAATTACTCAAATGAGTAAAAAACGAACCTGTCCCCAAAATTTGCTATAGTCCTTCTCGACAACTGCATATCGTCCAGGGGAGCTGGGAACGATCGGCCCGGCTGAGAGGAGCGACCCGCTGTCGCTCGACCCTTGAACCTGATGCGGGTAATTCCGACGAAGGGAGTGCGTATGACGCAGATCGAGGCCGCGCGCCGCGGCGAGATCACCCCACAAATCGAGCAGGTGGCCAAAGACGAGTTCCGTGACCCGGAGTTCGTCCGCGAAGGCGTGGCCGCAGGCCGCATCGCCATTCCGGCGAACATCAACCACAGGAACCTCCATGCCCATGGCGTGGGCGCGGGCCTTCGCACGAAGGTCAACGTCAACCTGGGCATCTCCGGCGACATCCAGGACGCGCCGCAGGAGTGGGAGAAGGTCGCCATCGCCGAGAAGTACGGCGCGGACGCCATCATGGACCTCTCCAATTCCGGCAAGACCCGCGTCTTCCGTCGCCAGCTCATCGAGAAGACCCCGCTCATGGTGGGCACCGTTCCCATGTACGACGCCATCGGCTACCTCGACACCCCGCTCGTCAAGCTCACCGGCGACGACCTCCTGAGCGTCGTGCAGGCGCACGCCGAGGACGGCGTCGACTTCATGACGATCCACGCCGGCTTCAACCGCCGCGTGCTCGATACCTTCATGGAGACGGGCCGCCTGACGAACATCGTCTCGCGCGGCGGCAGCCTGCTCTTTGGCTGGATGATGACTACCGAGAAGGAGAACCCCTTCTACGAGCGCTTCGACGACCTGCTCGAGATCTGCCGCAAGTACGACGTGACCATCAGCCTGGGCGACGCCTGTCGCGGCGGCTCCACCTACGACGCGACGGACGCCTCGGAGGTCGCCGAGCTCATCGAGCTGGGAAAGCTCACCAAGCGCGCCTGGGACGCCGGTGTCCAGGTGGTCGTCGAGGGGCCGGGCCACATGGCCCTCGACGAGGTCGCGGCAAACATGAAGCTCGAGAAGCGCCTGTGCCACGACGCTCCGTTCTACGTCCTCGGGCCCCTCGTGACCGACATCGCCCCCGGCTACGACCACATCACCGCGGCCATCGGCGGCGCGGTCGCCGCAAGCTCCGGCGCCGACTGGCTCTGCTACGTCACGCCCGCCGAGCACCTCAAGCTCCCCGACGTGAACGACGTGCGCGAGGGCCTCGTCGCCACGCGCATCGCCGCGCACGCGGCCGACATCGCCAAGGGCGTGCCCCATGCCCGCGACGTCGACAACAAGATGAGCGCCGCCCGTCGCCGCGTGGACTGGGACGGTATGTGGGAGTGTGCCCTCGACCCCGAGCGCGCCCAGGAGATCCTTGCCCAGGCCCCGCCCTCGGAGGACGGCACCTGCACGATGTGCGGCAAGATGTGCGCCGCCCGCACCGTGAACCGCATCATGGAAGGCTTGACCATCGACCTGGGAGAGGACGAGAAATAATGTCGAACTTTGATTTCGTAGGCGAGGCTCTCGAGCAGGTCCGCGCGACGTGCCCGCTCGTGCACTGCATCACCAACTACGTGACCGTCAACGATTGCGCGAACGCGCTTCTCGGCATCGGCGGGAGCCCGATCATGAGCGACGAGCCCGACGACGCGGCGCAGATCACGCGCATCTGCGGCGGCCTGGACCTGAACATCGGCACGCTGAACAGCCGCTCCATCGCGGGCATGCACGCCGCGGGCAAGGTCGCGGGCGAGCTCGGCCACAAGATCCTCCTGGATCCCGTGGGCGCCGGCGCCTCCGACCTGCGCACGGGCACCGCGAGCGACCTTCTTGACGAGCTGCCGGTCACGGTCCTGCGCGGCAACATGAGCGAGGTCAAGGCCGTCGCCGGCGCCGCTGCCGCCACGCGCGGCGTCGACGCGAACCCCGACGACGCGGTGACCGACGAGAACCTCGCCGATTCCGCCGCCTTCGTGCGCTCGCTCGCGGCCAAGGCCGGCTGTGTCGTGGCCGTTACCGGCGCGATCGACCTCATCGCCGACGCCGACTCCGCCTACGCCGTCCGCAACGGCGTGGCCGTCATGGGCAAGGTCACGGGCACCGGCTGCATGCTCTCCGCCATCACGCCGGCGTTCCTCGTCGCGCACGCGGACGCGCTCGAGGCCGCGGTGGCCGCCGTGTCCGCCATGGGCCTCGCCGGCCAGGTCGCCGCTTCGCGCATGGGCGAGCTCGACGGCAACGGCAGCTTCCGCACCTATCTTCTCGATGCGCTCTACAACATGACGCCCGAGCAGCTTGCCGCGGGCGCGCTGGTAGAGAAGGTCGCGTAATGGGGGAGTGCGGGCGCGTGTCGTGTGATTCAAACGAGCGGCAGGTCACGGTCGCAAAGAAGACCGTGCCCCGCGCCCGCGGCCGCTGGAGCGCCGAGGACATCCGCCGGTCCATGCTCCTGTACGCCGTGACCGACCGCGCATGGCTGCGCGGCCGCAGGCTCGCGGATTGCGTGCGCGACGCCGTCGCGGGCGGCGCGACCTTCGTGCAGCTCCGCGAGAAGCACACCGGGCACGACGAGTCGCTCGCCCTCGCCCGCGAGCTCAAGGCCGTGTGCGCCGAGACGGGCGTTCCCTTCGTGATCGACGACGACGTGGCCCTTGCGGCCGAGGTGGGCGCGGACGGCGTCCACGTGGGCCAGTCCGACATGGCCTGCGCCGAGGCGCGGCGCATCCTGGGCGAGGACGCCATCGTGGGCGTGAGCGCGCAGACGGTGGAGGAGGCCCTCGCGGCCGAGGCCGCCGGTGCCGACTACCTCGGCGTGGGCGCCCTGCACCCCACGCCGACCAAGCCCGATGCCGTCGACGTCACCATGGATGAGCTGCGGCGCATTTGCGACGCGGTGTCCATCCCGGTTGTGGGCATCGGCGGAGTGGACGCCTCGACGGCCCATGAGCTCGCGGGCTCGGGGGTCGACGGCGGGGCGGTTGTCTCGGCGATTTTTGCTGCCGACGATTGCCGTGCGGCTGCGGCGGGACTCGTGGCGGAGCTCCGCAAGGTGGTGCCGGAGTGAGCATGCCGAGGTCCGTTCTGAGCGTCGCCGGGTCCGACTCGTCCGGCGGCGCCGGCATTCAGGCGGACATAAAGACGATCGAGGCGATGGGTCTCTTCGCGCAGACCGCGGTGACGGCGCTCACCGCGCAGAACACGACAGGCGTCTCGGCGGTTGCGGCGACGGAGCCGCAGATGGTCGCCGCCCAGATAGACGTCGTGTTCGACGACATCGTGCCCGACGCCGTGAAGGTCGGGATGGTCCCGTCCGGCGACGTTGCCCGCACGGTCGCGAAGCGGCTTCGCGCCCATGGCGCCCGCAACATCGTCGTCGACCCGGTCATGGTCGCGACGAGCGGTGCCGCGCTCGCGGGCGACGACGCCGTTTCGGTCGAGACACGCGAGCTCTTTTGCCTGGCGAGCGTCGTGACGCCGAACATTCCCGAGGCCGAGGCCCTTCTTTGCCTGGCTGGCGAGAAGGACCCGCGAATCGCGTCCGAGAAGGAGGCCGAGCGTGCTGCCCGGGTCCTCTCCGAGCGGTTCCGCTGCGCGTTCCTGGTCAAGGGCGGCCACGGTTCGCACGATGCGAACGACGTGCTTGCCGTGCCGGAGGGGGACGTGCGATGGTTTCGCGGCGAGCGCGTGGACAACCCGAACACCCACGGCACGGGCTGCACGCTCTCGTCCGCCATCGCGTGCGGCCTGGCGCGCGGCCTCGACCTGGGCGAGGCGGTCCTGGCCGCGAAGGAGTATCTGACCGGGTGTCTTCGCGCGGGTCTCGACCTCGGCCGTGGCTCCGGCCCCCTCGACCACATGTGGCTCCACCGCTGACAACTTTTGGGGACAGGTTCGAAAATTACTCAAATGAGTAAAAAACGAACCTGTCCCCAAAAGTGTTCAAATGAGTAATTAATGAACCTGTCCCCAAATTTTGTCATGTGCTAGGGTCGGCCCCTCAATCGGAACATCGACGCGAAGGGGCGGGACGACCATGGCAACAAAATCGCTGGAGGAGTGGGAGAGACACCTCTGGCTCCGCGAGGCCGCGCCGGCGACCATCGAGAAGTACGTGCGGGCCGCGCGCGGGTTTCTCGAGTTCCTCGCGGAGAACGATCGCGAGCTCGACCTTGAGTCCGCGGTCCTGTACAGAAAGAAGCTCGCGGCGCAGTTCGCCCCGGCGACGGTCAACACGGTCGTCGCTGCGCTCAACGGCTACTTTTCTTTCTGCGGCCACGCCGACCTGCGTCTTCGCCAACTTCGCATCCACAAAGGCGTCGCTTCCGCCCGCAAGGAGCTTTCCATCGAGGAGTACAGGCGGCTCGTTCGCGCCGCGCGGGCGCAGGGCGACGAGGAGTCCGCGCTTCTTGCCGAGACGCTCTGCTCGACGGGCATCCGCGTGAGCGAGCTCGCATCCGTCACGGTGGACGCGGTGCGACGCCGCCTGATGCGCGTCGTGAACAAAGGGTCTTCTCGGCTCGTGCATCTTCCGCCGGCGCTCTGTAAACGTTTGATGGGCTTTGCCCGCCGCAGACGGATAAAAACGGGAGCAATATTTATCTCTCGCGCCGGCCATCCGATCCACCGCTCGGTGGTTTGGCGCCGACTCAAGCGCTGGGCGCGCGCCGCGCACGTGCAGGCCGAGAAAATCTTCCCGCACAACCTCAGGCACCTCTTCGCGACGATCTACTACACGAAGTTCCGGGACATCGACACGCTCTCCAGTATTCTGGGCCACTCATGTGTCGAGACCACGAGGATTTACCTGAACTCGAACGAGGCGTTCGTGCGCCGCCAGGTCGCGAGCCTGGGGCTTTTGGTCGGGATGGGGCGCCAAACGGTGCAACGGAATAACCGTTCCGTTGCGGCAGCACGTCCGATAGCTGGTGTTTAGTTCGGCATTATACGCAACGGCG
>ERZ808246.2107-NODE-2107-length-12947-cov-4.362473_pt1 | contig 12947 bp, 14 predicted proteins | sample MGYA00521083_ERZ808246 | MGnify/ENA primary metagenome ERZ808246 (study PRJEB31516, sample SAMN03275577) | gut metagenome | biome: mammalia-associated habitat; material: feces | host: Papio cynocephalus | place: Kenya | collected 2012-07-07 ...
GTATATGATAACTATTAGTTATATAATCTCTATCATTAACATGTTTTTCTATAGGAAATTGTTTTAAAGCATTAGCAAATTTAGTAGTAGTATTTTCAGCAGGGGTACCATATAAAGATAATGCTAAATGATACTTTTCTTTATTTAAATTAGTTCTATCATACATATGTTTTAATATATCAAGACCTAATTGTTGTCCTTCTTTAGTGCCGTACTCTTTACCAAAATGATAAACACACTCAGCAATACCCATATAACCTATAGAAGCAGAACAATAGCCATCTTTGATAACTTCTTTAATCTTAGTACCAAGGGGAACTCTACTAAATCCACCATAACACCAAAGCAAAGGAGCTACATCAACTTTAGTTTCTCCTATAGTTTGATACACTTTATTTTGTTCTGAAGAAATTAAATCAATTATATCATCTAGCTTACTTAAAAAGTCATTATAATCTTTTGATTCTAATGCTAGATAAGGTAAATTAATTGACATAACTCCAATGTTGAGCCTACCCCAGAATTTATACTTACCATCTTTGTCTTTCCAAGGATGAAGAAAACTTCTGCAACCCCAAATATGTTCACTTAAAGTCGTTAATTTTAAGCAGTTCTCTTATGAACTTCTATATGTCACCATATAGTTCAGACTATATCACCTTCCTATATAGGAAGCTCGCCATTTCCATTCACTTGAATGTACATAATAGTCGTTAGGCTTTTAATTATAAAAATCTTTTATAATATTTAGCACGGTAAGTTATCTTAATTTTTATTAATTAAGACTTTCTCCGTTTAAGCGAGTTTTCATAATAAATTACTTTATTATGCCACAGATTTGTTTATGGAGGGAAAGACATTTCCTTCTTTATATTTCTTCATAATTTTAGCTGAAATATAATCAGGAACCATTCTTTTGCAAGTGCATTCTGCTGCCAACTTAGTTACATCATAATACTTAGTACCGGGATTAATGTTATCTTCATCTAATGTAAATATAATCTTAGGAAATGCAGGATTAATGTTATTACCATTAGGTCCTTCCATTCCCTTAATTCTCTGCCTGAAAAGTTCTTTAATTAAAGCTACATTTTCTTCAAGATATTCTTCATCTTCATGAATATAACAAAAGATAGTAATAAAAGGACTTTGACCATTACTTGAGTGCATACTATTAAGTTGATAAAGAAGTGTTTGAATACTATCCTTTATCTCTTTATCCAGCATCTCATTTATCATTCTTTCCTTATCTTCCTTTGATATATAAGGAAAAGAACTAAGATATGTTTTATAATGGTTTTTACTAATCCTTACAAATGGTGCTAAATGAGATGTTGTAATACTTATACCACCATATTGTAAACTACTTACACCCAATATTATTTGTGTAGCAATAGTAACTGCTGTTCTTAATGAGTGAGGTTTGTTAATTTTTTTACCATTAAGTACTGTACCATTTTGTAGCATATCCCCTAATGAAAGTAAACAACAATTACTTTCACCTTTCATTAATCTGTAATCAAGGTCATGTACATGAATTGCTCCTTTATTATGTAATTCAAGTAAATAAGGGGACATTACAGTTTCCTTATATATCTTCTTACAAGTTTCTCCTGCAATAAGATCTCTCATTACATTAAATTGAGTGGCATCCTTGTTACCATTTTCATGAGATATTTCATTAGGTATCCCTGTAGCTAATTCTACAATAGTATCATAATACTTACCATTAGTATTAGTATCTCTAATTTTAGTACGTTTAATTCTATATCGTTGATAAGAATTAGCAATAGATTGATTAATTTGAGATAAAGACTTGATAACTAAATCTTGAATTTCCTCAACTGAAATTTTTTCTTTATCAAGAGATTGTATAGCATTACTAATAGATTGTATTATCTTAGTATTTAATCGTTTATTATTACAATCTAAACATTTGTGGATAGCATTTTCTATTTTATAAGAATTGAAATCCTCTTTTCTACCGTCTCTTTTAATTACATATTTAATCATTATATTATAATTTATTAATCCATTCTTCTAAATTATTAGGTTTATCAATATTTATTCCTATAGGCACTTTAGGTTGATTTTTCAAATAATAATTAAGTTCGTTACCTATATCTTCAGGATCTCTTAACTCTATTTGATTATTTTTACCTAAATAAATAGTTCCTTTTTTAAATGTAAAAGGGCATTCCCATACCATAGGAGTAAGGCTATCTTTACATACTACTATATCAAGATAAGGTAATATTGTAAAGTTTTTAAAATAATCGTCTTTTAATATATTACTAATTAAAATTCTTGTGTATAATCTATTTTGTATTTGATAATTCCATTCAATAAATGATTTATAAAAATCCCATTCATTTTTATGTGATGTTTTTAAATCAATTGGTTGAATTGTTTTATTATCATAATTAATTAGCAGGAGGTCAAACATGCAACGATAATCAATACCATTTAAAGTAGCCTTAAACTTTAATTGATAGTACCTCTCTATATTATCAAAGGGATTATCATCAGCAAAATATTCTTTAGTAGCAATACTATTCTTTAATACATTAACTGCATTACAGACATCATTATAAGTAGAAGTATCAATAATAGTTTTATCCTCTGCTAAATAAAGTAGTTGATAATATTGACGTCCCTTTTCTTTAATAACCTTAGCTCTTGTTTCAGGTTTCCAATTAAGTTGATATTTAAATATTTCAGTAGCATTAATAATGTCCTCATCTTTTAAATCTAAAAGGCTTTTTGCTTCATCTTTATAAAGATTATAAAGTTTTTTTACTATTTGTATAATATTATCAGAAACTGAGGGAAATTCAGCTACAAAGAATCTGTCTTCAAATTCTTGTTGTCCTCCTGTAATAATAGCATCTACACAACTACCAAAAGTGAGAGAGGGAGTTGATATTTTATCAAATAAATGAGGAATACCATTAAAGCCTGTTCTCTCATATTTAGCTAATGTACTGTAAGAAAGAGCTTTATCAGCCCTATATTCTTCTTCTGTAACATTCCAGCTAATATCACTTAATTTCTTTTGCATATTCTTTAAATATATCCACTACTTGTTGTAGTTGTTTCTTTGTATATACTTCAAAATAAATAGAGTGTATTCCCTTTTCAATTAATTGTTGATCAAGATATTTTCTAAAGAGCTTCTTCTTTAAATAAAAAGTATCATTTTCAATTCCTTTACATTCTATATAAACATTTAGCTTCTTATATTTAATAAAGAAATCAGGAGTATATTTAATACCTATAACTTTATTCTTTTTAAGAAGTAGTTTTTTACCTTTTATTGTTGTATCCTCTCCTATAGATAACCTTTTTTCTTGTTGTTTCTTAGTTTCTTGATCATAGAAAGGTATTAGAGGCTCAAAGGAAGGCCATAATTGAAAAGTTATATACTCATATTGGGGATTAAATCCCAACTGGGATAAATAACTATAACAAGTTTTTTCCAGTTGGGATTTAAATTTAATACCATCTACTTCACATGAAGTAGCATTTTTAATCTTCTTGTTCTCCTTTTGCATTAAAGGTATCAATAATTCGTTGTACAATTTTTACTGCATATTCAGCATCTTTCTTGTTAATAAAGAAACTGTGTCTTTTAGAAGAAATAGCATCTTCTACATTCACTGTAAAAGAAGTTACAATATCCATTTGTTCAGTAGGGAATATTCCATAAAACATTTCTTTAGGCTCTTTATTCTTATTCATTTCAAGGCTAAGTACTCTATAAAGAGTAGTCCTCAATGCTTCAGGATAAAGATTATTTAAAGTAATAAGAAATTCTTTCATTTCATTGTATTCCCAATGCATCCTTTTAGCAATTGCATTAATTGTATAAGTACAGGCCTCTCCTATATTAACACGATTAATTAGAGGATTAGTTTTAGGAACATTTACTTTCTTAATATAGCCATATTTAAGAAGTACAGGAATCATTTGTTCAGTCACTGTACAATTAATTGAACAGGTAATTGAATTGTTTTCATTTATCTTCTTTTCAATGCTATCAGTAAATTGTTCTCCTATTTTCACTTCTTTGCCAGTTTTTACATTAATGTATTTCTTCATACCAATTAATTGTTTGATTATATTTAAATTTTAATAATTTATTTATTTCATAAAAAATCTTACTAGACATAGGTTTATTAATCCTAGCATAGTAAGATGGATGGTGTTCAGTAAGAATATAGTTAGTTTTTTTATTTATATATCTACCTAAATTCTTAGCTTCATTCCCAAAGAGGACATAAATTAAACCTGTCTCATATTCTGATAAGTGTTTTAAAAAGGCAATCATAAACTGATACCATATCATCATATGAGAACTAGGTTTATTTATTTCTACAGTTAAAGAAGAGTTGAGCATTAAGCAACCTTGTTTAGCCCAACTCTCTAAACTGGGATCAAAGATACAACTATCTTTTGGTACTTCCAAATCAATAGCAGCACTTTTTATAATTTGTAAAGATGATGATAACTTATTGTCATCTGTACTTGCATTATTACCAAATAATATTCCAGTAGCAACATTAGGTTGTGGATATGGGTCTTGACCTATAAAAATCACTTTACAATCATGTAGACTACACAATCTAAAGGCTTTAAACACATGTGATTTATCTGGAGTGAAATTTGATAGTCTATCTAATTTATTTAGTACTTCAAAGAGAAGTTTTTTATCTATTACTTTTAACCAGTCTCCAAAGTACCCTTCTATAGTCATAATTGTTTATTAACAATACAAGATTTTGCTATTTCCAATAAAGTATTTTGAATGCTTTCTTTCTGTATAGTAGGTACTTCAGGAATAATGATTTTATAGGGAGAATCTTCTTCTGTTCCCATTATACCTTCATAAATTACTTTAGTTACATAACTACAGTCAAACCCATCTTCTACATCTAAAGGGATAACATTATTATTATCATCATAGTTAATAATCTTCATAGGAAGATAAGCACAAGTTCTTAGCTTTCCATATTCTGAATTATGGGGCACTGCAACTACATCTGCAGGATTAACTAATACAGCAAGTCCTACACTACCAAAATAATTTTTCTTTAACCATGTAGGAGAAGCAACATGTAATCCATTACTACACTCTACAGTACTATCACAATCACAATTACTTTTATCTAAAGTAACCATTTCACCTATTTTAATTGTGGTAGTATGGCTATAATGGTCTGTATAAACCCCTTCTTTGTTAGTGGTGTCTACATTTCTATAACCTACAAAGAACCCACATTTTGCAATTTTAAAACCATGAACTTTAAGAAACCAAAAGAGATTATTTCTACAGTCTGTATCAGTATTTAATGACATTAATGTCCAAAAATTCTTATATGCAATAAGTTTAGGAACGTCATTACTTTGTTCTGCAACTAAAACTCTCTCAACTAATTCTTTAGGTAGAGAAAGCGATGAAATAGTGGGCCAATAAGCAGCCATACCTTTAAATGTAAGGTATTTTGACTTCTTAATTTGATGGATGTCATCAATAAGAGTTTCCCTTTCTTGAATTACTTCTTTATAAGTAGGAACCATTATTTTAATAATAGTTTCTTCTTTTTCAGCTTTTTGAAGTTGCTCCCATTCTTCATTGGTAACTTTCTTAGCTAAAATACTACCGTTAGGCAAGATCACAGTGACATGATCACCACATTTAATTAGTTTCTTTTGCATAGATTAATAATCATTGGATTAGTATGACAATTATGTAAAGTTGAGTAATTTACTCTATATTTACCTTCATTAATAGCCCTTGTAGAAATTAGTAAGGTAGTTAAATCATTATAACTATCTATACAATTTTTATAAGGAGAATAGTATTCTGTCCATATATCAAAATAGTTATTTGTTTCATTAATTATCTTAGTAATCTCTAAATCTTTTTTAACCGTAAAAGATCTTACCATATACATATAATCACTATTATCAATTAATTTATCTGCTATAGCTTTAATGTACTTAAATTTATCCCTTTCTTTCTTTGGTAAAGTTTTTATTAAAGTTCTAAACTTATTACAGAGGCTTTTAAAATTATAAACGTTTTTTATATCATCATCAATAAGAGTAGCAGCTCCTATCAGTAAAGGATCTTTAGTAATATAATGTCGCTCATCAACTATACATTTAAGATGCATTTCCTTAATAGCTTTTACAGTACTACTTTTGGCTCTTATTAACATAAAGTTATGTGCCCTAGCAATCCAATACCAATATATAGGAGCTTGCAAATCTACTAAAATAATACCTTTCTTCCAAGTAGTAATGTAGTTTTTTACTTGTTGTAGGGTATTACAATAAATTCTATTTTTAGCTTCTGGGCCATAATGCTTATATATAATATATTCTTCAGGGATTTTTTCTTTCTTTTTAGATTTAGACTGCTGTTGCTTAAATTCCAAGAATTCAGTATCTGTATCTAAATCTATTTTTATTACTTTACTGTCATAATAATTCCAAATTAAATCTTTAATTTCTTGTAGTTGAGCATCTGAAGAAATTAAGGTTTTATAATTATTAAATATTCTTTGAATGTTAGGATTTTTAAAAAAGTATTCTTTTGTAATAGCCTCAGTATAAGTATACTTAGGATATTTATAATTTAGCCACTCTCTTAAATTAGCAGTGAATTTTTTAAAGTTTTGTAAGGCTAAAATGTATTTATAACTACAGCGTATTCTGTTTGAAGCACTAGAGATTATTTGCTTAGTATATAATTTCTCATTTACAAAAAGACCTCTATAACAGGGTACTTTACTATATAATAATGTTTCTAACATACGATTAACATCATCACTATACATTTTACCCTTGTATGAAATTTTAGTAGCTTTAGTATAATATCCTAAAAAGGAAATGTAAGGTTTTAAGAAATGACTAGTATTTCTTATAGGATCATAAGCAAAATTTGTGTTGTTATAAAAACAATAATCAGAAAGGTCATCATAATCGTGCCTAATTGATTTTTGAGCTAAATCCTCTAACTCTTTTCCTGCTTTGTGTATTTTATCGTTAATTATATTAATTGTTTTTGTAGTGTAGATAATTGCTTCTCTATTAGGGGTAACTTCTAGTTCCCCTACATTAAAGGTAAAAGCAATTCCTGAATGTACTATTTTATTTAAAATTACTTTACTTTCATCATCTAACACTGACTCTTTTAAAGGATATAATACATTCCCCAACAGAAGTTTATCTACTAATACATTAGCTGCTGCAAAATTGTTTTTCCTACAAATTTTAGCTGTATTAATGATGCATGTATCAGTAAGACCTGTTACATATACATTAGGAAAAAAGACAATAGAATCTAGGGCTTTTTCAAATTTTTGTATCTTATGAATAGATTCTATACCCATAATACTAACTTCAACACCATTTTTTTCTGTAGTAGAAGTTTCACTGACCAAATGTGTAGTAATAGTATTACCATCTTTAGTCATAATATAAGTATATGCAGTGCCTTTATAATAGGAAATAATAGTTACACTATTAGAACAAGCTAAGGCACTGTATCTACCTATACCAAATCCACCTATAAATTCATTGCTGTCTCTTTTAGTACTACTGCCAATATTACAAAAAATAGTTTTAAATCTTTCAGGACTCAAGCCAGTACCAAAATCTCTAATAGTAACTAAATACGGAAAAGTTGTTTTATCAAATTTAATAATTATAGGGGTATCAGTAGTTCCTGCTTCTATATGACTATCCCAAGCATTACTAACAATTTCTCTTATAAAAGATTGTTCAGGATTTGAGTATAAATTAGAAGATAACAATGTAGTAATGAAATCTAGATTTTTAGGATCTATTGATGTTTTAAATTCCTTAATGTCTCCTATTACTTGGGTATTATCTTTTTGTGAATAATTGATAATCATAAGTTAAAGCTTTATTGTTAGTATAATATAAAGGGTGAGTAATAACTACTCACCCTTATAATATTACTGATTAATATAATTCACTTCTGAAGAAAGCAGAATATGCTTTTTTGATAGCACTTCTAAAAGTTTATTAAACTTATTGTCAGAAGTGGGGACTGGCTTTTTCTTCATTTGCTTAAGTGCTTTCTTGCTAATAAGACTAAGTAAATTATCACTGCTTATTCTTGTATAGATATCTCCAAAAGTATTTTTTACTTCTTCCTGTAAATTAAGTGCTCTAATTTTATTGTAAACTTCTGTTCTATTCATTTTTTTGTAATTTAAAAAGTGGTTTAATAAAAGTAATAAATCTCTCTTTACCTAATACTTTTCTAGCATCACTAATATCCTTACCTCCCTCAAATTGAGGTAATATAATATTGGTAAAACCAGTTTTTGTAGCCAATTTAATAGAATCTTCTAAGCCAGCTTTATCATTATCATAGCATATGAATATATGTGTAAATCTCCTTTTTAATTCTTTAATCGCAGTTCTACTAATATCATAACCTTCTCCTTGAGGAGCTATACAAGGTATTCCTGAAGTAGACCACAAACAAAGAGCATCTTTAAGAGAGGAACAAATACATATAGCATTTCCTTTTTCTGGTAATTTACTCCATAATGATATAACTGATTTATCAAATTGACTTGTCCATTTAAATCCTTCTTTATTTAAAGGTTGATAAATTTTTATTTTTAACTTATTCCCCTTATATTCAGTATAAACATAAGCTAGTTTATCAGCTTTAAAAGTATAAGTTTTACCATGTTTATATATCATATAATGAGAAATAGGGTGAACTCCTGCATATTTTAGCCATGCTAAAGAAATACCATATTCTTTCCAGTAATTAATATCATCATCATTCCATTGTCTGACCTTACACTTAAGGTTTACATGAGATTTTTTAGCTATATGAACATCGGTAGAACTCTTATGACTTGAATATATGGTGGTATTAATAACTTGAAATTTAGGTATATCTTTATAAATCTTGTCTATACAATCTTGATAACTACAATTCCAGAGTTTACTTAATAAAGTAAATAAGTTACCCCCTTCTTTAGTAGCGAAGTCAGTATAGCAAATTTTTTCACCATTAGGAGAATATAATCCAAAAGAAGGATTTTTATCTTGTCTTAGTGGTGATGGTATTACACATGGTACTTGATTAATATTTAAGTAAAATGAGAGAATCTCAGATTCACTCACTTTACTTAATATATTACTCAAGCATATACTTGAGTTACATTTAAACATTATTCTTTAAACCAAGGATTATTATTAGTATTATTATCAGGAGCAGGGAAAGGATTATTTTCAGGAGTACTGAGATCTGTAGGAGTTACAGTATATTCATGAATAGGCTCGCCATCATATTCTTGATTAGCAAGTCCTCCATTAGCTTTTCTATCTGTAATATCCTTAATAATATTATTGACATTACGAGAATTAGCTCTTGCTACTACATTAGTATATACTGTTTGATAAGTACCCTTATCCGTAGTTCTTACACCATATACCATCTTCAAAGTATTCTCAGGCATCAATTTAGGTACATCTTTAATTTCTGCAAAGTTATTAGTAAAGAAAGACTTTACTTCTACAGCACATTCACAATCTTCAGGAAGTTCCTTTTTATTAATTACCCATTGATTATTTTCATAAGTAATATGCTCCTTAATGTTCAAGTAAGCCTTAATAAATTCAATCAAAGCAATTTCTCCCTGATAAGCAGGACGATAATCTGTTGTAATTCTTAGATTATTACCTGCACTAGACTTTAGTTGAGTATGGTTTTTGCATTCTTCTTGAGTAGCCCAACCACTATAACCATATTTATCAATTACTTGTACCTTAGTCTTATCTCTATTATAACGATAAGAATCTCTAATGAAGAAAGTTGCATCTACAATACCTCCAATAGGATTTCCTTCAGTATCCAAAGGTTGTACATAGAATGTTACTCTTGCAAATTTTACTCCATTTTCATCAGTACCTGTATATTCAGGAATCTTTTCACTTGAAATACCAAGAAGGTTGTTACGTTCTTCCATAGTAGGATTAACAGCGAGTACCTTAGTGTTTGCCCAACCAATGTAATTCTTATAAATAGGTGCTTCTTCTACTTTGTTTGCTTTAAATGCCATAAATGCGAAATTGTTAGTTTTTGAATTATTATCTGAATTGTTATTTGACTTATTTGAGTTGTTGAAAAGATTTTTGATGTTTGAAATAAAAGTCTTCATAATGTTTAAAGTTTATTAAATTATTAATGTTATTATTATTTTTTAAGAATTATTAAGAGAAATAATTTGGAACTTATCGCCGTAAAGTATATTTTATTATATTATACTATAATAATAGTAAACTTTATCTTATTAAAAGAAGTTCTTTTTAGTCTCTTTCTTTTGTTACTTTTCTTTCTCCCTTTTTCTGTAAGTGGTTTATTTTTCTTGCATAAAGGGAAAAGTGTTCTATTTTTCTAATGTTAATTATTCTTCAAATGGCATATCTGAAGTAGGTTCTTTAGCTGCATCTATAGCTTGTTGTGTCATAAATTCTTCAAAAACTTCTTTTGCTTCTTCACTATTGTCTACTTTTACTTCTTGACTGCTATTTTGACTTTGGGTAGAAGCAGCTAAATTATTAATGGTTTTTTCTATTTCGGTATCATTGGGTTCTTTTGTAGGAGGAACAATAGTATCAGGATATTTTAGTACCCATTTAGTTGAATTATTAGTAGTTACTTTTTCTAGAAGGTCTTCTGTAGAATAGCCAAATCTTTCTTTAATTGGGGCTTCCCATTTATCAATAGTCTCTTCTAGATTATCAAGTTCTTTATAAAGCTCTTCAATTTTAACTTTAAGTTTATTCTTTTTAGTTACTAGTGTGTTTACTGTTTTAGCAGTACTCTTCAATGCTACAATCTCAAATGACTTAAATTCAGAAGTGTTCATAATGTTTAAATGTTTAGTGGATTAAATATAGAAAAATAGTAACTTATCTGTTTTATCTTTTAAACTACAAATATGATATTTAGCTACAAAATGCTGTATTGCAACACTAATACATTGTTCTAAAGTTATAAAAGGATTAGTATAGCAACACTGAAGTAATTCATTAATAAATTGTCTATTATATGCAGGTTTTACCTCCTCTATGTATTCAATTAATAATGCATTAGCAGCTGTTTTTGAAATAGCTTCTTTTTTATTTATTTTACTTAAGTAATATTTAAAAAAAGTTTCTTTATCCATTATAATAGTCATTCATAATTTCTGTAACTTTACCTAAATCATTAGGAATAAAGTCTTCTCCAAACATATCTGCAGGAGTTTTAGCAGGTATTTCTACATTACCATCCATACATCTATGTGTATAAAATCCATAAATAGGTTGTTTATTTTCATCATATTTTACTGCTGAAAATAGTAGCATAGGCACTACTTCTACAGGATTATAACTATTATCAATCAATTTACCTACAGTTGAAGGTTTATAACCTACAATAGTATTATCAGAGACTACTTCTTCACAATGCATAATAAAGAAAATATTTAAATCTTCTCTCATATTTTCAGCAGTTTGAATAATACTTTGAAAATGAGCAGCCATATCCGTATATTTATTAAAGCCAGTCTGTTTGGCTGTTCTAAAGTATTCTTTTCTCATTACATAAGTCATATCATCTATGATAATATTCTTTACATAATTTGCATTTTTATCAATACCTTGAAGATAGCCAACTATTTGGTTATAATCATCAAGATTAAAGAGATTTTTATTTTCTTCATTATATAGTTTATTACTGCCTTTAAAAGGCAATCTTTTCTTTAGTACATTAAAAATTACTGTTGTTTTAGGGTCAAGTGTTTTGATTGAAGTTGATTTACCACTACCACTTTTACCCATAATCAAACATACATTTGCCATTTTACCTAAAATTTTAATTGTGTTTATAATGTTGTTTACTAATAAAAGGAGTGCAAAGATAATTATTTATAAATTATTCTTGTACTCCTTTTGAAAATATTTTAGCCACAAAAGCTATAAAAGAATGCTCTTTATTAGTTTTATTATTGTTACCCTTGTTATTTTCTCTGATTTGTTTAAGGTGCTGATATATTTTAGCCATTCCTGATGTATCAGTGGGTAAAGGTGCTTCTTTGAACCAATTAATAGCACCATCAAATATTAATGGGCATATACCATTACTTTGTCCGCTTCTATTTAAAACTATTTCCATAATTCTGAAATTACCTCTTAATTTAGTAATATCATCAATTTGTTTATATATAGGCTCTTTATCCTATATTTCTATACTTTATGTATTATATGTATAGTTCAGACTATCTCTTCTATAACCACTAAATATTGGTATATATAGGTTATAGCTTCGCACTCTTGGCACTTCATATTCTTCAACACCACTTGTTAAGAACGTTTGTACTAGTCGTTGTTCCTTTATAGTATTTCTACTATACTTGGATAAGGGTTGCCATTTAACAACGATGGTTTTCCCAGATTCACGAAGTTTTATTAGGACAGATCTTATATTTTAAAGAATCAATTATATAAGGTTTTACTATATTTATAAATGTATTAACACTGCATTTTTTTATTTTTAATATGGGCATATTGTTTTGTAAGTAGACATTTGATATTAAATTAAATCTGCCTAATAAGAAATAACTAAAATTTTCTACTTCTTTAATTGTAAAACTTTGCATAGAGAATATAAATCCATTAATTTCTCCTGTATTTTGATTAATAGTTTTACTACCATCATCCATAAAATGAAATGCTAAAGCTTCTTTGGTATAATATTTATTTAAAAAGTCAAATGGTATTATTTTTTTATTATTCTTATAAAAGATAGCTTTAAGCTCAGTTAGTTTTTTACTACTGTTTATTCTAACTTCACTTTGTTGCTGCTCTTTAATTAATTTATTATTAAGAATATTATTTTTAAT
>ERZ808246.2109-NODE-2109-length-12942-cov-6.710018_pt1 | contig 12942 bp, 13 predicted proteins | sample MGYA00521083_ERZ808246 | MGnify/ENA primary metagenome ERZ808246 (study PRJEB31516, sample SAMN03275577) | gut metagenome | biome: mammalia-associated habitat; material: feces | host: Papio cynocephalus | place: Kenya | collected 2012-07-07 ...
TATGGATCCTCCTGGGAACATGCATTCCAGCATCCTGCCGTAGCCCACACCCTCATTCGCGCGTCCGACGATATCGGAGACGGTGTGGCATACGGTCGCGTAGATTTCGGGCTCGAAGAAGGATTCGACTTTCACGCTTCCTGGCTCGCAGAACCTATTCATGTCGTTCCTTTCCATGTCGGTCACCATGAGGAGTTCGCTGCGGTCCTTCTCCGACGAGAGCAGGCCTTCCAGCAGCAAACGGTCCCTTTCCGCGGTTCCGGTACGGGGACAGGTGCCCTTGATGGGACGGGTGTGCACATCTCTGCCACGGGCTTCGAGCAGAAGCTCCATCGACGACGACAGGATCTGCAATCTGCCGCAGTCGAGGTATGCGCCGAACGGGGACGGGCTCAGAGATCTCAGTCTCAGGAAAGCATCGAACGGATCCATCTCCGAAGAGACCCTGACGGTTCTGGTGAGGTTGATGACGTAGAACTCTCCGTCCCTCATCATCTCTCTAGCCTTCTGCACAGCCTTTTCAAAATCCTCCCGAGAGGTGTCATCTACTGCGGTCCATGCCTCTCCGTCTGGCATGTCGGGTTCCCTCGCGGCAGAGACGGCCGTTTCTACCATGGCGAGCTCTTCCGTATCGGGCAGGGCCCTCCCGATGCATAGGACGGTCAGTTCTCTCGATTCAGGGTCGTCGGTCACGAGGATATCATAATCTGTCAGAAGGAAGGACGGGATGTCCGAAGGCGGATGGCGGGAGCACATTCCATGCATCTCGAGGCCGTGGTCATACGAGACGTACCCTGCCATGACCCCTCCTTCGGGCCTTGAATCGATGACCGACGCCGCATCCCCCTCGTCCGGACCGTAGGTGCGGTACGGAACCATGCATATGTACGAGCGTCTGCCGAGCGCCCCCTGCATCGATGAATCGAGGAATGCCGTTCCGCTCTTCTCCAGGCGGGCATACAGGGACAAGGCCGGGACGTACCTCTCGAGGACCTTCTCGATCATGAACCTTCCTCAGGAAGTTCGCGACGATATCCGCTCCATGCTCCGTCATGAAGGATTCCGGATGGAATTGCGTTCCGAATGCGGGAACATCGATGCGGGATACAGCCATGATGTCGCCAGTTCCATCCACCGCATCCACACGGATGCAGTCGGGAACAGAGTCGCGGTCCACGACCAGGGAGTTGTATCTGACGGCCGGGAATCCCTGCGGGATGCCCTCCATCAGTCCTTCGCCGTCATGCTCTATCCGGACTATCTTTCCGTGCATTGGGCCTTCTCCACGGATGATGCGGGCTCCGGATACGGCGCACAGGGTCTGATGGCCCAGACAGACGCCGAGGACAGGAATCCTACCGAGGCAGGCCGATACGGCCTTCCATGATCCTCTCCCGGGTTCCGGCTTTCCCGGCCCGGGTGACACCACCAGGGCGTCCGGTTCCAAAGAGAGGGGATCGGACGCTTCCGGCGAGTTTTCAGGCACCACTAGAACCTCCGAGCCGAGATCCTCGAGAAGGGACGACAGGTTGTAGACGTAGGAGTCCCTGCAGTCCACCACGATGGAAATCATCCTATCATCCGATCCGCGTCGGCAGGTTGCGGATCACGGCATCGAGTATCGAGCACGCCTCGATATCCAGGTCGTCGAGGATCATCAGGGATCCTCCGCTGAACAAGGATACGGTGGACACCGCCAGGGCGTATTCTCCGGACCATCCTCTGGTGCAAATCGGGGCCTCCGAGATCTCTCCTGTCTCGATGGAGCGCATTATGCGCGTGTTGGATTCGAGGCACCCTTTCATGCTCATCGCATTAGGATCGAGCAGGATGTCGCTGCATCCGAGGCTGGCGGCCTTCGCCGACAGCTCCCTCAGCTCTCCCACGTCGCATGATGAGATGGTGACAGGGCATCCTGTTTTGGCCGCAAGTTCGACAAGCGCGTTCTGATCACCATCAGGAGACGATAGCAGCGGTCTCCTTCCGCCAAGGCATCCGACTGCCTCTTCCAGGTTCGAGAGGACAGGCGATTCCAGGACGAGTCCGAGTCCCAGCCGGGCAGCGGCGGATACGGCATCCATCATCATCCTAGAATCCATCGCATCGTCCCTCACGCGGACGAAAAGCATGCGCCCCGAGGTCTCCGAAAGCAGTTGGAGTATCTCCGCTCTCTCCTCCATCTGATCGGGGAGCGATGCGTCCGAGATCGACAGGGCGTAGGCAGGTCCCTTCAGAACAATTCCGTCTATCTCCGTCATGCGATCACAGATCCGCGAGTTCCTCGCCGTATACGCGCGCCATGTCGGCGGCTCCCGGCCCTCTGACAATCAAGGCATCGGCACCGGAAAGCATCGCGGTCAACGCGGCCTCGCCCTCTGCCATCGAAGCGCTTCTAGCATTCTCGAAGCACACATCCCACACAGGAGTGGCATCGTAGATGACGGGGGAATCGCACCTCTCGTCGCCTTCCAATGCCGCGGTGCGCAATGCCCTCATGAGGTTCAGCGGCTCCCCGTCGGGGAACGCTCCCGTCACAAGCAGCATTCTGCGATCTCTTTCGGGAGCGTCGCGGGCCTCCTCGATTGAGGACACGGGTGTGGCCATCGCATGGATCCCGGCGGATGCTGGGGAGCCCAGGAGGACCAGCACCGTGTCGTCGATCTCCGCCATGGATGCCAGTGTGCATCCGTCTGCGCTCACCGCGATTGGAAGGCGGGTGCGATCCGATATGTCGCGCACAAGGGCAACCGCGTTGTCCGGATTCGTGTCGCAGAATCTGATGCAGATGCCGTCGGCGCCGATCTCCTTCCACATGACCGCCCAATCGCTCGGATTCGAGGCTCTTCCCGAGAACATGGATGCGACCAGCGGGTCGCAGTCCGTCGGATCCGCCATGACCTCGCCGAAGACCATCGGCCTGCGCCTCCTGGCCCCGTCCTGGTCCAGAAACGGGAGGGTGCACGCCCCTCCCGCCGCATAGTCGCCTCTTCCGAGGACGACCTCCTTCAGCTGCCTGCGGGGTCCGGTCATATGAACTCTGTGAATTCCTTCACTGTGTAGATCCCGTTCAGGCCCTCCACGCTGTGGGGGAGCCTGTCGCGGATCTCGTCGAACGACAGGTCGCTCTTACCGATGTCCATGACGAGTTCCAGATACATGGTCTCGTAGCAGACCTTGATCTTGCTGAATACCGAGATGAGATTGACATTCCATCCGGCTATGACGTCGAGGACCTGCTCGATGCCTCCGGGGCAATCGGGCATCTCCATTCCTGCTTTAACCAGGCGGGTGCCTTTCTTGAAGAATGTGATCGAGAGGATCCACGCGTCCGCGTCCATGGTGATCAGGACGTTCTGGCCGTCGATTCCGCTCAGGATGTCTCCGTACTGGTCGGCAACATCGAATCCGCCGTCGACGATCTGCGTAGGATATCCTCTGCGGATCTCCTCTTTGCCGCCGGGGGCGCGGGTTCCTTTGAAGAGCCTACCGATCTCGGCGGGTTTGATGTCTATCCTCCTGATCTTCGAGACGGATTCGTCGCCTCTGCTCTTGAGGGCTTCGAACTCCTCCCTGAGGATGTCCCCTTCTCCGGCGAAGTTCAGGTCCGCCATCAGCTTCCATACGATGACGGTATCGGATATGCCGTTCAACGAGATGGAATTCAGGATGTTGATCTCGCGCTCGGCCAGGAATCTCGCGGCCTGGGCGCTGGATCCGGGAACGTCGTCCAGATACATCGTGATGTGGGTGAGCGTCCTGTAGTTCTCCTGAGGGAACATCGACAGTATGATCTCATAGTCCTTCGGACCCTCGGCCGGGTGCTTGAACAGGGTGCTGTAGACGACTCCGCCGTCGACCAGACCCATGGTGTCGGACATCCAGTTGTCCACCTTGATGGACGAGCCCTTGACCTTAGCGAACTCCCAGATCTTCATTGCTGGGCATCATGCCTCGGCGGATAGAAAAATGTTGCATCGTGGACATCGCTCCCCGTCCTTGGAACGGGGCTCGTACATGTTCTTCGGGGACGTCAGAGGCTGCGTCCAAACGGGATCCTTCTCCAACCTCTCTATGTCGATGGCCAGGTTGCGGAGGCTTCCTCCGTACGAGGGATCCGATGCGATCCTCCTGATAGTCTTGGAGTCCTTGCCCGAACGGGATTCGATCCCGGACATCCTGAGGGCGCCGTCCATGAGGTCGGCCGCTCTGATCAGAAGGGCCTGCGCCTCTCTGAGCATCGTCGCGCGGGTGGTCGCGTCCACACGGGCCCTGCGGGTGATCTCGTACCTGGCGGGTCTGGCCTCCGCGCCCTTGGCCGTGTAGCCGCAGCGTCTGCAGGCGCGGCTCATCTCCACCGTTCCTCCGTCGAGGGTGCGATTCCGGACCGATGACAGCTGGAATCCGCATACTGGGCAGCATTCTCCTACGTCCTTCGAAGTGGATGCGTAGCTGATGTCCAGATTGATGATTCCATTCTCTATGCCTATACGTCTTATCCTCTCCGCTCCGATCCGGTACAGAGGGTCGACATAGGCCAGTTCGGCAGCTACGGATCTGCAGAGCTCCTGCTGGGAATGCATATGCGGAGTGCGGACGAGGCAGTCGTCGATGGCTCTCGCAACCTCCTCGTCGCGGGGGATCCTGTAGGCCATACGGAGCCTATAGAGCGCAGACGTATAAGCTTCGCTACTGACATCTCTTATATCGCGTGTGACATCTGCGCCCGAGCGGGGGTGGCCGAGCCGGCCAAAGGCGCGGGACTTAAGATCCCGTCCTCAGTGGTTCAGGGGTTCGAATCCCCTCCCCCGCACCATTCGCTCCGTATCCGTTCCGGATTTCCGATTTGTGGATGCTCAAATTTCAAATAGAAGCACAGACGTGGCGAGTGGCATGTCCGATAAGGCAAACGAGTTCAAGGTTCAGCTCCTTGAAACATTCGCTTCTCTGATTACCGCGGCGTTCGGTCTCGTCGCCGCGCTCGCATGGAATGAGGCTATCAAGCAGGCCGTTGCGGCTGTTTTCGGATCCTCCGACGATCTCGCAGGACTCTGCGTCTATGCAATCATAGTCACGATTCTGGCTGTCGTCATGACTCTGCTGATCGCAAGGGCTCTCAACAATGCGAAGAAGGCCCTGCATCTGATGAATGCGGACGATAAGAAGGAGTGATCCCTTCGGGGTCCGCTTCCTTAAAACCTCTTTCCCCTCTTTTTCCCGCGGTTGTTGACGTAGCTTATCAGACTCATGCCTGTGAGCTCCTCCGACTGAGGCCCTTTGCGGATGTAGAACAATTCGGTCTTTCCGTCCTTGAGGAACGCAGGCTTCGCGCATCTGTCCACTTTCACGCGTATGACGGTCTTGTCGCCGAAGTCGACCATGAAGAACGATATGCAGGGCAGGAATGCGGATCCGATCTGCGAGGACATCAGATTGCTCAGGTGGAGCCCCATCTTGTCCTTGTTTCCGAAGGATGCGACATCGGCGCCGATTATCTCTCCGTCATCGGCTACTCCGACGAGGAGATCCCCTCCCTCGGAGTTCAGGAAAGCTACTATCGTTTTGAGAACGGCCTTCTCCATCCTCTTGTCTGTCTCCCCTGTCTGGAGGTTGGTTCTCAGCGTGGATTTGAATTCGAGCCATTCGGACTCGCCTTCCTCTATCAGCCTGAGGATGTTGTTGCGCTGCATGTCGTCCATGCCGATGAACTCGGAATTCTCTTCAAGGAACGAGTTGACGATGCCTCCGAACAGATTCTTGCTGCGACGGAAGTCGTAGACGGCTCCGACGATGACCGATCCGAGAAGGACGGATGCCATCTCCACCATCATTCCGTCGGTATCCGGCATCACGTTCCTGTCGAGCGCCGTCTGCACGAGGTACTGGGCCATGCAGACCATGGTGTATGATGCCAGTGCTATGCACACGGAGATGAATGCCACGACGCGGCGGTTCTCATCCCTGATTCCAGGCATGGACTTCAGCAGGATGTACACCAGAATCAATCCGAGGAGTCCCAGATTGATGCCGGTCATCGTGTGGCCTAGAGCCTCGAGGATGACGTTGTCTCCGTCCAGTCCGCGACTTGCCAGCGCGATGAAGAATGCGACGATGACCAGGACGATCATTTCGGGAGGGACGTGAATGCTCCTGCGATCCGTGAATATGGCGAGACCCAGGATGAACACCATCGGCAGCCCGACGAGCGAATCGCCCGGGTCTCCGAAGAGCACACCGATGACGGTCAGCACGGAGATTGCGATGAATGCGATGTAGTAGAACGCCAGTGCGCCCCTTTTCAGATGCAGCATCTGGCTCCCGGCCCGTGCCTTCCCGTCGTCGTCCATGAGGGTCGATTCCATCAAGACCGTATAATCGTGTCGATATGGAAGAATGCGGCGATGCATGGATTCTCTCCGGAGAATCCTGCGTCTCATGCGCGACGCGCGCATCTATTATATAGGGCGGGCCGATTCGAACTTTTATAGGAGCAATATTCTTGCCTGGTCAAACCACAACACCGCATTCAAAGCCCGCCTCGCAGCCCAGACAGGGTCAGCAGAGGTCCGGCCAGTCAAAGCCCGTCAGGAGGGGCGCCCCCCAGCAGGGCAGGCCCGCATCCTCTCAGCCCAAAACGACGTCGTCCCAGCCCAGGCCTGCCCAGCAGCAGAGGCCCGCATCCTCTCAGCCCAGGCCCGCATCCCAGTCTGCCGGTTCCAGCGCGCCCGGACAGCCAAGGAGGAACAAGGTCGTCGTCAATCAGCCCCAGTCCGGCGGACAGTACGGTGACAAGAGCAGGAAGAACAAGCAGCAGAGGACGAAGGAGTCGACCAAGAGGCAGGCGATGCTCAACACGCACCGCATCAATCCGTTCAAATACGACATGAATCAGATTCTTGAAGCCTCCTCGATGGATCCCGCCAAAGCCTCCTCGTTCCTAGCCAGCGTTATCGCCAAGGCGTCCCGTGTTTCCACCAGGGATGCGAAGGATTTCGTCAAGACGTTCCTCGATGCGGGGGACCTCACGAAGGACGAGACCGACAAGATCGGAAAGCTCCTGGACAAGTACAGCAGATATCGCTGAGGCCCGGTCATGAGAGGCGTCGAGCTCGTCACAGGCAGGGTCTTCGTGCTCCGTCTTGAGGAGGGCGAGATCCTCCACGAGGCCATAGAATCGTTCTGCACGGAGCACGGGATAGCAGGCGCTGCGGTCTCCATGACCGGTGCTGTAGCTCCTGGTTCCATCATGGTCAGCGGTCCGGCGACGCCGGTGGGGGATAGGATAGAGCCTCTTCTCATCACTTTGGACGAGCCATGCGAGCTGACCGGTTCCGGCACGGTGTTTCCGGATGACAACGGAAAGCCCACAGTCCACATCCACGGCTCTGTGGGAAGGAAGGGCTTCTCGGCGACCGGAGACCTGCGTCCCAGGATGGTCGTCTGGCTCGTGATGGAGGTGACCATCACAGAATTGAGAGGCAGTCTTCCGAAGAGGAAGGCCTCCGATCCGCGTTTGGACGGAAAGCTTTTGGAGATCTGATCATGGCTTCTGAAGAGATACTCAGGAAAACGCTTCATAATGCCGACGGGAAGCCTTTTGCGAAGTACAAGAACATCGAAGGCTTCTTCGTTACAGAGGGTTTCGAGTTGTTCATCGATGAGGTCCAGGGGGACCGCACAGGCCATTCCCGCATGAGGGTTCGCGTCCCCATGAAAAGAGCCGCATTCCCCGAGGACTCCTATTCGTCTCCGTCGAGGAGGGACGCTCTACGCGACATCATTGCCAGGCGCTTCTGGGAATCCGCCAGGACGCATGCTCGCTCTCCAATACCGAAGACGGACGGGGGCGAGGTGTATATGCCCCGTCCCGGGCAGGAGATCCTCGCCCGCGGAAGCGTGGTTGTCACCGAGCATTATATCGAAGCCTGTTTCACGGCGGATCTTCCTTCCAAGGCCAATAAGGTGGACGAGATGTCCGCCATCGATTTGATATTCGGAAGGATATCCCTGATAATATCCGAATCGATGCTCTTCTCCTCATACAAGAGGCAGAAGCTCTACACCCACCTCGAGACCGCTGAGAACGCAGATTGGATCAGGGGAAGGCTGAAGGAGATGGGTTTGGCGGCTTTCATCGCCGATGGTTCCGTGCTTCCGCGCAGGGAGGACGATCTGGCTCCGATGATTGATGCCGTTCCGTTCTCGCACGACGGCAGTCTTGAAGTCGTCATGGAAGTTCCCAATGGAGAGCCGATCCGTGGGATGGGCATCCCGACGGGATTCACAGCAGTCACCGGACCCAGCGGTTCCGGCAAATCGGTATTCGCAGACGCCGTCTTCTCGGGGATATACAACCATATTCCCGGAGACGGAAGGGAGTATGTCATCAGCGATCCCGATGCAGTCTACATAATGGCCGAGGCTGGACGCTACAGGGACGGAACTCAGCTTTCAGCTCCGGAATCCGAGATGACTTCTGCGGAAGAGGCCGTGGAGGCCGGATCCGCTCTTCTGATCTTGGATGAGGAGTTCTCATCTCCATGCGTCATCCGCAGGGCCTATCCGCAGCGCCAGGGGGATCTTGTCCCGTTGAGCGAGATGGGGAGCCATCTGAAGGGCATAGGAGTATCTCTGCTCATGATAACCGGGGACGAATCCGCTGTGAAAAGGGCGGATACAGTCCTGTCCATGGAGGGTTACAGGATGACCCTCATCGAAACGGAATGCATCGGCAGCGATGGCTCGCTATCGGCAGCCGTCCGTTATCCCGTTTCCAAGAAGGTGTCGTTCGAGAAGGGGCGCAAAGATGTCAGTACATCCGCTCCATCCGTACGCACAGTGGAAATAGGGGAATACAAGGTCAATGTGCCGGTGGCCGGCTTCTTCGATCAGGCTCAGACCCGCGAGGTTGCGGACGCGATAGCAGTTGCGAGGGAATCGATGGATGGTTCCAAGAGCCTGAGGGCCGTGTGCGAGGAGGCCCTGTCCAAGGTGGAATGCGAGGATATGGAGAATGGTACGGGGATGGGCCATGCAAAGGCCCGCGCCGTGGATATGGCAGCGGTCCTGTGCAGGCATCCCCAGATGCTGTTCATCTCGAAGTGATCAGCGCCTGTTGTTCCCGTAGGCGTTCTGCCAGTTGTTGAAGACCTTGTCCGCGTATTGGGACATGTGGACCTGGTCGACCTTGCTGTCGGGAACGACGAAACCCCTGATAGGGTATTCCTTGTCGCAGTAGGGGCAGCGGACGTTGGGACAGTTCTGGCTGGCCTGAGGACAGGCCTTGCAGGCCACTGCCCTGGACTGGAATAGGCTGAATTCCCTTCCGCAGTTGGGGCAGAGGTAGCGACGGGCTGCGACCTTGAGATCCTTGTGGATTCCGGCGGCCTTCTCCTCGGGGGTGAGCCACATCGGCGCAGCGGGTGAGAGAGGCGTGTTGTAGGACGGGCGGTCCTGGCCATCCCAGTTGCTCATTCTCAGGCCCCCTTGGCCGCGGAGACAACCGCTTTGAGCTTGGACCCGTCGCTGCACTGCTCGAGAAGCGTTCCGGTGACGATGATGTCGGCGCCTGCCTCGCGGGCAGCTGCGGCTGCTTCGGGAGTGCGGATTCCTCCTCCGATGATCAGAGGGATGTCGATGGCTTCCTTGATGGCGCGTATCATCTCGGGGGGCACGGGCCTGTCGGCTCCGGAACCCGCTTCGAAATACACCATGTCCATTCCCAGCATCTGGCAGGCCAGTGCGTAGGAGACGGCTCTTTTGATATCGTCCCTTTTGATACAGTCGGCTTTTCCGACCTCTCCGACCTTCATGCCGGGTTCCACGATGACATACCCCATAGGGATGGTCTCAATGCCCATCTTTTTGAGGATGGGGGCCGCATAGACCTGAGCGCCGATGATCCAGTTGACATCGGTGCTGTTCAGCATGCTCATGAAGAGTATCGCATCGACATCCTTGGAGAGAGCGGATGCGCTTCCAGGGAAGTGGATGACGGGGAGTCCTGAAGCCTCCTTGATGGCCAGAGTTGTGGAGGAGAGGTTCTCGTTGGTTACTCCGGTGGAGCCTCCGATAAGGACGGCGTCCGTTCCAGCCTCGAGCATCCTGGCTGCGATCTTTCCCGCGTCCTCGGGTGACTGCTTGTCGGGGTCGATGAGGGCCATGTGCAAGGTTCCCTCTTTGGCTATCATATCGCGGAGATTCTGCATAACCGTCATACAATCACTCGTTGAATGCGTTCGAGATTCGCATCCCGAACTCTATGGCGTAACGATGGATGCACCGTACAAATATATGTTGCCGTTCGGCGACCATCTTCGGAGTCGGGATGCGCCTCGTCCCTTCCTGAAGATGTGGTAGTATCTGGATAGCGATCCATGGACTTTCTGGATGTACGTACTCTCCAGCTCCATGGTATCGTATGTTATCGGGTGCGGCAGGACGATGCCCGCACGCGATCCCGACTTCATCACGGAAGGTATCGAGATGCCGGCCCTGGCGTAAATGTGATCTATATTCTCTCCGCCGGTCTTGGTGGATCTTCCATAGGGCGGGTCGGTGCAGACGGCATCGATATCGTGGAATCTCTCTCCTATTTCTCCGATATCTATCGTTTCGAAATCGGCGAGCTCCAATCCGTAGAATTCCATATTCTCCCTGCATCCGGCAATCATCTCTGGATCGAAGTCCGATGCTACCGCGCGCATGCCCATTTCGGCAGCCTCTATGACGATTCCTCCGGTTCCGCAGAAGGGGTCCAGCACGGTCCCTCCGCGCTTCACGCCTGTCAGGTTGATGAGGGCGCGTGCATACTTAGGGTGCAGCGATATCGGCGAGAAGAACGGCCTCTCTCCGACCTTGCGCTTCTCCAACAAGTCGGTCTCTGTAACTCTTTCTTCGATGTACAAGTGGACCTTATCGCACATCTGCATCCTTACTATGAAGTCGGGGTCGCGAAGATTGACGTCACGCTTCTCGGAAAGGATTCCCCCGATCCTGCGGATCATCCCTTGGGAATCTGCGTCTTTCATCATCCCTTCGAATCTCTTTCCGCGGACGGCGAAGCTGCCTTCTGGAAGATCGGCGTTTTTCAGATTGGAAATGTCATCCGGGTCGTATTCTCCGAGGTAGCGGCCCATGCTCTTGGTCAGAGCTATGCGGTCGGCTATCGCATCCAGGCGGCTCTCGTCGAACGATGCGATGAGATAGCCCGGACCTTGTGATACGACATCGAATCCGTCGGTCTCCGCTTCCATGCAGCGGATCGCCTCGGCGGGTGGCATGTCTTTCGATTCGCCTGACAGCTCGAAGAAGAATTGGGGGCTCACGCCCCCTCGATGTTTGAGATAGTATATATCAGACGCTCAGGCGTCCTTGATTCCGTCCTCCGTAACCATGAAGACGGCTTCTCCTTCGGGCAGGTTGGGAGAGTCGATGAGTCTTGCGATCCTCTTGCCGGCCTTGCCCTTTCTCAGATATATGCGGAATGTCGCGGTATGTCCCACGATATGTCCTCCGATCGGCCTTGTCGGGTCGCCGAAGAACGCATCCGGCTTCGCGGCGACCTGGTTGGTAACGGCGATTACCGCGTTGTTTACTGTGGCGAAGTTCAGCAGGTCATGCATATGACGGTTGAGGATCTGCTGCCTCTCCGCCAGGGATCCGCGCCCTACATATTCCGCACGGAAGTGTGATGTAAGCGAATCCACGATCATCAGCCTGCATTTCACCTGCTGGGCCAGCTCCATGGCCTTGTCGACGAGGAGCACTTGGTGCTGAGAGTTGAATGCGCGTGCGACATGGATTCTCTTCAACGTCTCGTCGGGGTCCACACCGAGGTAGGTCGCCATCTGTATGATCCTCTCGGGACGGAACGTGTTCTCCGAATCGATGATTATCACATCGGAATCTAGGCCTCCGCGCTCCTCGGGCAGCGTTGCATTGACTGCCAGCTGGAAGCAGACCTGGGTCTTGCAGCTTCCGAACTCTCCGAACAGCTCGACTATGGATTGGCTTTCGAGACCTCCTGCCAGCAGATCGTCGAATGCCTTGGATCCGGTGGTGAGCTTTGTGACAGCCCTCCTCCTCTCCATGATGTCCACACCGGTCTCGAATCCTCCGATGTCGGCGCAGAGCTTCGCGCCTTCTATGATGTCGCTGGCCTTCTTTTCTCCGATCTCGCAGGTCTCCGCCAGCTCTTTAGGCGATGCGACTGCGATTGCCATGATCTCCGTGTATCCCGAATCACGGAGCTTCTCGGCGATGGCGGGGCCGACCCCGGGTATGTCTTCCAATGTCTTCGTGGCCATGGTGATCTTCTCTAATTCGAATCAAGGCCGAATCAGTATTTAAGCGGATTCGGGGGGTCGCCGAATATCCTATTTTCGTGTTGATGTCGAGCGCCTACCTGCCGTTCGAGGCTCCTATGAGCGTGGGAGCATGCTTCTCCCGGTCTCCTGCTTTTATCATAAACCATCATTCGATGCGCAGGTTCGATGAGTATTTATCAGGTATACAAATACTTTTTAAGATTGCGAGTATCCCTATGGTATGCGTCAGGACGATCCCGCGACGGACTCTCCCATCGGTTGGACCAATCTCATAGATACGCTGGAGCGCAAGCGCTCGATAGCGGCTATCCTCTATCTTCGGCACAACGGCCGTGTAAAGGAGATAACGATACGCGAGGATGTTTTCCCCAATCCTCAGCAGACCGAATCACAGCTCTCCCGCCTCAAGAACATTGGACTGATGGATTTCGAGAGGGCGGAGGTCGAGGGCACGAGGCGCAGTGCCAAGTATTGGTCGCTCACACCCAGAGGGGAGGCGGTCGCCAGGATGCTGGAGATAATGGAGCTGTGCGCCGAAGGAGGAATCAGCCCGGCACGCGTCATAGAAGTATGCGATACATTGAAGGAAGAGGCGCCCGGCGGACCGGGCGCTGTT
>ERZ808246.2112-NODE-2112-length-12932-cov-3.640677_pt1 | contig 12932 bp, 9 predicted proteins | sample MGYA00521083_ERZ808246 | MGnify/ENA primary metagenome ERZ808246 (study PRJEB31516, sample SAMN03275577) | gut metagenome | biome: mammalia-associated habitat; material: feces | host: Papio cynocephalus | place: Kenya | collected 2012-07-07 ...
CGGTTCGATTCTGGCGAAGATAGGTAATGCTATCGCTTGGATCTTTGCACCGCTCGGTTGGGGTACTTGGCAGGCAGCAGTCGCATCGATTACCGGTTTGGTGGCAAAGGAAAATATCGTGGGAACGATGGGTATCCTGTATCCCGGCAAATGGGCGGAAATCGCTACGGCGTTCACCAAAGTTTCCGGTTATTCGTTCTTGGTATTCAACCTGTTGTGCGCTCCTTGCTTCGCGGCAATTGGTGCTATCAAGCGTGAGATGAACAACGCCAAGTGGACATGGTTTGCCATTGCTTATCAGTGCGGCTTTGCGTATGCAATCGCCCTGATGGTCAATCAGTTTGGTTTGCTGTTCACCGGCAGCGTCAATGTCATCGGTTTGATCTTTGCAGTTCTGGTGCTGGTCGGCATGATCTATATGCTGGTTCGTCCTTATAAGGAAGCTACTAAGCTCTCCACGAAGGAAGTTAAACCGACGGCAAGCGTAAAATAAAGAATATGAGATCGGAGGGAACTTCTGATGTTTTCGTGGATTGCTGAAAATCTTGCTACAATTCTGGTGGCACTGGTGCTGGCGGGGATTGTTGCCGTGATTGTCGTCGGCATGGTCCGCGATAAGAAAAAGGGAAAATCCTCCTGTGGCGGGCATTGTGCCGGGTGTGCCATGCACGGCGCGTGCCACCAAAAGAAAAACTGAGCAGTATATTATAATACCTCGCGCCCCGCGGTTCGGTTTTGCCGAACCGCGGGGCTTTTTGTTGTCTTGACAAAAAATCGGTGATACCGAGGATGTTTTTTATGCTGTGGGAAGTTGCAAACGAGCTGAAAAATCGTTTTTTGCTTGCTTGTTCCCGGGCGCAAAAAGCGCTTTAAAACGCTTTTTTGATGTTGTAGTGGGGAAAATTTATCTGCAAATGCTTGCGACACGGAAAATGCACGTTTTTCGCGTGCTGACGGCGCATTTGAAAATGCGATGCCGAAAGCGTTTCCCAACCCGACGGAAAACTTTTGCAGCAGTGTAGAAAAACAGGGAATCGCCTTTGGCGTGCCAACAGGAAAGAACGCGAGAAACTGCGTGGGGAAAATACCGACCGATAGAAAACGAGAGATATGCAGCAAAACAAAACCGCCGCGTGTCCGTTCGGACACGCGGCGAAACTTTCAATCGCTGATTTAAATTTCTTTGTTAAATAAGGTTTAGTTAAATGTTTAGTGGATAATCAAAAGCAAAACAGTTATGATTTGGTGCCGCGGGTGCGGAAGTTGAGCTTCTGACCGCCGCAATAGCCGTCAAAAGTCAGCGTATACAAACCGTTTTCAGTGACATCTTCTGAATAATCTTCATCGATGAAGGAACCTTCGGAAATCACATTCCAGGAAGTGCTGTAAGATGACGGTCCGGTCAGAATCAAAGCACCGGTGACCACGGCGTTGACGTTGCCGGTGTAGATTGTAAGGCGGCAAGTGGCTTTATCGCCGTTAAATTCCAAAGCCACTTTGCCTTCTGCCGACAGTACGGCGGCTTCATCATCATTGTCGGCATCAGCGGCAGCATCGGCGTCCTTGGGAAGAACCACAATTTGAACTTCGACAGTGAGCGCGGTGCTTTCTTCCGTCGGTGCTGCTTCGTCTGCAAACGCGCAGACAGAAGCAAGGCACAGACAAGCCAAAACAAACAATAGGGAAAGAATTTTTTTCATAAAGAGTCCTCCTGAGAAAAACGGCGATGGAAAGTTGCGAGAAAGGATCAGATGCCGCAAAAGCGGCTTGCACGCCATGCTTCAGGAGTTGTCGGAAGTAGGTGCCTGGTCGTAATGATAGGGAATGATGACCAGGTTTTCCGCAATTTTTGCGATTTCTTCGGTGGAAACATCAGCACTGGCTGAAATGATAAAGCGGTACTGACACCACTGCCAGACGAGATGACCGGTTCTGTTTTGATTTTTGTCGCGGACATAGAGGGTGTCGCGAGCGCCTGCGATGTCAAGCGACCGAATTTCGTCATAATTCTGGATAGTACGGTTAAATGGAAGTATATCATGTGTGCCATCATCTATGATGATTCTGATTTCCTGAGACGGGGTCGATGATCTGTAATAATTTATCACATGCGTATCGGAGTAAATTTGCGACCAGTCAAAATGATAGCCTTCCGGCAAATAGTCCGCGCGAAGTCCGATTGCTTGGTAATCGTGAGGAAAAAAATAATTTCGGCGAATGTCAATTTCCTTTTTTTGGTCATTATAGGCGTAAAAGTCGTGATTGCCTTCCGCTTGTGCCCGATACGGTGCCACTGTGGATGAGATAACCAAAATCAATACTGCCGCGACTGCGGAAGCGATTCGTATATGCGGTTGCTTTTTACGGGCGAATCTGTCTGTAAAACGGCGGTGCTTTTGCTCGCGCAGGAGCTTTTGCATGGCTTTTTCCGTTTTTTCGGAAAGCTTGATCTCGGAAGAATCCTCTGCCGCTGCTTTCCATTCTTCTCCGGCGCAGTCATTCAGTGCCTGTGTCAGAAAATAGTCAAACAATTCGTCATTTTTTTTCTGATCCATCATTCTTCCTCCTTCAACAATAATTGTTTGAGTTTTTCTTTTGCCCTGGAAATTCGGACGCCGGCATTTTTGGCGGTAATGCCGAGCCATTCTCCGATCTCCCGGCTGTCCATGCCGTAGAGCAGATTCATTTCCAGCGGTGTGCGGTATATGTCATCCAACGATCGGATCAGCCGACACAAACGAGCGTACCCTTCGTCGGATATCATTGATTCTACCGGGACAAAAGTGTCGGTCGCCCATTCGGAATCTGAAATTATTTCCACCTGACGGGCTTCTTTTCGCAGAAAATCGATCGCCTTGTGGCGGGTGATCGTAAGAAGAAACGCCTTCTGCCTTTCGGGCGGGAGCTTTTCAAATTCCTCGATGTGGCGTGCCACGGCAATAAAGGTGTCCTGCAAAACGTCTTCGGCGTAACTTTTATAGGTCGGCGTGAGGACGGACATCGCATATCGCAGAAGCACGGTGTGGTAGTCCTCATACAGCGCCGTGAAAAGATCACGCCGATCCGGCGCATCGATCACAGTCAGGCAAAGTGATAACATTCCTAAAAATCACATCCTACTATATAGACGATGAAAAATCGGATTTGCTACAGGTTTTTGAAAAAAATTTAAAAAATTTTTCAAAATCTCTTTTATTATAGGATGATTCTCAGGATCGGTCAATATCTTTATTGGAAAAATTTGGATTTTTTTGAGGAAAAGTATTGTTTTGTGTCATTTATAGTATCTTCATAGACTCAATCATTGTTTCCGTGCGGACGGTGGAAGTCAGACACGGACGTCCTTTTTGTTCTGTCACAGGACCGTGCAGAACGACGACAAGCACAGTGTCCGACTGACCGAAGAGGTAATAGACGGTCGTTCTGCGGTTCATATCCAGCCCGCTGAAAACGAAAGGATCGTGGAGCGAATAACGCAGAACGTCAAAATTGCCGACGGTCATTTCGTCCAGATAATTGGGGTGATACGGTTCCCCATTGATCACCGTGTCGGGAAATACAACATCGAGATATTCTTTGTACTGCTCGTTGAGTTCCTGCTTCAGGGTGGGGGAATTGTCCAAAGCATAGATTTCCGCTTCGGCGATGTCACCGTTTTTGACGTGATACAGTTGATCGTCGTCGAAAATATAAGGGTCGTTCACCTTGGTGCGGCGGAGCACGTTTTGATCAACGTAAAAATCGGCAAACGGAGTCAGAGAAACGGAAACGGTGCGGTTCTGACTGCTTCCGTCGCGATTCAGATACGGAACCGTTATCGTGGTTTCTGTTTTTCCGTCAAAAATCCGTACATCCGGCACAGGGGCGACGGGGAGGATCGAGGAAAGAATGTTTTCGCAGGTATCGGTAACTTCATCGGCATTATCCGCCGGCAGGGGAACGTCAACGCGCAGGACGGTGTCCTGTGTGTAAAAGAGATAATACGTACACACTTCGTCGTAGAGCGTGGGGTTTTGTTCCCGAAGCTGTGTGGCTTTTTCTCCGCGGAGGCTGATCTGAATCGTGTGATAGCTTCCGAGAATCAGATGCCGCAGTTCGTCGTCGGCGCCGAAATGATACATTTTTTTGAGTTCTTCTTCAAACCCGTCCCCGACGTGCAGTGCATGAAAAGTCATATCTGTGATGTCGGTGTTTTCAAGTGCCGTACTGCTGCCGTCTTTCAAGTAGTGGCTGCTTCCGTCGGCACGGTGAACGGTGTTTTCAAAAATGTACATTCCGTCCGGCAGGGGAACCGTCAGGGAAATCGTCTCCTCAAGCAAAGTTCCGTCCAGTTGTGTGAACGGCACGGTGAGTACGGACGAATCCTCCACGGACGAATTTTCAAGGGATAAAGATTCGTTTGCCGAAGATGTTTTCGCGGAAGAATCGGCAGAAGAATTTTCGGAGACAGAAGTTTGTGTGCAGGCAGAGAGCAAAGCAACACACAGCAGGACAATGGCAATTTTTTTCATCGGAAAAACCTCCGTTTTTGTTGTTCTGTATATATAGACGATGAAAAAACGGATTTGCTACAAAATACTTTCTTTTTTTTCAAAAAAGTGATATAATAATAAGATGCGAGCAATCTCAGAATAAAAAACGGGAGCGAGGGAGCGTTACGGATCATTTTAAATTGGTGTCATCCTATCAGCCGACCGGCGACCAGCCGGAGGCAATCGCCAGACTGACCGACGGAATCAACCGCGGACTGAAGGAACAGGTGCTGCTCGGTGTGACGGGTTCCGGCAAAACGTTCACCATGGCAAACGTCATTGCCAATGTCAACCGACCGACGCTGGTGCTGGCGCATAACAAAACCCTGGCGGCACAGCTTTGCTCGGAGTTCAAGGAATTTTTCCCGGAAAACGCCGTGGAGTATTTTGTTTCCTATTATGATTATTACCAACCGGAAGCCTACATCCCCGGGACGGATACTTATATCGAGAAGGACAGCGCCATCAATGAAGAAATCGAAAAGCTCCGCCATTCCGCAACCTCCTCGCTGTCGGAACGGCGCGATGTGATCATCGTTTCCAGCGTTTCCTGCATTTACACGTTGGGCGATCCGAAGGACTACCGCCAGATGGTGGTTTCGGTGCGTGAGGGCATGGAAAAGAGCCGCGACGAGTTTCTGACCGAATTGGTCGGTGTGCAGTACGAACGAAACGATCTGAATTTTGTGCGCAACAAATTCCGCGTGCGCGGCGATGTGGTCGAGGTTTTTCCGGCGTATTATACCGATACCGCCATCCGCGTGGAATTTTTCGGAGACGAGATCGACCGCATCACGGAAATCAACGTGCTGACCGGAGAAATCAAAGCGTCGCTCAAGCACGCTGCTATCTATCCGGCATCTCACTATATTGTTCCCGCAGAACGAACCAAAAAGGCGATTCAGGAGATCGAAGAAGAAATGATCGAACGGGTGCAGTGGTTCAAAGAGCAGGGAAAACTGATCGAAGCTCAGCGCATTCAGCAGCGAACGATGTACGATATGGAGATGCTGCAGGAAATCGGCTTCTGTAAAGGAATCGAAAACTATTCCCGCATCATGTCGGGGCGTCCGGCGGGAAGCACACCGTTTTGTCTGCTGGATTATTTCCCCGACGACTTTTTGCTCATCACCGACGAGTCGCACGTCACCCTGCCGCAGGTGCGCGGAATGTACGCGGGCGACCGCGGACGGAAAACGGCGTTGGTGGATTATGGTTTTCGTCTGCCCTCGGCGTATGACAACCGCCCGCTGAATTTCGACGAGTTCTATTCCAAAATTCACCAGGCGATTTACGTCAGCGCTACCCCCGGTCCCTTTGAGCGGGAACACAGCGCGCAGACCGTCGAACAGATCATTCGACCGACGGGACTGTTGGATCCGGAGGTTTCGGTGCGTCCGATTGACGGGCAGATCGACGACCTGATCGGTGAAATCAAGGCGCGCACGGAGAAAAAAGAGCGTGTGCTGGTGACAACGCTGACTAAAAAAATGGCAGAGAATCTGACGGAATATCTCGGGACGGTGGGAATCAAGGTGCGGTATATGCACCACGACATCGACACAATCGAACGTATGGAAATCATCCGCGACCTGCGGCTCGGGGAATTCGATGTGCTGGTCGGAATCAACCTGCTGCGTGAGGGACTGGATATTCCCGAAGTGTCGCTGGTGGCAATTCTGGATGCGGACAAGGAAGGCTTTCTGCGCAGTGAAACGTCGTTGATTCAGACGATCGGACGAGCCGCGCGAAACGTGCACGGACAGGTGATTATGTACGCCGATCAGGTGACCGAATCGATGGAAAAAGCCATCCGCGAAACTAACCGCCGCCGCGAGGTGCAGCAGCGGTATAATGAAGAACACGGAATTACGCCGACGTCGATTGTCAAAAATGTGCGGGATGTGCTGGAAATTTCCAAGAAGGACCGCAGTACTCCGGAGGCAAAACTCAGCCGCAAGGAGAAGCTGGAACTGATCGAGCGGCTGAAGAAGGAAATGAAAGCCGCGGCGCAGATACTCGAATTTGAGCAGGCGGCGTACCTCAGAGACAAGATTGAAAAAATCAAGGAAACACTGTAAGCGGAGGGTATATGAAAAACGAAATTGTAATCAAGGGCGCGCGGGAACATAATCTGAAAAATATTGATCTGACGCTGCCGCGCGATAAATTTATTGTTTTTACGGGACTTTCCGGTTCCGGAAAATCGTCGCTGGCGTTTGATACGATCTATGCCGAGGGTCAGCGCCGCTATGTGGAAAGCCTTTCGTCCTATGCCCGGATGTTTCTCGGACAGATGAACAAACCGGACGCGGACAGCATTGAAGGACTGTCTCCTGCGATTTCGATCGATCAGAAAACCACGTCCAAAAACCCGCGCTCCACGGTGGGAACCGTGACGGAAATTCAGGACTATCTGCGCCTTCTCTATGCGCGGATCGGCATTGTGCATTGCCCGGTCTGCGGCAGAGAGATCCGTCAGCAGACGGTGGATCAGATTGTCGATCGTGTGCTGACCATGCCCGAACATACGAAATTTTTGGTGCTGGCACCGGTGGTGCGGGGAAGAAAGGGCGAAAGGAACTGGAAGCCGCGAAGCGTTCGGGATTTGCCCGCGTGCGGGTGGACGGGAACATCTATGATCTGTTTGAGGAAATTTCCCTGGAAAAAAACAAAAAGCACACCGTGGAAGTGGTGGTGGATCGTTTGGCGGTGCGGGAGGACATCCGTTCGCGTCTGACCGATTCCGTGGAAACCGCCGTGGGACTTTCGGACGGATTGGTCGTCATCAGTCCCGTCGGCGGAGAGGATCAGACCTATTCGCTGAATTTCAGCTGCCCGGATCACGATGTGAGCATCGAAGAACTGTCGCCGCGGATGTTTTCGTTCAACAACCCGAGCGGTGCCTGCCCGAAATGTACGGGATTGGGCATTTTTATGAAAATTTCTCCCGATCTGGTGGTGCCGAACAAGAACCTTTCGATCCGGGAGGGAGCGGTGCGTGCGAGCGGGTGGTATTACGCCGACGGCGGCATCGCGCAGATGTACTATGAGGGGTTGGCATCGCATTTCGGCTTTTCGCTAGATACGCCGTTTCGTGAGCTGCCCAAAAATATTCAGGACATTCTTCTCTACGGTTCCAAGGGCGAGAAGATTACCATGCGCCGCGAAAGCGAAAACAGCCGCAGCACCTATGAAACCGAGTTTGAAGGAATTGTCAACAATCTGGAACGGCGCTTCCGTGAAACGTCAAGCGATTGGATGCGCGACGAACTGGCAACGTATATGAGCGAAGAACTTTGCCCGGAGTGCCACGGAAAACGACTGAAAAAAGAGGCGCTGGCGGTGACGGTCGGCGGAATCAATATCGGCGAGTTTTCCGACCTTTCGGTGGTGGATGCGCTGGATTTCGTGAGCCGGCTTCAGCTGACCGAACGGGAACATCAGATCGGCGACGGGATTCTGAAGGAAATCAGAAACCGCTTGGGATTTCTGAAAAACGTCGGATTGGAATATCTGACCCTTTCGCGTTCGGCAGGGATGCTTTCGGGCGGTGAGAGCCAGCGTATCCGACTGGCAACGCAGATCGGATCGTCGCTGATGGGGGTGCTGTATATTCTGGACGAGCCGTCCATCGGCCTGCACCAACGGGATAACGACAAGCTGATTGCCGCACTGAAGGGCTTGCGCGATATGGGCAATACGCTGATTGTGGTCGAACACGATGAGGACACCATGTATGCCGCGGACTATATTGTAGATATCGGACCCGGCGCGGGTATCCACGGCGGCGAGGTGGTTTGCGCCGGCACGGTGGAGGAAATCAAAGCGTGCGAACGGTCGATTACGGGACAATACCTCTCCGGGAAAAAGAAAATCGAGGTGCCGAAAGTCCGGCGCGCGGGAAACGGCAAGCAGTTGACCGTGAAAGGTGCGGCGGAAAACAATTTGCAGCATATCGACGTGTCGTTCCCGCTCGGAACATTCACGGCAGTGACCGGTGTTTCCGGCTCGGGGAAATCGTCGTTGGTCAATGAAATTCTTTACAAACACCTGGCGCACGATCTCAACGGCGCGCGCGCCCGCGGCGGCAGGTGCGACGCCATTACGGGCGTGGAGGAACTGGACAAGGTGATCAACATCGACCAGTCTCCGATCGGACGTTCCCCGCGTTCCAATCCCGCTACGTATACGGGCGTGTTCACCGATATCCGTGAACTGTTCGCGCAGACGCCCGATGCCAAAATGCGCGGCTATACATCGGGACGGTTTTCGTTCAACGTGCGCGGCGGACGCTGTGAGGCGTGCGAAGGCGACGGAATCCTGAAAATCGAAATGCATTTTTTGCCCGACATCTATGTCCCCTGCGAGGTCTGCAAGGGAAAAAGGTACAATCGGGAAACGCTGGAGATTAAGTATAAAGGAAAAAGTATTTACGATGTGCTGGAAATGACCGTGGATGAGGCACTGGACTTTTTCGGAAATATGCCGAAGATCCGCCGCAAACTGCAAACCCTGCAGGATGTGGGACTTGGGTATATCAAGGTCGGTCAGCCCGCCACCACCCTTTCCGGCGGCGAGGCGCAGCGTGTGAAGCTGGCAACCGAACTGTCCCGCCGTGCGACGGGAAAAACGGTGTATATTCTGGACGAACCGACCACGGGACTGCATACGGCGGATGTGCATAAGCTGATCGACGTGCTGCAGCTTCTGGTGGAAGCGGGCAATACCGTGATCGTGATCGAGCATAATCTGGACGTCATCAAGGTGGCGGATTACCTCATCGATCTCGGACCCGAAGGCGGCACCGGCGGCGGTACGCTTGTGGCGTGCGGAACGCCGGAAGAAGTGGCGGAAAATCCGAAATCGTATACCGGACAGTATCTGAAAAAGATGCTGTGCAAGTAGGGCTTGCATTTTTTGAAAAAGTGTGTTATACTGCAAGAAGAAACCCGAAGAACGGGAGAGTAGCGTCGAGGAATCCTTCAGAGAAAACGTGCCGTCGGCTGGAAGCACGTTTGGAAAAATCGGTGTGAAGTTCACCCGGGAGGGGCTTTTCTGAAAGAAAGTAGGAAAAGACGTGCGCCGCGTTAGGGTGTCGAGTGTCCGAAGGAAGCTTCGGGAATCTGGGTGGTACCGCGGAAGAGGTTTGCGCTTTCGTCCCTTTGGGACGAAAGCGTTTTTTATTTGTAAGAAAGCAGGGTGACCTATGAGAAAAGCATTGGAACAGATCGAGATCGACGCGAAAAAAATGCTTGAAAAAGTGTCTGACAGTAAGGAACTGGAAGACTTGCGCGTGCGGTATCTCGGAAAAAAGGGCGAATTGACGGCGATTCTGAAAAATATGGGATCGCTTTCCGCCGAAGAGCGTCCCGCGATGGGACAGCTTGCCAATAAGGTGCGCAGTGATATCGAAACTTTCATTGCGGACAAGCAGGCAAAGCTCGCACGGCTTCAGACCGAGCGGAAAATGCAGGAAGAAAAACTGGACGTGACCATGCCGGGCAAGAAAATTGAAGTCGGCAAGATTCATCCGCTCAATATCGTGCTGGATGAGGTCAAGGAAATTTTCCTCGGCATGGGCTTTGATATTGCGCAGGGACCGGAAGTGGAGCTGGATTATTATAACTTCGAGGCGCTCAATCTGCCGCCCGATCATCCGGCGCGCGACACGCAGGATACGTTTTATATCAACGACAAGGTGCTTCTTCGCACGCAGACGTCTCCGGTGCAGGTGCGCGTGATGGAGAAAACCCAGCCGCCGATCCGTATCATTTCTCCCGGACGTGTGTACCGTTCGGATGCCGTGGATGCGACCCATTCGCCGCTGTTCCATCAGATTGAAGGCTTGGTGGTGGATAAAGGCATTTCCATGGGCGACCTGAAGGGGACGCTGGAAACCTTCATCAAACGGATGTACGGTGAGGACGCCGTCGTTCGCTTCCGTCCGCATCACTTCCCGTTCACCGAGCCGAGCGCCGAAGTGGACGTTATGTGCTTCAACTGCCACGGAGAAGGCTGCCGCCTGTGCAAGGGCGAGGGCTGGATTGAGATTCTCGGCTGCGGTATGGTGCATCCGAAGGTACTTCAGAACTGCGGAATCGATCCGGAGGTCTATACCGGATTCGCCTTCGGCATGGGTCTTGAGCGTATTGTCATGCGTCGGTATCATATTGATGATCTGCGTCTGCTTTATGAGAACGATCTTCGGTTCTTGAATCAGTTTTAAGGGGGCGAGTATATGAATCTTTCCATGAATTGGCTTGCCGATTATGTCAAGCTGGATTGCGATATCAAAGACTTTGTGGCGCGGATGACCATGTCCGGCTCCAAAGTGGAAACCTATGAAACGGAAGGCGCCGAAATCACGAAGGTGGTGGTCGGTAAGATCCTTTCGGTAGTGCCGCACGAAAATTCCGACCATCTGGTCATTTGTCAGGTGGACGTGGGCAAGGAAGCGCCGATCCAGATCGTCACGGGCGCGCACAATGTGTTCGCGGGCGCACTGGTGCCGGTGGCACTGGACGGATCGACCCTGCCCGGCGGCGTGAAGATCAAAAAAGGAAAGCTGCGCGGAGTGGAGAGCGACGGAATGCTCTGCTCGTTGGGCGAACTGAATCTGACGGTCAACGATTTTCCCTATGCCATCAAAGACGGTATTTTCATTATCGAAGAGGACTGCACCGTCGGACAGGATATTCACGAGGCGCTGCGTCTGAACGATACGTCGGTGGAGTTTGAAATCACCTCCAACCGCCCCGACTGCCTGTCGGTCATCGGTCTGGCACGGGAAGCGGCAGTGACCTACCGCGTGCCGCTGATCCGCCATACCCCGACCTATCATGAAAACAGCGAAAATATTTCCGATCTGCTGAAGGTGCGCGTGGAGAACGATAAACTCTGCAAACGCTATATGGCAAAAATCGTGAAAAACGTGAAGATCGAGCCGTCTCCGCTGTGGATGAGGGAGCGTCTGCGTGCCAGCGGCGTGCGTCCGATCAATAATATCGTGGACATTACCAACTATGTCATGCTGGAATACGGTCAGCCGATGCACGCGTTTGATTATAAGTATGTGACGGACGGTCAGATCGTCGTGCGCAACGCGAAAGCGGGCGAGAAGATTGTCACTCTGGACGGCGAAGAAAAGAATTTGACCGAACGGATGCTGGTCATTGCCGACAGCGAAAAGCCGATGGCGGTTGCCGGTGTGATGGGCGGAGAATTCAGCGGAATCATGGACGATACGCATACGATCGTGTTTGAGTCTGCCTGCTTTGACGGACCGAGTGTCCGTATCACGGCAAAACAGCTCGGACTTCGCACCGAAAGCTCCGGACGCTTTGAAAAGGGACTGGATCCCAACACCTGCCCCACGGCACTGGATCGCGCGTGCGAACTGGTGGAGATGCTGGGCGCGGGGGAAATCGTCGGCGGAAAGATCGACGAGGGAATGAAGCACACCGAGCCGCACCGTATTCAATTGCAGGTTGATTGGATCAACCGTTTCCTGAATCTGAATGTTTCCCGCGAGGAAATGGTGAAGATTCTGGAAAGCCTGGAGTGCCGTATGGACGGTGACGATATTCTGGTGCCGTCGTTCAGAGCAGACCTGGAGCATAAAGCAGATATTGCCGAGGAAATTGCGAGAATTCACGGATACGATCTTATTCCCACCCGTGAAATCTCCGGTGTTGCGCACGGCGCACTGACGGAAAAACAAAAGTTTGAGCGTGAAACCAAACGTCTTTTGACGGCGGCGGGACTCAATGAAGTCATCACGTTCTCGTTTGTGGGCGAGTCGTCGCTGGACAAAATCGGCGTGCCGGCAGACAGCCCATTGCGTCAGATGGTTCGGATCAAAAACCCGCTCAGCGAGGACATGAAGGTTATGCGCACCACGGCGGTGCCGTCCATGCTGGATGTTTTGACGCGCAACTACAATAACCGCAATGCAGTGGCAAAGCTGTTCGAGATTGCCACGATTTACACCCCGATTGAGGGCGAGGATTTGCCGCACGAGCATCCGGTCGTTTCTTTGGGAATGTATGGCAGCGGTATCGACTTCTATGATTTGAAGGGCGTTGTGGATCTGCTGTTGGATCGGCTGGGCGTGCAGGAAGCGGAGGTTGTCCGCAATACCGAAAATCCCACCTATCATCCCGGTCGCTGCGCCGATCTTGTCGTTGACGGCAAACGGATCGGTACGTTCGGAGAAATTCATCCGGATGTGCTGACGCGCTATGGTGTGGATTGCAGAATGTACGCGGCGGAGATTGAATTGGACGATCTGTTCGATCACCGCGGAGCGGAAAAGGAATATAAGCCGCTCCCGAAATTCCCGGCTACCACAAGAGATTTGGCACTGGTGTGCGATGACGATACCACAGTGTCCGATCT
>ERZ808246.2113-NODE-2113-length-12931-cov-21.466527_pt1 | contig 12931 bp, 12 predicted proteins | sample MGYA00521083_ERZ808246 | MGnify/ENA primary metagenome ERZ808246 (study PRJEB31516, sample SAMN03275577) | gut metagenome | biome: mammalia-associated habitat; material: feces | host: Papio cynocephalus | place: Kenya | collected 2012-07-07 ...
CTTATAGTAAGGCTACGTGAACATTCCGTCCGGGCAAGGGGTTTTCCGGGATCGCGGCGGTCGTCTGTCGCCGCCGGGGAAACCGACCCACCCTGTCCGAAACACCATCGCCGACCGGCCCGACGCCGGGTATCGGCAAGAGAAGGAGAAAAGACCGTGGTCTCTAGGGCAAAAGACCGTGGTCTCTTGGAGATGTTCTGCCGATGACGCGGTCGCGGCATCCCGTACCCGCCGGGGTTTCAAGCCGCTATTTGCCTGTTTTACGCTTGATTATTGTTTTAATGACGATTTACGCAGCTCTCACGCGAGACCCGGCACGCGCCGATGCGTCCTCCCTGCTTAGCGGCACCCCTTCGGGGACGGACTGCCGCCCCGCCAAAGCCGGGAAGAAGCCGGAATCCGTCCCGTACAGGAAGGAAGGGACTCAATCGCGGATGAGGGACAGGAACTCCGCACGCACTTTCTCGTCCGTGCGGAAGGATCCCAGGACGGCGGACGTCGTCATCTCGCTGTTCTGCTTTTCGACGCCGCGCATCATCATACAGAGGTGCTTCGCGCGAATGACGACACCCACGCCTTCCGCATCCACTTCCTGCATGATGGCGTCGGCGATCTGCTCGGTCAGGCGCTCCTGAATCTGCAAACGCCGCGCGAACATGTCCACAATGCGCGCCAGTTTCGAGACGCCCAGGACCTTCCCCTTCGAAATGTAGCCGATTGCACAGGTTCCGTAAAACGGCAGCATGTGATGTTCGCAAAGCGAATAGAGCTCGATATCCTTGAGGATGACCATGTGGTTCGTGCCACTGGTGAATTTCGCGCCGTTGACCACCTTGCGCAGGTTCTGCCGGTAGCCGCGCGTCAAATAGCTGAGCGACTTCGCCACGCGCTCGGGCGTTTTCACGAGCCCCTCGCGCGCCGGATCCTCCCCCAATTCGACCAGAAGCTCCTTGACGAGCGCGGCGATTTTCTTCTCATTCGGTTCTTTCATGCCGCCATCCACCCTTATTCCGCCGTGTGCGCCTCGATTTCGCGCTTGACTTCGTCGAATTCGTTTTGGATTTCAGCCGAGGGCTTGCCCGTCACGAGCGAAACCACGACGATGGCGGCAAACGCGAAGATGAAGCCCGGGACAAGCTCATAAAGATTGAGGATCGAATCCGGATGCGCCGCGAGATAGTCCGCCGAAACGCCGAATTTCCACACGAAGCACGTCACCGCGCCCACGACCATGCCCGAAATCGCGCCGGCCAGATTCGTGCGCTTCCAGAAGAGCGCGAGCAGAATGAGCGGACCAAACGCCGCGCCGAATCCCGCCCAGGCGAAAGAAACCATCTTCATGACGACCTTGAAGAAGGCGCTATTCGTGTTCATCGCCAGGGCAATCGCGGCGATCGCCACCGCCGCGACCGCGAGACGGGACACGAAAATCAACTCGCGGTTGGACGCCTTCTTGCGCAGGACGACTTTGTAGAGGTCGTTCGAGAACGAAGACGCCGAAACGAGCAACTGGCTGTCGGCCGTGGACATGATCGCCGCCATGATCGCCGAAAGCAGAAGGCCCGCCAACACACGCGCGAAGAATCCGGTCGAGAAGATGCCGTTGATCATGATCATGAACATCCGCTCCGGGTCGCCCCCCACGTCCTGGAGCGTCAGCCCCCGCATCTTGAGGTAGAGGTGGAAGACGAGACCGATGACAATCGCCGCGCCGAGCGAGATGGTCACCCACGTCATCGCGATGCGCCGCGAACCTTTCACTTCCGCCGGATTGTCGATGGACATGAACCGCACGAGGATGTGCGGCATGCCGAAGTACCCGAGACCCCAGGCGAGACACGAGGCCAGCCCGATGAAACCTGTCGCCTTCATCGTCGTCGCGCTCGTGAAAAGGGACTGCAAATAGGGATTGATTTCGTTCAGCTGGTTCACGGTCGCGGCGAATCCGCCCGCCTGGCAGACGACAATCGCCGGGATCAGCACAATCGCGACAAACATGAGCGTGCCCTGTATGAAGTCCGTCCAGCAAACCGCCATGTAGCCGCCGAGGAAGGTGTAGCCGACAACAACCAGCGCGCCCACCCACAGGCACATCTGGTAGCCCGAAAGCGTGAGTCCACCCAAGTGGATCGTCTCCGGAATCCCGAACGTGGACGTGAAGAGCTTGGCGCAGCTTACAAACCCCGAAGCCGTGTAAAACGTGAAGAAAACAAGAATGATGATCGCGGCGATTATCCGCGAAATGCCTGTAGGGTCGCGGAACCGGTTCGCGACAAAATCCGGAATGGTGATCGAATCGCGGCAGACGTGCGAGTAGACGCGCAGACGATGCGCGACAATCTTCCAGTTCAAGTACGTGCCAATCAAAAGACCGATGCCAATCCACGCCTCCGAAAAGCCGCCCAGGTAGACGGCGCCCGGAAGCCCCATCAGAAGCCACCCCGACATGTCGGACGCCTGCGCAGACAGGGCAACGACCCACTTGTTCATCTTTCGTCCGCCCAGATAATAGTCGCCCAGCGATTCCTGCCGATTCGTAAAATAAAAACCGATACCCAGCATAAACGCCAAATATCCAATAAACGTCGCCAGCACAATCCAATCAAATGTCATACGGGTGTCCCCTTACGAAAGACGCGCCTTTCGGCGCGCCTTCCTTCATATGTGTTGTATTGAAGTATTAGAATTCAAAGTAGGTCGTGAACTGCACACGCTGATCGGGCGACGTGCCGTCGTTGTAGTAGTCCGTCGAAAGGCGGGCGTACTCGAGGGCGAAGTGCAGGTTGTCGTTCACCTGGTAGAACGCGGTGATGTACGCACGATCGTTGTAGGTGATGCCCGTACCGTTGCCCGCCGCGTCCTTGCCGACATCGTCATCGTCCGGATTGTCGAAGCCGTAGCCGACCGCGAACGCCCAGTTGTAGTTGAGCTTGTAGTTCAGGTCGAGGAAGCCGCCCATCGTCTGGACCGTCTTGCCGCGCGCACCCGGCGTATGGTAGGCGACCGAGTTGCCCGCACCGGCCTGGACGCCCTGCAGATTGTCGCCGGCGAAGAACTGGCCCGTGAGGACGAGCTTGTCGAAATCGTCCGCCGAATCGTTGAAAAGCCCCGAGAAGATCGGGAGCGACGCGCCCACGAGGAGCATCTTCGAATCATACTCGTCCGCCTGACCGTCGTAGTAATTGCGGTCCTCGACCTCATCGTAGCGAGTCCAGCGGTGGCTGCGGTCGCGACCGTACATGCCGCCAATGCCGACGAGCCATTCCTGGCCCTTCGCCCACGAAGCCTCGCGCGAATAGACGAGCGCGCCTTCGATGAGCGCCCACGCCGAAGCGGAGTTGTCCTGCATCTCGTCGTTGTCGCGGTCGCCGCCCATGCCCGGGCCGCCCTTCACGATGCCGACGCGGACTTCGAGGTTATCCTTTTCGCCCTTGAAGTTCTTCGTCAGACGGAACTGCGGGCTGCGGCGGTACGGGTGACCCGTATGCTCCATCCACGCGCCGTCGATTTCGCTCGGCGTGACGATCTTCCAGAGATGCCAGGTCTGACCGGCGAGGATCGACCATCCGCTGTCCTCGTGGACCGCTTCCATGTACGCATGGCGCCAGTGGAAACCGTAATCGTTCTCGTCTCCCTTGCCGAAGATGTCAAACTCGACCTTGCCGCCGATCTTCCAGCCGTTCCACGTCTCAGGCGTCTCCAGCTTCACGCCGAAAATCGAGTTCTGCATCGCGAGCGAGGTGTTGTGGCCCTGGCGCTTGGCTGTCGTCTTGTCCGCGACCCAGTCGGTCGAGAAATCGCCAACCGTGCCGCGACTGTTGTAAACGGCGTCGAGTTCGAGCGTTCCGTACGGCGTAATCTTGATCCCGCTCGCGCTCAGCGGTTCGAAAATGCCCGCTGTGGCGTCCGCGAGATAGTAGGACGAACCCGAGGCGGTCGTGTAGACCTTGCCCGATTCGCTCACCGTCGTACCCGCATCATGCGGACGCGCGGCTGCGGACTTGGCGCACGGCTTGCCGGCTTGCGCCTTCTCGCCCTCCAATTGGGCGATGCGCTTGGCCTGGGCCTTGTTCTCGGCCTCCAACTTGTTCAGACGCTGGATCAGAGCCTGCAAATCGGCCTGAGTCACGGCGTCGGACGATGCCGCGGTTGCGCCTGTCAGAGTGGCGCATGTCGCGGCGACGGCAATTAGTAGATGTTTCATGTTGCGTATTATACCATACTTGACGGACGATTTGTACACTTTTTTAATGCTTTCTTAATCTTTCACTAAAAAAGAGCGCGTCTCACGCCTGCCATTCTTCCGTTTTGGACTTCTGTTCGACCGGTTTCGAGTAGATCTCGCGCTCATCCCGCGGCGGCGCTTTGGGATCCAGCGCATGCTCGAACTTCGGCAGCACGCGCTGCGGCGCGTCCTCCTTCAAGATCGCCACCGCCCCGCTGCCCGTGCGCGCGTTCCCGTTGACGATACCCGTTACCGCCGCCGCGGCCGCCAGTTCCTCTTCCGTGACCGCTTCGCGCGCATCAACCGCCGCGCGCGCCGAGCCGTCCACTTCCCCCAGACGCGTATGCCGCGGCGGGAGAGGCTTCAAGAGCGGGTCTCCCTCCTGGATCAAGGTGCACTTGAGCGGTTCTTTGATATATTCCTCAATCTCCGGTATCGCGAACGACTCGTTTTCGTCGGCGAAGCTGATGGCGATGCCCGTCGAACCGGCGCGCCCGGTGCGGCCGATGCGGTGCACGTAATCCTCCGCTTCATACGGGAAGTCGAAGTTGATGACGTACTCGAGACCCTTGATGTCGATGCCGCGCCCGGCGACGTCCGTCGCCACCACGACCTTGACCGTCCCGGCGCGGAACGCGTCCAGAACCTTCAGGCGCTTGTTCTGGTTCACGTCGCCCGAAAGCATCTCGACCGAAACGCCGCGGACGCGGAGCGATTCGTACACGTCCTCCGTCGTCGAGCGCCGGTTGCAGAACACGATCGTCCGCGCTTCCGGATGGAGCGCGATATGGTTGAAGAGCACCGTGAACTTGTCCTTCGCCGGCACGCAATACACGACCTGGCGCACCGTATCCGTCGCATTCGTCTCGCAGGCGACTTCCGCCCGGTAGGGCTCGTCCATCCAGTTCAGCGCGAGTTTCATGACCGTATCGTTCAGCGTCGCGGAGTACAGCATCGTCGTGCGCTTGCCCTTGGGCGGCAGGTAGCTCATGATCCGCCGCACGTCGGGGATGAAGCCCATGTCGAGCATGCGGTCCGCTTCGTCTATGACGAGCGTATCCACGCTCGAAAGGTCGATGACGTGCGATTTCACGAAGTCCAAAAGCCGTCCCGGCGTCGCCACCAGCAAGTCCACCGGCGCATCCTGCACCTCTCGTTTCTGGCGGTCGTAATCCATCCCGCCATAGACGGCGAGACTCCGCAGCCCGCAATACTTGCCGATCGCGTCCGCGTCCTTGCAGATTTGGATGACGAGTTCGCGCGTCGGGGCGATGACGAGCGCGCGCGGCACCCCGCCCTTGGCCGCCCGGTGCTCGGGCGTGCGCAGATAGCGCGTCAGAATCGCCACGAGAAACGCCGCGGTCTTGCCGGACCCCGTCTGCGCCTTGCCGGCGATATTCCGTCCCTCGAGCGCCTGCTCGAGGCTCAGTGCCTGGATGTCCGTACAGTACTTGAAGCCCAAATCCGCAATGCCGTGCAGAACTTCAGCCGGCAGATTGAAATCCTGGAAGCGCTTCTTGCCTTCCAGCGGTTCCACCACGAAGGAAGCCGGATCCCACGCGGCATGCGCCGCGGCGCGCGCCGCGCGCTCCTTGTCGCTCACGACACCGCCCGGGCGCATCGCGCCTGCCGGCGTATGCGAGGCCCCGTCACGCCGCGGACGGTCGTTCCCTCGCCGCGCACCGCGTTCCGGATTCCGGCGCGGACGGTCCTTGCGGCCTCCCGCTTTCTGCGGCGCGGCGTTGTCGGGACGCCCTCCGCGCGCATTCGCGTCGCGCACACCGCCGCGCGGCGCATTGCCGGCTCGGTTTCCGTTTGAGGGCTTGCGGCTCTTTCCGCCGTTCTTCGTTCCCCGGCGTCCCTCGCCTACCTTATTATTCCCGTTTCGAGACGTCTTCGCAGGAACGGACTTCTTCTTGCCTGCGAACACCTGCGCAATCTTCTTGAACAAACCTAATGCCATAGCAACACTCTTCCTGCTGATACGCGGTTCTCTCCTTCTAAACTACTAAGCCAACAAGAAGAAGCGCGGCAACGTCCGTCGCCGCCGCGCTTCCCCCACGCATTAACGCTTCGAGAACTGGAAGCGCTTGCGGGCACCGGGCTGACCGGGTTTCTTGCGCTCTTTCATGCGGCTGTCGCGCGTCATGCAACCCGCCTTCTTGAGAGCCGCACGCGTCGCCTCGTCCGCCGCGACGATCGCACGCGCCAGACCGTGACGGATCGCACCCGCCTGGCCGGCGACGCCGCCACCCTTCACGTAGACGACCACATCGACCTTCGTCAGGTCGTAGCCCGAAATCGCCACGGGCTGCTTCAAATAATCGCGGAGAGCCTCGGAAGGAATGTACTTCTCGAGCGCCTCGCGGTTCACGATCCACTCGCCCTTGCCCTCGACGAGATTCACACGCGCCGTCGCGGTCTTGCGGCGACCCGTACCAGCGGAAATGACTTTCTTGGTTGCCATTTGAAATACCTCCCTTAGAGCTTGATCTCGACCGGCTTTTGCGCCGCATGTTCATGCGCCGCGCCCGCGAACACTTTCAGGCGCGTCATCATCTTGCGCGCGATGTTGTTCTTCGGGAGCATGCCCCAGACCGCTTCCTTGATCATGCGATCCGGATGCTTCGCGCGCATTTCCGCCGCCGTGAACGACTTCAAGCCGCCGCGGTAGCCGCTGTAGCGCTGATATTCCTTCTGCTCTTCTTTGTTGCCCGTGAGCTTGACGGACGCCGCGTTCACGACGATCACGAACGCGCCCGCGTCCACGGACGGATCGTACGTCGGAACATCCTTCGCACGGAGTTTGTTCGCCACGACGACGGCGAGACGGCCCAACGACACGTCCTTCGCGTCGACGAGATACCAGGCGCGATTCTCGCCCGGATTCGGAGCATGATAGCTCTTCTGCATCTTTTCTTTTCCTTCTTTGCGGCTTTGTACCCTTTATCCGGGGCTTTGTCCGCCATTCCTGACCCGGACCCCATGTCCCGGTCACGCGAGCCGATTCTTTCCCGATCTCGCTTTGAACAAATATGATACCAAATCGGACGCCCAAACGCAAGCACAAATTTCACCTTTTTCAGATCCCGAAGCCCCTTTCCCGGTTTGTGGACGGAAACAAGACGTGAAATCGCAGTTGGAACGCCGGCGGACGCCACCAGCCCGGACGGACGGCGGCGCTTGCAAAAACCGCCCGGGCCCATGCCTTCCGGGCTTACAAGCCTTCTTCCTTGCGCCGCAGGCAGAATGCCGCCAGTCCGGCAAGCACGACCGGCGCGACGACAAGATTCACCAGAAGCGATTCCAGAATCTCCGCGTTTTCCGTATACTCGTCCGCTACCAGCGCCCGTGTCGGAAGAGGCCGCGAAAATGGACGCGTCAACCTCCAAACGCCGCGCGTCATAGCCAGCCCCATGCGATCGACGCGGCGCGTTTCCAGCGGATCCGGATAGCTCTCGAGGACGTCCGGCCCGATCGCCGACACGAACAGAAAACCCAGCAATGTGAAAATCGCGACACTCCGCCCCAGGCCCGCACCCAGGAAAACCGCAAACGCGACGACGAGCGCCGCGAGCGCGACAAGCTCCAGCCCCGCACGGACGAGATTCCCGCCGTACGTTCCGGCCGGCTCGAGAAGTTGCACGTCTTTTCTCGGACGCAACATCAACGTATTGCGTCCCGTATTGCGAAAGGACACAAGCACGGTGGATGCGTCTTTTCCGGAGCCAGCGCCGGCGAGCGGCACGCGAAGCGACGCCTGGATCGCATTGGATACCGCCACGCGCGCTTCACCGCACGACACGATGCCGCACACGGTTCCGCGCGTTTCGTACAGACTCGCGAACTTGAAGCGCGCCAGCCACGGTCGCGAAGCCTTCCCGCCCGTCGGCAACGGGAAACGCCAGACAGCCGTCGCATTCGCCGGAATCGTCTCGTAACGCTCGAAACTCTTCTGCTCTAGAATGCGCAAAACGGCGTCCTTCTTCATCTTTTTCACCGCTTCGGGCGTCTCCGCGCTTCTCATATAGCCGGCATACGCCTCCCGCGCCTCTTCCGCCGGCGTCTGCAGAATCGGATGGCGCACGTGATAGGCGGGGCGCGCACCATCGCCATGCAGTGCCGCCGCCCCCAGCGCGACGGCGACGACCGTCGCAAACCCGGCCGTATGCGCCAGCATGCGTCCCCAGGCCAGAACAAACGCCGGCACCGGGCGCACCAGCGAAAGCTGCAGCCGTTTGGCGGCCCGTTCCTTCGAAAGCGCTCCCGCCGCGGAAGCGCCAAACGCAATGAGCGCGAGCACGAACACCGTACCCACGCCATAGGTCAGGAAGATCTCGCGCGCCCCCTCGTCCGTTCCGTCGGACACGAGCCATAACGGCGCAAAATATGTCCACAAGAAAGCGAAAAGCCACAATGCCGGCAATACGCCCGTACGGATCAGCGCACGCCACTCCAATACAACGATCTGCAACAGGCCTCTCATGCCAGAAAAGGGGCGACCTTGAACGTACGGCCCTCGCCCACCTTGGAAAGAAAGTAACTCTGAAGCGACATGTCCAAGGATTTGATGTCGCCCGCGGCGACTTTGGTTCCCTGGTCGAGAATGGCGAACCGGTCGCAGACGTCCTGTGCATCGCCCAACAGGTGCGACGTCATCAGGACGGTCATGCCGGCATGCGCCAATGTCTTCACAAGTTCCTTCACTTCATTCGTCGAGACCGGGTCGAGTCCGCTAGTCGGTTCATCCAGCACCAGCAGCTCCGGGCGTCCGACGAGCGCGCAGGCGAGCGCCAAACGCCGCGCCATGCCTTTCGAAAAACCGCCGACTTTTCGCGAAGCCACCTTCTCGAGGCCGACCATCTCCAGCAGTTCCGCCGTACGCCGCTTCGCCGTCGCATTCGGCAAATCGCACAATCCGGCATAATAGACCAGCGTCTCTTCCGCCGTCAGAAAAGGATGCAGATAGCTGAGTTCGGGCAAGTACCCGAGTTTGCGCCGTGCGGCGACCGAACGCGGCGAATGTCCGAAAAGCGAAACCTTGCCGCGTGTGGGGGCGAGCAAGCCGAGTATCATTTTGACGGTCGTGGACTTCCCGCTTCCGTTCGGTCCGAGCAACCCGAATATTTCGCCGCGATTGACGCTCAAATCAAGCCCCTTCACCGCCTCGGCAACCGGCCTGAGCCAAAAATCGCGAAATGTCTTCGCCGCACCCTCCAGCTGAACGACCACATCCATCAGCCAATATCCTTTCGATCCAGGAAATGAATGCCGAGCAGGGCAAACCCGACAACGAGCGGAATCGCCGCGCCCGCGGCGAACAGGGCGTCCCGAAGAGTCCAGCCCGCATTGAAAACGCGCACGGACGGATAATAGTTTCCGAGCGCCGGGAGCGCCAGAACCAGCAATCCGAACGCAATGGACACGGCGTAGCGATCCCTGAGACGCACCGCCAGCGCGGCGGCCGCCGCCGTGAACACGCCCGCCGGCAGCAGGAGAAGCGCCGCGGAAACAAAAAGCCGCGGGAAAAGCCGCCACTCCCACGGATAGAACAACGCCGCCGTGCCCAATCCAATCGCCAGGACCTGCGTGGAAAAGACGAAGCGTCCATGTCCGAAACGGTTCCATGCCGCGCCGGCCAGCACGGACAGGAGCGGAATCGCGACAGCCAGCGCCACGGACGGTCCCCAGACGCGCGGCACGTCTCCGTTCAGCGCGGCGATGCCGCCGCCGATCAGCGCCCCCCGGACCATCACGACCATCGCGCAGAAAACAGTCCACATAAGCGCGCCCACGCCCAGCCAGACGCCCACGCACTTCGACACGAAGAAGGAGGCGCGGGAAACCGGATGCACGAGCGCCATCGCCAAAGTGCCGCTTTCTTCCTCTCGCCGGAATGCGCGCACCGCGGCGAATATGCCGAGCGCAAGCCCCCCCGTCAACAACGCCGAGAGCCCCGCGTCGCATGCCATGCGCGCAGGCTCGCCGAAGTTGTGGCAGTGGACGACCGGCGCCACGATCGCCAGCAGCAACGCGCTCAGCGTCAACAAAAGCGACAAGGGCTCTGAAAGCACTTCGAAGAGCGCCGCACGGACAATGGCTGTGCGCGAACCCATCGGCTTGCGCGCGCCTACTGCGCGATAAGCGTGCAATTCTGGAAAAGCATCCAGGCGACAAAACCCATCGCGGCGCACGCGGCAATCTGCACGACCAGGCTCAGGACCGTGACGGCGCCCGGCACGTCGGCGACCGCCTTGGAAGCCGCCGCGCCCGCCTGCACCGGCGTTTCGGGCAGGTCCGCGATCTCGGGGATGTCCCCGACCGCGGCGATGTCGTTCACCCCGGGGTTTTCCGCGTCGGATTGCGGCCGCGCCATCGCCGGGCGCGCCAGGCGTGCGCTCGCCCGCGGATGAGTCCCGCCGGGGCGCGCAATGCGCAAGGTGCGGCGTTGCGTCACGGACGGCGCGGCGGCCTCCGCCGTCCCCGTCGCGACCGCTTCGACCGGGCGCGGCAGAGCGACCGGGCGCTTGACGCGAATCGTCTTCATCGGCGCGTCGGAGGCGTCTTCGTTCGTCGGAGCCGCCCCCAAAGCCTCCGAAAGCGAAATGCGCATTGTCTTCGATTTCGCCGCCTGCGTCTGCGATTCGCTCGCCGCCGCCTGATTCGCGATGATCCCCGTACGGTGCAGAATCGCCTGCGCAGGGATTTCCTGCGTCACGGCTTTGAGGCGCTGGGTCATGCCCTTCAGGCGATCGAGCGACTCGGGGCGGCGTTCATCGGCGAGCGTCTCGCACGCAGGGGGCGCTTCCGGCACGGGCGCCGCCGGCGCAACGGAATCAAGCCGCAGGTCGGGCTTTGCGGGCGCCTCGCCCGGTTTGCGCAACACCGGCTTGGGGGATGCCGGATTGATCGAGATGACTGTTTCCTCTGCCATATTGCCTCCTTGTCGTCCTGAAACGCCCATGCTTCCCTTTCGGGATGTCAGACCGCCATGATTTCGGCTTCTTTCGCCTTCAACTCGGCGTCGATTCTGGCGATGCCCGCATCGGTCGCCTTCTGGATCTTTTCCAGCGCCTGCTTGAGATCGTCCTCGGAGATCTTCTTGTCTTTCTCGAGCTTCTTGACCGCGTCGTTGGCGTCGCGGCGCACGTTGCGCATGGCGACTTTCTGCGCTTCCGCCTGGGTTTTGGCGACTTTGACGATCTCCTTGCGGCGCTCCTCGTTCAGTTCCGGCACCGTGATGCGCAGAACCTTGCCGTCCGTCTGCGGCGTCACGCCCAGATTGGCGGCGAGAATAGCCTTGTTCATCTCGGCCAGAACCGTGGGATCGAAAGGCGTTATCTTGATCTGCCGCGGTTCGGGCGTCGAAATCGTCCCGAGATTCTTGATCGGCGTGGGCGCGCCGTAGTAGTCGACCTTGATCCCGTCGACCATGGACGGGTTGGCCTTGCCCGTGCGCAAGCCCGCGAACTGCCCCTTCAAAGCCTCGAAGCTCTTCTGGATTTTCGTGTTCGCGTCATTCAAGACTTCTGTTGTCGTTTCCATTTTATTGTGTATCCTTGATCTCTGTTGTGGAATCTCTGCGGGAAAGCGTTTATTTGTCGCTGACGAGCGTGCCGACTTCTTCGCCCATGACGACGCGCTCCAGCGCATCGCCGTCGAAAAAGTCGAACACGATGATCGGAATGCCGTTGTCCATGCAAAGCGCGAACGCCGCGCTGTCCATGACCTTCAGGCGCTTCTCGAGGGCGACCTCGTACTTGAGCGAACCGTAGCGCTGGGCATTTGGATCTTTTTTCGGGTCGGCCGTATAGATGCCGTCCACCTTCGTCGCCTTCAAAAGCGCGTCCGCGCCGATTTCGCTCGCGCGGAGCGCCGCGGCGGTGTCGGTCGAGAAGTAGGGGTTGCCCGTTCCGCCGGCGAAAACGACGACGCGTCCTTTCTCGAAATGGCGCAGCGCCTTGCGCTGGATGAAGGGTTCGGCGAGCTTGTCGATGTCGATCGCCGTCATCACGCGCGTCGGAACCCCAATCGCCTCCAGCGCGTTCATCATAGCCAAACCGTTTATGATCGTCGCGAGCATCCCCATCGAGTCGCCCGTCACGCGGTTCACGCCCTTGCCCGCGCCCGTCAGGCCACGGAAGATGTTCCCGCCGCCCAGCACGATGCCGACCTGCACGCCCAGCGCGTGGATCTTCTTGACCTGCCCGGCCATGAACGCCAGCCGCGTCGGATCTATGCACTCGCCCGTCTCGCGGTTTCCGAGGACCTCGCCCGAAAGTTTGAGCAGAATGCGATTGTACTTCAAATTGTCCTTATTCATTTTCACGTCCACTATTATACAATTTCTATTGCGTTCTGACAACCCCCCGGCCAACCGCATCTCCCCCTGTCCCCGCCCCCTTCGTGGCAGGGACCGCAGTCCCCTGCAGCCCGCACGGTATTAACCGTGTAGAGAATGTAGAAAATGTAGATTAGGAGGGCCCTTAGACCGTCCAATGGCAGGGACCGCAGTCCTCTGCGGCCCGCCGCGACAATCAGACCGCGAAGCGGTCTCTCTAAAAACCTGTTCGCTTGTGTTAGTGAGCGGTACCCGCGGAGCCCAAGGCGTAGCGTTAGCGTAGCCCTTTGTTGCTCATCGGAGTTTCTTCTGCATTCTCTACATTTTCTCCACGGTTGAATTTATCTCACGCAGAGACGCAGAGA
>ERZ808246.2114-NODE-2114-length-12929-cov-3.387215_pt1 | contig 12929 bp, 15 predicted proteins | sample MGYA00521083_ERZ808246 | MGnify/ENA primary metagenome ERZ808246 (study PRJEB31516, sample SAMN03275577) | gut metagenome | biome: mammalia-associated habitat; material: feces | host: Papio cynocephalus | place: Kenya | collected 2012-07-07 ...
TGGCTTTTTAAGTGGTTTTTTTGGTGGCGGTGGAGGTATGATTGTTGTTCCGCTTTTGGTTTTTGCTTTGGGGCTTAAAGAAAAGCAGGCTCACGCAACAGCAATATTTGTAATTTTACCAATTTCTATTGCAAGTGCAGTTGTTTATATTTTAAACGGCAGTGTAAATTATTCAAATTTGTGTTTTACCACAATAGGCTTTGTTGCTGGAGGAATTTTGGGAGCTTTGCTTTTAAAAAAATTTAACAACAAGGTTTTGCGTATAATTTTTTCGCTAATTATGATAGGCGCAGGCATAAAAATTATTTGCTAAAATGGAGGCAATATGAAAATTTTTTGGCTTATATTATTTGGCCTTTTGGGTGGTGTTTTGGGCGGAATGGGTATGGGCGGTGGCACGCTACTTATTCCACTTTTAACAATATTTTTAAACATCTCACAAAAGGGCGCACAAGCAATAAATTTGCTGGCATTTTTACCTATGAGCATAGTTGCACTTATAATACACTCCAAAAACAAATTGGTAAAGTTTAAGGTGAGTATTCCAATAATAATCACAGGCATCGCGAGCTCGGTTTTTGGTGCATATTTGGCAGGAATAATAAACGCATCTAACTTGTCGCTTTACTTTGGTGTTTTTTTAATAACAATTGGAGTGTTGCAGGCTGGCTCGCTAATATTTTTTAAAAAATAGCCAGTTAAAGCACTTAATTTTATAATAAAAATTTTTTATCAAAATTGATTGAAAAACCGCTTTTTTTATGCTATAATTACATCGAAAACTAACAAGATTGTGTTTAAAATGTCAAACATAATCGGTTTTTTGCGTAAAAGAAGAGGGATGAATTGAAAAAAGTAGGAATTATAGAATTAAGTTCAACAAATGTAAAGCTAACCATTGTTGATGTTTTAGAAAATCAGTCTTTTGTTGTGGTAGAAACTCAAGAGGATAAAATAAAGGTTGCATCAGATATTGTTGTGGACGAACTTATCAAACAACAAAGCATATATTCTGTAACAAATGTGCTAAAAACATACAAAGCACTTTTATCAGCCTATGGCGTAACCGAGGTTTATGCGCTTGCAAATTGTGAATATCTATCAGCAAAAAATCAACGAAGCTTTTTTGATGAGGTTTACAGCGCAACAAATTTCAGGTTTAAAATTTTAACTGCCGAAGAAGAAGCTCACAACCTTTACTTGGCTTTTATAAATTCGTTAGATTGTCCAAAGGGCTTGATACTTGATGCTAACGGGAGCAATGTGCAAATACTTGCTTACAACAGGCGCAACACAATAAATCAAACCGAAATTAAAATGGGCTCGGTTACACTTGCCGAAAAATTTGTTGGCAAATGCGCATCTCCCGAAAAGGCAATGGAAAAAATGACTGCCGAGTTTGCAAAACAACTAGAGGATATTCAATGGTTTGGTGGCCTTGACGAAGAAACTCAAATTGTTGGCACAGGCGATGTATTTTTAAGCCTTGCAAAACTTAGCAAAAAACTAAAAAAATATCCTTATGCAAAAGACCACGCATATCAGTTATCGGCCGAAGATTTTACAAAGGTTTATGACTTTATAAAAACTTTGGATATAGATAAAACTAAAAAGCTTAAAGGTATTTCTAGCCAAAGGGCAGATATTTTGGCAAGTGGGCTGGCAATTTTAAACGCTGTTTTACAAAAAAGTGGTGTTAAAAAAATTGTTGTTTCTCAAAACGGAATTTCAGCGGGCTATTTGTTTGGCAAGATAAACCCTCAAACACTAGAAAAACCACTAACCGATGTTTTGGGCTCTAGCCTAGAAACCTTAAATATGTATTACAACCACGTAGGTCTTGCAAACACAAAAAATGTTTACGAGCTAAGTTTAATTTTGTTTAAGCAACTTAGGGTTTTGCACAAGTTGCCGCGAAATTTTGTTAAGGTGCTTAGAATTGCAAGTTATATGCACGATGCTGGCAAACGCATTAGTAGCACCGATTATCAAAAAAAAGGCTTTAATGTTGTGCTAGATAGTGATATTTATGGTGTTGCACACCACGAGCAAGTGCTTGCTGGCTTTGTAGTTGCTTGCCAAAATCTAGAAGATTTTTCAATGACCGATTGGGTTAAGTATAGTTCTATGTTAACTGATGAGGACCTTGAAGGCGTTAGAAAGCTTGCAATTATTGTAAAACTTGCAACACTTTTGGATATGTTTGGCGCAAACAAAATTAGAGATATTAGTTGCGACATTTTGGGCGATAGCGTTATTATGAAAACTATTGTTGATGTTCCTGCCGATATGGAAATTATGGAAGGCACAAAGGTTACAACCGATTTTGCAAAAGCATTTAAAAAGCATTTAGAAATTTTATAAAACTATTGGCCGAGGCAAACTCGGCTTTTTGTTGAAATTTTAAAAGTTATATGATAAAATAATTGTAGAGGTTTTTTTATGGCAAAAATTCATTTGATTGTAGAACTTGGAAGTTCAAACACATATATTTACCGCATTGGCTGTGGTTTGCTACTTGCCGAGCCATCACTTGTTGCAAAAAAGTATGGCTCAGACCGGCTTTTTGCTGTGGGCATAGAGGCAAAAAAACTTATTGGCAAAACAAATCAGGCAATTACAGTAATTTCTCCAATCGAGCATGGGGTGGTTGTTAACAAACAAGTGGCCCAAGAAATGTTTTTATCATTTTACAAAAAAGTTGTTCCAACAAAATCAATGTTTGATGGTGTTGATGTTACTCTTTGCGTTTCAAACGGCCTAACCGATAATCAAATTTCTGATTTTAAAGAAGTTATCTATTTGGCGGGCATAGGCAATGTTAATGTTGTGTTATCGTCAGTGGTTTCACTTTGTGGCGCCGATGTAAACATCAACAAGCCAAGTGCTGTGATAAGCTTAAATATTGGTGGTGGAACAACCGATTTTGCAGTTGTTAGCTTAAATGATATTGTAACAGGATTTTCAATAAATTTTGGTGGGATAGATATGGACGAATCTATAAGGCAATATATCTATAACACCAAACGGCTAGAAATTAGTATTTTAAGCGCCGAAAAGCTAAAAAACGAGTGCCTCTCACTTTTTGAAAACGATACTAGCAATATGGAAGTTAATGGCATAGATATAGATACAAAAAAGCCACGAAGCGAAATTATACTTTCAAGCGATATTAGAATATCAGTTTTGCACTTTTTTGATAATATTTGTGCTGGCATAGAGCATCTTGTAAACTTATGCTCTCCAGAAATTGCCGGCGACATTGCACCTAATGGCATAATTGTTACTGGTGGGGTGGCAAATATGGTGGGCTTAGAAAATTACATAACACAAAAAGTTTGTTTGCCATGCAGTGTTCCAGAAGAGCCAGAGCTTGCAACCATTGTTGGTGGTGCACAATATTTTTTAAACAATAACAAATAAATTTTGGCCTAGCACGAGCTAGGCTTTTTTATGCAAATTTAAAAAATATGCAAAAAAAGGCAAAAAATAGGGCAAAAAATAAAAAAATGTCTAAAATATTGGCAAAATTATGCAAATTTTAAAAAAAGACAAAATGTGTCAGTTTTTCGCATAGACAATTTTTAAATTTAATTTTATAATAAAAAAGTTTTTAAGGAGATTGCTATGGCTAGAAAAATTGTTGTAACAAGCGGAAAGGGCGGGGTTGGAAAAACTACAATATGCGCAAACCTTGGCACAAAACTTGCCGAAATGGGGCAAAAAGTTGTTATGCTTGATGTTGATATTGGCCTAAACAATTTAGATGTTGTTATGGGCATAGAAAACAGGGTTGTGTATGATATTGCCGATGTTATTGATGGCAAGTGCCGGATAAAGCAAGCACTTGTGCAAGACGCTTTGCACCCAACACTTTACATATTGCCTAGCAACAAAATTTTTACAACAACAAAAATAAATAGTTATAGCATAAAGGCTGTTGTAGATGCTTTGGGAGAAATTTTTGATTATGTAATTATTGATTGCCCGGCAGGGATAGATAGTGGATTTCATAGGGCTGTTTTTTGTGCAACAGAAGCAATTGTTGTTTGCACGCCACACATATCAAGCATTCGAGATGCTGATAAAGTTCTTACCATTTTAAACAGTTACAATTTATTATCAATAGGGTTTGTTGTTAATCGTGTTAGGGGCGATTTAATTTTAAACGGCCAAATGATTGATATAAGCCAAATTTGCAATTTGTTAAAATCAAACCTTGTTGGCGCAATACCAGATGACGATACAATATCAACTGGTCAAAGTATGTCAAGCACAAAAACAAGGGGTGGCGATTGTTTTGAGTTGCTTGCAAAAAACATTCATTTTTGCCAAAATCAAATTTATGATTACAAGGCAAGTTACAGTGGCTTTTGGGGTGCGTGGAAGCGAAAAATGCGAAAGAAATTTCAATAGCCAAAAATTAAAATTGTAACAAAATTTAAAAAAAATAGCAAAAAACAGCAAAAAATAGTAAATTTTTAACTATTTTTGCCAAATTTTTAAAATTAGGAGGCTTTTATGATATTTAAAAAAGCACAACAACAAAATTTGCAAAGGCTTCAAAATGTGCTTATTAGTGATAAGCAATTTAGTCCACAAAAATTGCAAAAGGTTTTAAAAAGCGATGCATATATGTTGCTGTCAAATTATTGCAATCTATCGCCCGAAGATTTAAGCACAAGCATAGAGGTTGATAAAGATGGCACATACAAAATTTTGATATATGCCAAAAGCAATCGTCTAAAAATTTTTGGCAGTTTGCCCGAAAGTTATTAAAAATTATTTATATGTGGTTATAATTTAGGCTTTTATACTTCATATTTTTTGGCCATAAAGCATAAAGTAATTTGAGAGGAAAATATGAAGATTATTGCATACAAAGATTTGTGCAAGCAAAAAAAAGCGAAAAGGGTGCGCATTTATTGCACACCTTGTTTGCTTAAACCTTTGGTGCTTGCTATGGGCGCAATTACATTGCTTTTGGGGATAAACTTGCTTGTAAACAATTTTTTTCAAAACATAGAGGCAAGCATACATCAGTTTGTTACAAATTTTGTTAGATATATAATTTAGTGGAATTGCAATGAAAGGTTTAAAGTTTAAAATTCATTGGTCATTTTTTGTGCTTGGAATTTTAATGCTTGTGTATGGCAAATTCCAAACTTTTTTGTGTTCGCTTTTGTGTGTTTTGTTGCACGAAATGGGGCATTCGTTTGTTGGCAAAAAACTTGGATACAAATTGAATTTGATAACACTAACACCCTATGGCGCAATGTTAAGTGGGAAAAACTCGCCATTTAACGCAAATGACGAAATAAAAATTGCAATTGCTGGCCCACTTGTTAATGTGGCGCTTGTTGTTATCAGTATTGCGCTTTGGTGGATATTTCCGGTGCTATATAACTTTACATTGCAATTTGTTTTAGCAAATATTTACACATTTATTTTTAATATATTGCCTATGTATCCACTTGATGGTGGCCGAATATTGCGGGCTGTCATTGCAAAAAAATGGGGTGGTGCAGTGGCACGCAAAGTGCTAAAAATTTGTGGCATTATTATTACATCGGCAATGTTTTTAATGTTTTTTGTATCTTTCTTTTTTAAGCTTAACTATATGCTTGGCATAAACGCCTTGTTTTTGCTTGTTTGTTTGCTGGATACTTCGGCCGATGCTTATTACGAAAATCTCGCAACATTTTACACATTTAACCCTTCAAAACAAAAAAGCTTTGCTGTAGACTCCCAAACTCCAATCTTTGTGGTTTACAAAAAATTAAACCAAACAGGCGCAAAACAAGTTGTTGTTACAAAAAATGGTTTGCCTGTAAAATGCATCAAAAAAAATGAAGTTTGCCAAAAAATTTTAGCACTTCCAATAAACACAAATATAGAAAATATTTAGTCAAAAATTTAGTGTAACAAAAAATTTTTTGGCAACAATTTTTGTGTGAAACAAACGTTAAAATACATTTTGCAATATGTGCTAGAAAATTTAAAAATAGCCGAAACAAAACACTCGGTAATAATTGCACTAAATGGTGCAATAATTGCACTTGCACTAGGGTTTTATAAGGGTGGTAGTGGGGTGGTAAAATATTTAAATTATTTGGTTTTGTTTTTTGCTGGAATAAGCATAATTATAAGTTTTTTTGCACTTCATTCTAGGTCGGTAAATGTAAAATACAAGGCAAAAAAATATATGGATGCAAACCTATTGTATTACAAAAATTTGGCTGAGCAAACAAGTGAAGAACTTTTAAAAAATATAATCAAATATTATAACTTTCCATCAAACTACAAAATTGATAATTTTGATATAGATTTATCAAGCACAATTGTTGCCAACAGCAAGGTCGCAAGGGTAAAGTTTGCAATGTTTAACACAAGCACATTTTTTTGTGTTATTAGCATAATTTTTTGCATTGCAATGTTTTTGTTTAGTGGAGCGTTATGATAAAAATGTTACAAAAAAACGCAATTTTTAATGATTTTTTGGCTTGGATTTGCGGAATTCAAGAAGATGACCCTCTTCCTTACGAAATTTGCAATGTTTATTTTATTGTTAATTTTAGCAATAATGATATCGAATTATCATATTCGGCCGATGATAAAAATTTGCAAATTTTTGATTTTGGCGCATACTTTCCGCAAGAGGCTGAGTATATGTTTTCGGACGCATTAAAGCAGGTTGCAAAAAACCTTTTTTTAAATAAAAAGTCACACACTTTTGCCAAAGTTTTAAACAGCCTAAAAGCAATTGTTTTAAGCGCCACAAAACAAGTTGATTTTTTAAAAAATAAAAATATTTTTTTTGGCAAAAGGTTTGATTTTGTATACAAATAAAAATACAAAACAATGCATAAATATACAACAATTAAACACCGCAAAAAAGGCTATCGCACTCAATTTTTTGGCGGCAGCCTTGTTTTTTTTTGCGCAAAAATTTCAGTTACATTTAAACAAAAATTTACTTATTTTCACACAAAAACAGTTTAAGTTTTTCATCGCTTTTTTCTTCTATATCTTTTAGGCTTTTGGCAAGTTTAATAACATCGCTGTTTGCATTATTAAAATCGCTTATGGCAATCACTAGGTCGGGTATGCCCATATTTGTGCCCAAAAAAATCATTGTAGCAAATTGCCTTGTGCTTTTGTCGGTTAGGCTTTTTATTTTTATGCTTGTCCAAAGTTCTGCCTTTTGTATGGCAGTTGTTGTTTTTAAATCTACATCGCAAGCTTTGGCAATCATTTGGGCCTCGGCTTTTATTATGTTGTATTGGTCAAGCAATTTGCTTAAATATTCCTTAAATTTTTCGCTTTTAACATCGGGCAAAATTATCTCTAAACTTTGCACAGCCATACTTACATTTTTTGATATTGCATTAAGCAATTTTTCAGTTTGTTCGTCTTTCATAAAACCTCCAATCTTATTTTGCTTAACTTTTTGTGTTATATTCAATTTTTTGCGTGTTTGTTATTTATCAAAAGATATTTATCGCATTAAATTTAGTATATTGCGTTAAAATTTGGTAAAAATTTTTTAGGTGGTTATGAGTTTAAACTTTTATATTGTTGCATTTTCGGTTATTGCGCTTAGTTTTTGTATCATATTGTTTTTGCTTGCATTTGGTCGATATAACAAAAGGGTGCTAAAAAAAATATATATTGACACTCGGCTTTATATGTATATTGTTATGATTTCTGCAATTTTTTATATTGGCACAATTTTTTATGCCTTTAATTTTGGCACAAACAGCACATTAAGTTATGTTGTTTTTGCTTTGATATTTTTGTTGTTTTGCCTTTCGGTTATGCTAACGCTAATTGCTAGTTTGCGACCACTAAAAAAAATAGAAGTTAGCACGCACGATTTGGCGCTTGGCAAAAAAAATTTAAACATAAATTTTGAGGGCGCAATTGAGTTTGAAAACATTGCAAAAAATTTAAATGGTGTTCAAAAAAAATATCGTGAGAGTGATAAAAAGTTAAACAAAAAAGATGTTATGTATCAAAAATTTATTGCAAAAGATTACTTAAAATTTTTTGGCAAAAAAATCGATGAACTAGAAATTGGCGATAGTATTCAAACAAAATTAAGTGTTTTGTTTTGTGATATGCGCAACAGCTATTTTAGCAGTGAGACTTTATCGTTAAAAGATAATTTTGACCTTATAAAAGATTTTTTGGAACTTGTTTCTACAAACATAAAAAAGAATGGTGGTTTTGTAGATAAATTTTTGGGCGATGGCGTGCTTGCAATTTTTGAAAGTGAAGATGATGCGATTACCTGCGCTTGTGCAATTGCGAAACAACTAGATTACAAAAATTTGGTTAGTATTGGCAAAGAGCCCATAAAATTTGGACTAAGCTTAAATAGTGGTATGTGCGTTATTGGTGTTGTTGGGACCGAAAAACAAAAGCAATTTTCGGTTGTTAGCGATGTTGTTAATCTTTGCAGTAGGTTAGAGCATCTAAACAAAATTTTTGGCACAAGAGTTCTTTTTACAAAATCTTTTTTAAGCAACTTAAAGTCGCCTGCGAAAAGTCGTTATGTTGGCACTATCGAGTTTGATGATTTAACCAGCAAAATACCTTTGTTTGAAAGTTTAGATGCGTATGCCGATGCCCAAAAATTGCCACTATCAAAAACTTTGCAAGAGTTTGAAAGTGGTGTTAGATTTTTTGAAAAAGGCGATTATGTAAAAGCAAAGCAATATTTTAGTTTTTGTGTAAAAAACAATAGCGCCGATGTGCTTGCCAAATATTATTTATCTCAAACCATAAATCAAATGGCAACGCTTTTGCCTATGGCATAAAATTTTGCCTAGTTTATTTGCACTTAAGGTGATGAAAATTTAATATCCAACCAAATTAAAAAAATCAAGCAAAAGCAAAAAAAACTGTAAATAAACTCAAAAAAACGGCTCAAAATCAGCAATTTTTTGATATTTTTGCTGGTTTTACCTAAAATTAACTTTCTGGGGCAACAAAATAAAGGTCCAACAATAAAAATGTGGTTAATAATAGGCAAAAAACTAAAAAAATCGTAAAAAAACACTAAAAAAGTGGTAAAATTTATTCAAAACAAGCAAAAAAGTAGTAAATATGGCTGTATTTTGGCAAAAAGTAAACAGTTTATTTAATTTTGCATGCAATTTAAATATTGACATATTTAGTGCATTATGTTAACATAATGGATATATGGTTAGTAATGGTGAAGATATAAAAACTATTGGCACAAACAAGCCAAATAATAGTGTAGATGCTGGCAAAAAAATGGCTACAAAACAACGCACACGCAAAACTTTGGCCGATTTGATTCGCAAACTAGAAAGCAAAAAAGAAGCTCAAAAAAATTTATCTAATATGTCAAACGAAGATATCTTGCGACAAATTCGCAAAGATACTTATGACAAAAATATGGCTGAGTATTTTGAGTATATAAAAACCCGCACTTTTGTTGGCCAAGTGCTAACAGAAAATGGCTATGATATTTTTGATGTAAATCAAGCCGAGCACGATTTTAGAAAAGTTATGGGGCTAGATAAAATAACTGAAATTGCTGGGGTGTATTATTCGCAAAATGTTAGCGCCGATGGTTCGGTAACAACAAAACAAAATATAGTGTCAATTGGCAAAGGAAATTTTTGGGAGGCTTTTTATAGCCCAATTTGGAAAAATCTAACACCTGCCGAAAAAATTAAATCGCTGGAATGGATGTTAGAAAGCATAAATCAGCAATATGGCCTTAACCTTAGGCCAATGCAATATATCCCCGACCGAGGCGATAGCGATAGTCTTATTGGCTTTTATTCCATTGCAAAAAACAAAATTTATTTAAACTTAAATTTTGTGCTAAGTATGGAAAGTGCATATGAGGGTATTGTCGCAATTGGGCACGAGGCAACTCACGCAAGGCAACACAAAAATATCCCATATTTAAAAGATGGCCAAAAAACCGATGTTTACACTTTGGCATTATCTCAACAAGCATTTGAAAAATTTAACTTTAATGTAAATGGCGCATCCGAAGAGGATAACTATGCGCTTTACCGAATTTCGCCACTAGAAAAGGTTGCAGAACTTCAGGGCATAAAGTATATGCGAAAATACAAGCGACTTAACGAGCAAGTCTTTGGTAAAAATACTGATGTTGATTTTGAAGTTAAACTTATTGAGCAAAGAACTTTGTTTGGCATTGCAAAAATGCGTATTGTAGATGGCAAAGAAAAATTTGGCAAAACGTTTGGAATTTTGGCAAACGAAAATTTTGTGCTTAAAGGTGTAGATAAGGTTGTTATAAAATTGTTGCTTTTGCAAAAACACACAATAAACCAACGTGCCGATGCAAAAAAAGAACTTTCAAAATGTTTTGAAAATATTTCAACTTGCAAAAAAAACTTTGCAGAAGGTAAAATTTCGTATCAGCAATGTGCAAAGCAGTATGCCCAATATCAAAAGCAAGCCGATATGTTAAGGCAAAAAATTTTTGATTTGGAATTTGACCTTTCATATTACATAGATGTTGCAAAAAAAACATTGCAAACAGGTAGCTTGCCAGAAAAATTTGATACACATCGTTTTGATTGTTTAAATATTGATGATAGCAAAAGTGCTAAATATAGCTTTCCAAAATGGCTAAGAAAAGAAGAAGATGTTTACAAAAAATATGTAAAAAGGCAAAATATCAGGTTTGAAAAAATGAAAAAAAATTATTTGGCACATCAAAATCAAAATGCAAGCACGGCGCAAAATGGGCAAAAAAGCAGTGCTGAACAAGAAAAATCACTTTAATTTGATGGGGCTAAAACGCTAAATACACTTGACATTATAAAAATTATATGATAAATTATACTCGTCCACTTGGGACGGGTTTTTTAAAGTGCAAATTTTTGCCACCTTATCTCAGTGAGTTATGCTAAAAGGAGGAAATGAAATGTACGCTATAGTTCTTACAGGAGGAAAACAATACAAGGTTAGCGAGGGCGACCAAATTAACGTAGAAAAGTTAAACGCAAAAGTTGGCGACAAAGTTAAACTTGATGTTTTGATGCTAGCTGATGGAAAGTCTGTAAAAGCAGGAAAGCCATTGGTAGATGGCAGTGAAGTTATTGCTGAAGTTGTAGCTCAAGGCAAATCACCAAAAGTGCTTGTTTTAAGATACAAAGCAAAAAAGAGAATTAGAAAGCTTCAAGGTCATCGTCAACCATACACAACATTAAAAATTGTTAGTGTAAAGTAATGACAACAATTTTAATTACAAAAAAAAATAATAATATAGTTTGCGTAGAGTGTAGCAATCACACGGGTTTTGCACAAAGTGGCAAAGATATTGTGTGTGCTGGTATATCTTGCATAACGCAAACTGCAGTTTTAGGTATAAAAAAACTTACAAACATAAAAACAAATTATGTTGTTAATAAAAACAAGGGTTATTTAAAACTAGAACTAACCGATATTGAAGATACGCAAGATTTTCATGATTCGCAAGTTATGCTTAATTGTATGCTTTGTGGGCTTGAAGATTTATATAAACAATATCCAAAATACATTAAGTTGGAGGTTAAGCAATGATTATATTACAGTTGTTTGCTCACCACAAAGGTGGCGGTAGCACAGATAATGGTAGAGATAGTAATGGTCAAAGACTTGGAGTTAAAAAATATGCTGGCGAGTATGTTAAAGCTGGCAATATTATAGTCCGTCAAAGAGGAACAGCTATCCACCCAGGAAAAAACGTTGGTCTTGGACACGATTATACAATTTTTGCTTTGATTGATGGTAGAGTTAAATTTGAACACGCATCAAAAGGCAAAAAGAAAGTTAGTGTTTATCCAGATGCTGAATAACAAAAAGCTTGCTTTGTGCAAGCTTTTTTTGTGCCTATAATTTTAATGTGCACACTATGTGATGCAGTGGATTAGATGTTTGATAAAAGGTGGTTTATCACGACAAACAATCACTAACCACATTGCTTGCATAAACTTTGCCTTTAATATATAATATAAATATGAAGTGTATAATTAACAACAACATTATTACAATAACCGATACATCACAATTTAACCCACAACATATTTTGGAGTGCGGGCAAATTTTTAGATATCAAAAACTAAATGCAACCGATTATGCAGTTTTTAGCGAAAATAAAAAGGCGGTTATTCAAAAAACCGAAGATGGTTATCAAATAATTTCGAATTATCCAGAATATTTTGCAAATTTTTTTGATTTGGATACCGATTATAATGTGATAAAACAAAAATTAAATGCTATGGCTGATATTATGCCACAAGCCACAAACTATGGCTATGGCATAAGAATATTAAATCAACAGCCACTTGAAACTATAATCAGCTTTATTATAAGCGCAAATAATAATATAAAACGAATAAAACTTATTATTGAACGTTTGTGCGAGCTATGTGGAACAAATATGGGCGATTTTTATGCATTTCCAACACTGCAACAATTGCAAACGCTTACTTTGCAAGATTTTGTTAATTTGGGCACTGGGTTTAGAGCCAAATACTTGTTTAACACCATAAAAATGTTGCGTGATGTTGACTTGCAAAAACTTAGGTTTGAGCCACTAGATTATTTGTTAAATTTTTTGCAAAGTTTAAGTGGAGTAGGCCCAAAGGTGGCTGACTGTATTGCTTTGTTTGCTTATCACAATATGTATTGCTTTCCGGTAGATACCTGGGTTCAAAAAATATATAACCAATATTTTTCAACTTTGCAACAAACCAATCGTGGAGTTATTCGCAAAAATTTGGTTGATAGATTCAAAAACCTTAGTGGGTATGCTCAACAATATTTGTTTTATTATAAGCGCGAAATGGATACTAACAACTAGCCACTGCTTTTTGCCACGCCACGCTTGCTTGCACCTTGCGCAAGCAAACTGTGGCGAGCTTACACAA
>ERZ808246.2115-NODE-2115-length-12928-cov-2.700303_pt1 | contig 12928 bp, 13 predicted proteins | sample MGYA00521083_ERZ808246 | MGnify/ENA primary metagenome ERZ808246 (study PRJEB31516, sample SAMN03275577) | gut metagenome | biome: mammalia-associated habitat; material: feces | host: Papio cynocephalus | place: Kenya | collected 2012-07-07 ...
GACTGGAGTTCAGACGTGTGCTCTTCCGATCTGTTCCGTTTGGAATAGGATTAACAAGCTTAGCGGATGGTGCTTTCAAGAATAATACAACCATTAAATCTATTTCTATAGTTTCGGGAATAACAAGCATTGGGTCCGAATGTTTCAGTGGATGCACGGCGTTGACTTCAATATATGTACCAAATGATGTTGCTTTTATAGGTTCAAATGCTTTTAAAGATGTTGAAAATTTAACTGTTTATTGTAATAAAGGTTCTTATATTGAAGAATACTGTGCCACAAACAATATTTCTGTTAATACTGATTATGATATCTCAAATGGTGTGTTGAAAGCATATAATGGAACATCAACAGATGTTGTTATTCCATCAGATCTATGCATTACTGAAATTGGCAGTATGGCATTCTATAACAATAAAAGAATAACAAGTGTAATATTACCGGAAAAGACAAATGTAATAGGTAGTTTTTCTTTTGATGGATGCAGTGCGTTGACAACAGTAACATTACCATTAACAAATAAAGTGATATTGTGTAGCTTTGCTTTTGGCTTTTGCAATAATCTAACTACTATAAACAATTCAGACATGATCAGTGAAGTTGGAAGTTATGCTTTTACACATTGCTCAAGTCTTGAAAATATTAATTTGTGCGATGTTAAGGCAATGTCATATAACGTATTTAATGAGTGTACAAGTTTGAGGACGATTACATTGGGAGACTCATTATCATCAATTGGCACTGATGCTTTTAAAAATTGTCCAAATCTTGTTATTAAGTGTTATGCAGATACATATGCCTATCGATATGCAGTAGAAAATGAAATTCAATATATTTTATTGAATGACAATTCAGCTTCAGCCATTTCGCTTAGAAGCACCACAGGTATGGGCGCAATAACAAATAACACCGTTTTTAAGGGTGATGAGGCTATTATAAGATATAATCCTGATCAAGAATTGCATGAATATATTTGTTTAGAATGTAACGGTGAAGTTAATATGAAAAACATTGATAAAGTTATTGCTTACATTATCGATAATGATTAATAATAAATAATTGATTGTTTTATTGAAGCAGATATCATAGTTATTAAAACGAACTAAATTAAAAAACAAAAAATACGGAGAAAAACTAAGTATAATTCTCAATATTTGCTTCGTAATTTAATATTATATTGGTATATGTTTAATATGCAATAAGTTTAATCCTTCCTGCTCAAAAGTAGGAAGGATTTTTTATGTTAGAGAAATGGCTATGCTACATAGCTGAATATCCGTAACTCCTTAATTTTGAAAAAAGAATTCAAAATTAAGGAGATTACATAAATGTCAAACAGGTATTTTATATGGAAAGAGGCTAATTGCCAAGAGATAAATTCTAAATGGGTGGAGATTTCGGGAAGAGAGTTTTATTCTCTTTTAAAGGAGTCACCGAAAAAAAGATATTTTGAAAAGATTGACGAATGTGTCGAGGACGGAGCAGATGTTCTTGTTTTTGAAACTACTTATGAGAGATATAAAAAATGGCACAGAGAACATGAAAGAAAGTGCAGAAGCAAAAGGTTGGAGCTTAAATACAGAAATTCAATCATCTTTCTGAATGATTATATTGTAAGCAGTGAAGGCTCTTTAAATGATTTTATTGCCGATATAGATGAGAATGTAGAGGATAAGGCTCTGAAAAATGTTGAATGCATTGTTTTACAAGATGCGATTAAAAACTTGAACGATGAGGAGAGACTTGTACTTGATATTGTAAAAAGAGCTATGGAAGAGAATAAGAGTGAAAGGGGGATCTGTAAGGAGCTGGGAATTGATAGGGAAAAGTTTAGATATCAAAGAGAAAAAGTGTTTGAAAAAATAAAAAAATATTTTTCCCCAAAACAGGAATAAACGTGCAATGTATATAGTGTAAAGGTTAATTCCTTTTGTACTTTGAAAACTGAATACCAAATCTTCAGGTACATTAACTGTGCCGAGGTAATACCTCAAGCTGTGACATAGATACGCCAAGACCTTTTATTAAGAAGTGAGCGATAAATATTTATATGTCGAAAATTGGATTGCCCCCAATGATAGCAATGACAAGCATAGTGATAATGATACTTCTGTTCGTGGCCGGCGACGAAATAGGCGGTGGTGAGATTCCAATGAGAGTATGAAGCTAATACTCGCCCGAAGATTTCCTTTTGCAGAGGACAGGAATAATGCTGCAAATTTAGGAACTTGCAAATCATTGTAAGTTCCTATTACATAAGGAGGAGTAAAACTATGGAAAAGAATATAAGAAGGGGAGATATTTTTGTTGCGGCTTTCAATGGAACCGTTGGTTCTGTTCAATCAGGTTTGAGACCTGTTGTGGTTATTCAAAACAATATCGGGAATATGTTTAGTCCGACTGTTATAGTTGCTACTATTACGAGTAAAACAGAGAAAAAGAGGGGACTCCCGACGCATATAGTTGTAAATGCGGACGGCTTGATGCAAGAATCAATTGTTCAGCTCGAACAAATTACAACAATTGATAAGAAGCAGGTATTAGATTTCATAGGTACTATGCCTATATCTGTAATGGAACAGATTGATTTGGCGATAAAGGTCAGTTTAGATTTAGAATAAACGGAGGTAAAAGCATGGAGACGATTATAAATACGATTATTTACACTTTAGGACAGGGGATTGCATTTAATATTATTCTGCCGTTGTGGTACATAATAATCAAACTTACCGGCAAATAATTTGTGATTTAAAACAGAGAGAAGGTTAGAAATGGAACAGGAAATAAAAAATCAAATCATTTATCTTGTGACGTTGGGATTGATTAGGCAGTTCTTTAGAGAGGGTAAAATTGATATAACTCTTGCTGAAAAACTTAACAGGAAAAATGCCGAAGAATTGTCGTGCGATTGTATCCCGATAGCATAAATCGCACATTGGATTTTTGAGAAACAAACTGATAGAATGTTGATGCAAACGGAGGTGAAACAATGGCAGAAAGAACCGTAAAGGTTATTGAACCGACAATAGGAAATTTAAATCAGAGTAAAATAATAAAGGCGGCGGCTTACTGCCGTGTAAGCACCAATTCCGAGGATCAAGTCAATTCTTTTTCGGCACAGCTTAAGTATTACACCGAATATATTTCGTCAAATCCACGAATGGAGCTTGTTGATATATATGCCGACGAGGGAATAACGGGCACCTGTGTAAGCAAAAGAGATGAGTTTAAAAGAATGATGAGAGATGCTTCTAACGGAAAGTTAGATCGCATCTTTGTTAAAAGTGTTTCAAGGTTTGCAAGAAATACACTTGAATGTCTTGAAGCAATCCGAATTCTTAAGTCACTTGACGTAACTGTGATTTTTGAAAACGATAACATTGATACAGAGACAATGAACTCGGAACTTATTCTTTATGTAAAAAGTGCTTTTGCACAGAGCGAAGCGTTATCGGGGTCAAAGAGAGTATCAACAGCCATACGAATGAAGATGGAAAACGGAGAGTTTATTACCTATAACGCACCTTATGGTTATAAACTTGATAAAGAATGCCATCTTTTGATAGTTCCGGAAGAAGCGAAAGTTATAAGGCGTATTTTTGAACTCTATCTTTCAGGAAAAGGAATGGGGAAAATCGCTGAGATACTTAATGATGAAAATATCCCTAATGCCTCGGGAAAATGGTCCGTTTCGGGAATAAGGTATATTTTATTAAATGAAAAGTATATCGGAGACAGCATTTTACAAAAGACTTATACGCCGTGCACATTGCCGCTTAAAAATATTCCTAATCGTGGCGAACTTGATATGTATTATGTTTCAAATTCTCACGAGGGTATCATTTCCCGTGAAACGTTTGAACTTACCAAGCGCAGAATGTTTCAGACGACCTGCGAAAGAAAAACTCCGCAAAAGCATTTGTTTACCGGAATTATTGAATGTGAAAGCTGCGGTTGGGCATATAAAAGAAAAGTTCAAAACGGTGTTGTATATTGGGTATGTTCAAGAAAGAAATCGGCAGGTTACCTTTGCGAGAGTAAAAACATCAGCGAAGAAAATCTAAAAAAGGCATTTGTAAAAATGTATAATAAACTGAGAAGATTTGAAACGGAGATACTTGATAGGACATATAATCAGCTCTTGAAACTGCGTGAGAAACTTTCGGGGCAGAATAATGAAGTCTCACAGATTGATATAGAGATTGCAGATCTTTGTAATAAGATCAATATGTATACGGAATTTCATTTGCAGGGCATAATTGATGATATTTCATTTCTTGAAAGAACATCGGAGCTGAAATATAGAGTAACTGAGCTCAGAAATAAAAGAACGAAGCTCTTATATGCGAATGAAGATGAGAAAGTTATCGAAGAAATAAAAATTCTGATGGACACTTTGGAAGAATACCCGAAAGTCATTCTATCTTTCGATAATTCATTGTTCTCTTCAATTGTTGATAAGGTAATAATCGGCAAGACCGAGACAATAATTTTTAAACTTAAAGGCGGCTTGTGTCTGGATATCTAAGAAGGGGAGATGTGATAATGGCTATACGAACGATACTTTACGGTTACGATGTAGAAAACGGTAAAACTGTAATCAATATACTAGAATCCGAAATCGTGAAAAAGGTATTTTCATTATATGCAGAAGGTAAAACACTAAGTGATATTGCCTTGATGTTGACGGATCATAATGTGATATATTTCCGAAACGAAGTCAAATGGAATAAAAACACGATCAGCAGAATGATTGAAAATGAAAAGTATATCGGAAATGATGTTTATCCGACTATCATATCACCCGAATTGTTTAATAAGGCAAGAACCATAAAAAATCAAAAATCCTGCAAGCAGAAAAAGCACACAAAAGAAATTGAACTGTTAAGAAAAATAACCGTGTGCGGTGAATGCGGCGGTAAATATAAGAGAATAAATACTTGGGGTACAAGAGAAAAATGGATGTGTTCTAACGGCTGTGCCTGTGCTACATATATTGATGATTCAATTCTTGAAAAAGCAATTTCAGATAACTTCAATACCGCCATAAACAATCCTACAGTGCTTGATGTCAAAGCTGATTCAAAATATCAGCCGACAATCGAGGTAGTGAAAGAAGAAAATGAACTTTTGAGATTGATGGAACAACCTAAAATAAGTTTTTCGGCTGTATCAAAAAGCATTATACAGGGAGCGAAAGTACGATTTAACTGCTGCGAATTTGATGACGGAGAACTGACCGAAGAATTGAAATACGAAATTTCACAGCTTTCAATAGATGAAAAAGGGGATTATAGGACGATGAAAAATTACATAAAACAAGTGACAATTCAGCCGGACGGCGGAATTACAACTGTTTTTATAAACAATGCCGAAATAACGAATGGAGGAGCTTGAATGCAAAACACATTAGAAAGACGAGTAACAAAAATAGAAGCAAATCCATTGTTGGTAAATAAAAGAAGATCAAACGGAAAACTACGTGTTGCTGCATACTGCCGTGTGTCAACCGATGAAGAGGAGCAGCTTAATAGTTATGAAACTCAAATTGCATATTATACCGAGGCGATATCAAAAAATCCGAGCTGGACTTTTGCAGGTGTTTATGCCGACGAGGGTATCACAGGTACGGTAACCTCAAAAAGAAAAGATTTTTTGCGACTGATGCGTGATTGTGAAAAAGGTAAAATTGATATGGTGTTAACCAAATCCATATCACGTTTCGCAAGAAATACGGTCGATAGCCTCAGCTGGGTAAGAAAACTCCGTGCTATGAATATAGGTGTATATTTTGAAGAACAGGCTATTGATTCGTTAAAGGCAGAAAATGAAATGCTTATCGGCTTGTTCAGCGTTATAGCACAGGCCGAAAGTGAAAACGTAAGCTCCAATGTTAAATGGGGCATTCATCAAAGTATGAAAAACGGTAAGTTCTGTTCAAACTTCAGCTGCTATGGTTATAAACGTGGAACAAACGGTGTTCCCGAAATAGTACCGGAGCAGGCCGAGGTAGTCAGACTTATTTTTGATAGATTTCTTGACGGAAACAGCTTGGAGCAAATTCAAAAGCACTTGGAAGAAAAGAACATATTAACATATAAAGGCTCAAAAGTATGGAACAGAAAAGTAATAGATACTATGCTGAAAAATGAAAAGTATGTAGGCGATCTGTTATTTCAAAAGACGTATGTTACCGATCCGATAAGTAAAAAGATAAAGATAAATAGGGGAGAGCTGCCGAGATATCTTGTCAGCAACAACCACCCTGCAATTATTGAAAGAAATAAATTCAATATGGTGCAAATGGAAATTGCACGAAGAGGAAGTAAGCAGAAGAAATCCGCACTCGGTAAAACACAACTCGGAAAATACAGCGGTAAATATGCTTTATCGGAGCTGTTAATATGCGGTGAGTGCGGAAGCAATTATAAAAGAAACGGAAAAACACTTAAAAACGGTGAACACAAATATTATTGGAGATGTGTAACACGCTCGGTAAACGGCAAAAAGATATGTTCATCTTCCGGCATAGAAGAAACAGTATTACATTCCGCAATTTGCAGAGCACTTAACAAGATGTTCGATTGCAGAGAAGAAGTGTTAAATCTTTTAAGAAGCAATTTAAGATATGCAATTACAGAAAATACAACCTCAGGCGAAGTGTTCTCCTATGAAAAACAAATTCATAATTTAAAAGAAGAATCGGAGCATTTTATGACCATGTTGAATAAAACAAGCGGAGACACCGAACGAATACTCGATCAAATTAAAAATAATTTCGAGCAGATTAAAATTTTGAGAGAAAAGCTCAATATTGCAAAAGAGAGTATGAAATCTGATGAAACAGTTAACAGTGAGATTGAAAGAATGGAGATAATGTTCACTGACGCAAATATTTCATTCAATGAATATGATGATGTGGTCGTCAGACGGCTAATTGAGTGCATCAGAGTTATGAAAGGCAACAAGATAATTGTTATATTAAAAGGCGGAATGCAGGTTGAGGAAAACTTAATATAAGAATAAGACTTCGGGTTGTTTGCTAATAAAAACCTGAAGTCGTTTCTTTAAAGTGCATTTCTATAGTTATATTTCGTGAGAATTTGCTTTTTATGGTTAATTGAAACTTCGGTGTATATTTCTGTTGTTGTTACACTACTGTGTCCAAGTATTTCTTGGACGGAACGCAGATCGGCACCATTTGCAAGCAGATTTGTGGCAAATGTATGGCGAAGATAATGTGGAGTTGAATTTTTGTTGATTCCACATGACTTCTTTACCGAATTAAAGATATATTCAATTCCATGAATACTTATTTGATTTCCAAAACGATTAACAAAAATTTTATCGGTATTATTCTTTTGTTCGCTCCTGATTCTTAACCAGTTCATAAGATTGTCCCATGTATCAGTGCACGAAATATATATAAATCGTTGCTTTCGTCCTTTCCCATGTATAAGTATGGTTCGTTCGCTGGGGATAACGTCATCAAGTGATATGTTTGATGCTTCTTCAATTCTTATGCCGGAACTTATAAGCAAGTCAATTAATGCAAGATCTCTACAGGCTTTCCAGTATGTAAATTTTGATGTGTTCCTATTTATATTGTCTGATAAATATTTTATCAGTTTTGATGATTCGTCGACAGATAGCGTTTTGGGCAATTTACGCTCCTTTTTTAGTTTGAATGTATAGTTCTGATAGTAGTTTTGTTCGACATATCCGTTTTGATATAAAAATTGTAAAAACATTTTTATAACAACGAGTTTGCGTGTGATGGTACTTTCTTGCAGGTGTCTCTCGTCAAATAAATGTACAACATAATTTAGTATAATGTTGTTATGTAATCCGTTAATTGATAGGAAGTTGCAAAAATCCATAAGATCAGAGTTGTAAGCTATGATTGTTTTGTCAGAAAGATTCTTGGTCGTTTTTATTACATTCAAAAAAATACTTGATAATTGATAAAAATTGTTCATTTTTACACCTCATATTAAGATAATGTATTGAATATTTTACCAAAATGTGATATAATAATTCAACAATCAACTTACAATAATACTTAATTATTGTAAGTTAATAAAGGATAATGTCTAATAAACATTTAGGCAACTGAAAAAGGAGAAAAAATGATAGAGATTGAAAAAATATTTTATAATGATACAAGTACTTTTACAATTTTTGTAGTTGAACAACGATTTGTAGTTGGTAGAGGACATGAATATTTTAATAAATTTATTAATACTGAACACTTTTTTGACTCTGAGAAAAAAATAAAATGTTTTTATAAAAAAACTATTGATAAGATTCAAGAAAGTGTAACTCCTGTTTCAAAAAGCATAAGCAATATTATAACGGGTAATTATATTGTATCAATAGCGGAAATTATTACTTCTTTATGTAAATTGTTTACGGTAACTGAACATCAAGCTGCTGGTCCCGATATTGTTGATCCAATAATAATACAAGAAGGAGAAGTTACAAAAAAATCATTGACCAAACTAATAAACATTCATAAAAATAGTATTTTACGACCAGCAATTATTATTCTATTAAGGGATAATAATTTTGAAAGGGCAAAGGAGTTACTTTCAGAGTGCCCAAACGGAATAAACATAAAAATGATCCGTAATAGTGGCGAAGAAATCACCTATAAAGTGATAAATTGCGGAGCAAAGGATATAAACTCTTTTATTGATTCATATTCAGAACAGTGCTATAGTACATGTTCAAATACAAAATTAGAAATACTTTCAAATTCCGAATGGGTTGATAACCCGGTTGTATCTGAATTTAGTCCAGTGCTGTTTAGATATCGCTCAAACTTACTAATGGACGAAAAAGAAGAAATAAGTTTGAAATTGGATAAAACACTTTATTCAATAACACAATATATTCCAAATAACGAAAAAGATGAAATCTTGATTAGAAATATGGAATGTGTTGCTAGATTGTATAAAGTTTTTTGCAACGATTACGGAGGATTTGACATTGTAAAAGCGAAAGAATTAGCAACTGATTTAAATAATGATATTCTTTTGGATTCCAGGTTGCTCTCAAGACGAAAAAATGGTTCTGTATAACAAGTCATATGATATATTCAAGAAGAACAACATGGAAGATCATGCAATATACTGTAAAAACAACATGTTGATTGAACAATTTTACTCAGAAAAAGTATCCATTGAACAATTTAGAGAAATGTCGATTGAAGCAATAAATAATGTTCCTGGCATGGTCGGGCTATCTCATATTTTTAACAATGTCGGCGTTGCTTATTTATATTGTGGCTTATCTGACGAAGCAATAGAAATTTTCAACAAAGGACTTGAGTATGCCAGATTTCAAAATAGAACGGTACAAAAATTAGCATTGGAAAGCAACAAACTTATTGCAGAGTGCTATTCATTTTGCAACATTGATGAAAATCGCATTAGATTTCTTGTGCGTCAAATTTTTGATGGAATGGGCACAAATAAATTGCCTTTCTTATCAGCTGATTATTTGCTAAACATTCTTTCTGTGGCTTATCATAAAAATCCTTTGCTTGGATACGAACTAATTAATACTTACCCAGTTAAAGAGTTAATTGATGCATCTTTTAGTAGAAATCTTCTCTGTGCTTCTGAAAGAATACTTCAAATGCAATATTTAGCAGCAAAATATTCCGGAAAATTTCCGTTACTGAACATCTGCAATGTGCCACAAATTCCAAACATTGCGAGAGGTAAAAGAAAAGAATTTATATTAAGATATGGATTAAATCCATTTGATTTTAGCACATGGATGTAGTGAGTGAGATTATTGATGTAGCCAGTAAAAAACCATTTATGGTCGGATTTTTTACATAATTTATATATTCATGAACACATTCGTAAAAGCTGTGTTGTTTGTTTGATAGAACTGCTTTAAATGCCAAATCAAATCCATCGTCTGTTTCTATTGTAGGCATAGAATTAATTTCGAGGAAAAAACAGTCTTTAAAAGAAAAAGGTTTTTCTGCTTCCGTTCCTAACAGCTTGTTTTCACATTTTAACCGGGCATCTATTCGACCATAAGTTTTTATACCGAATATTTTAAAAAACTCAATGATTTCTTTTTTGGTGCTTTCATCAATTTCCAAGAACTGATATCTTTTTAATCCGATATCGTTTTCTTTGATTTTTTCATTATATATCCAATTTTCATCTCTTGTTTCTGGAAAATAAAGTGTGGGTGGAAGAATATCAATTTTTTTTGTAATAAAATTAAATGCAAGTGGAAGCGTTACATCGTATCCTGGGATAAACTCTTGATAAATGCCATCTCGGTTGAAGTTTTGGAAATAACCAACTTCTATTCCAATGCTATTTCCTAAATTAATCGGTCGATAAACACCATAGTTTTCCATTGAATCAAGTACCCTTGGTGTTTGTAAATTAGCACCTAATGCTATGTAATTTGAGATTTTTTTGTGTTCAGTTGTAAGAATCGCAGTTGAATCACAAGGGATGCAAGGAATATTAAGAAAACTGCAAATTGATGGAACTAATCCCATAGTTGATAATTTTGTGCATCCGCTATTTAGATTAATTACATAGTCTATGTGCGGTAAAGAATAATTACTTGCTTTCTGCATAAATGTTCTGACATCAATTATGAATGGTAAACATTCTATTTCGTAAATTGCATTTAACCATCCAGTCAATATTTTATCTTTCCACACTAAGAAATGTTCAAATCCTTTCGCTTCTTCTTTTTCAAAAATGTATACAAGAGCGATGGTCTTACCTTTTATTGAATCTAATAAACTATTTTTCATTAACTCACCTTTGTTTTTTATTAATTATACTTTTCATAACTAACTTACAATAATTAAGTATTATTGTAAGTTGTTGATTTGCGATGTGTAAGATAATTTAAAGAAAACAAGGTTGCCTCAAACAGGACAACCTTGATTGTGTTTATTAGTCTAAAAATAAAGAAGGTGTTTTTTGTGTTAAAACAGGAAAGTTCAGTTAAACGATGTGATTTGGAGCTAAGAACGAAATATTTTGGAATTCAAACTGAGATATATCAGCTTGATATGTTTCGGTTTGTTATTTTTTGTAATAATTACAGTGGTAATTTTGAAGCATATCAAAAGATTTTGATAAATCCATACGTTGTTTAGGAACTGATGTATCCTTGGTTGAAAAGGTGCCTGAGAAATATATAAAGAAGATAAAAAATATTTCATTTGATAATATTGTTGATGATTTCAAAGCAACTTGTGTAACCTTGAATGATCTAAACAATTTTATAAAACTGAAGTTTTATGATGTTGAAATAATTTAAATTAGTGTTCCTAATACAGGTGTTGATTTTGAAATTCTTATTTAAGTATCAATTGAAACAACAGATAAACAGATAGAAATGATGCATTCAACTTTGTTGGATACTGACTTGGATACAGATAAAATAACAATAAAAAAACGCAATTAAAGAAGATAAATCAAAAGAGAAAAGTACGGATATCATGTTGTTGAAATTATATGAATCTTTACCTTTTACAATTGATGAAGGTGTTTTTTGGTTAGATAATGCAGAACGAATTTATACTGGTAATTTTAATCGATCAGAATTAGTGTTTTTTCGTTCAAATACTACAAAATGCTTTTTTAATTTTACAGTTTTTGATAACATAAATATCAGAAGTGCATTGCTGTTGTATGATACTGTATATATAGCACCGCCTCTTTATGATAAAATGGATGAATTTTTAATCAAACAAAAGATGACAATCAAAGAACTGATAGAACTTATCGAAATGGGTAAAGTAGTTTTATTATTATCTAACGATGAAGCAAGATATGATAAGAATTTTATCAAAGAGATATATAAAAATTCACCCAATAGTATTGTTGGAAGACGAGGAAATAATTCACTTTTAGCGTCCTATCTATCTGAAACTAGTAAAAAGTATGAAATTTTGCACCCTAACATTTATGATATTGCATCTAAGATATTTATGATTGGTGCCAAAGAGAATGATGTGAGAATTCAAGCTATGGCAAAATTTATAGCATGGCCAAAGTTAGCTTTAATAAAGAGTTTTTCAGCATTTAATTATTTGTCACCAATGTCAATAAGCGGATTTGGAATCAATGAGCTGTTTAATGAGAACATATTTACGGTAATGAGAGATCGAAATCTTGATTTTGAATTTAGTGTTAATTCGTCAAATACGCATATTGCCACAGCTTTACAAGCAACTTATTTTCCTTTTCAATAGATTAATGAAAACGACGCAGTGTATTCGGATTGTGAAATATCAAACATTCTGGGGGATATGTTGAATTTATACTCGTATGATCCGGATGCAATAAAAAGCATTAAAGATATTCACACTCAAGGAAAAGATGATTATATCAGTTTGTTTGATTGTAGAGAAAATATAAGTGTATTGAAAGTAGCTGAAATTGCAGATAACTATAAAACACATGTGGGATTTCGAGATATTTTAGTACGGCTTGGTAACCTTAATGATGAAGCAAAATACAAAACTATTAGAGAGTATAACGATATCTTGTTTGACCTTGTTGGTGATAAAAAGAGTGGTGGTTTGGTTAAATTTATAATGGGAGGGATTGGATTTTTTGCCACTTTTTATCGCTTTTTTTCTCATTTGTTAACTTCTGCCGGATTGTTAAAAGGTTTGATTGATGAAGCAGGTGAAAAAAGAAATATGATGAGTATAAAAAATTAAAAAGCAGATGAAAGAATATGGAATCTCTGTTGAACATCAAAAAGTTAAAGATATTTATCTTTTAGATAAAATATCAAGGGTTGCAACATTGAAATAAGTCTGTATGAAGATGTTTTCTTATGTATACCGTAATGTTTAAAGTGAATGTGTAAATATGGAGGATGAGTTTTTTGAAAAATCTTTTAGTAGGAAACGGAATAA
>ERZ808246.2116-NODE-2116-length-12926-cov-3.750369_pt1 | contig 12926 bp, 11 predicted proteins | sample MGYA00521083_ERZ808246 | MGnify/ENA primary metagenome ERZ808246 (study PRJEB31516, sample SAMN03275577) | gut metagenome | biome: mammalia-associated habitat; material: feces | host: Papio cynocephalus | place: Kenya | collected 2012-07-07 ...
ATTTAAGTTTATGGAATATATTAAGAGTTCGCACCCAAGTGAACTCTTTTTTTGTATTTTTGTGCTCTGGACAATTTTTTTACCTTTGCAGTTTTTTATATTTTTGCACATTTTTTTGTTGGTCTTTTTGCTTGTGTAATTACAAAAAAATATATATAATTAGTGTAAATGAAAAAAAATTGTGCAAAATATGGCAAAATATTGTTATTTATTGCAATTTTTGTTGCAATTTTTTGCACAGCTCTTTTAAATCGCAATTTTTTATCACCCAAAGTTTTTGCTACTCAAACAGCAAGTTATAGTGTGCAACACTATTTGCAAAACCTTGATGCGGGGAAAGATTTTAATGCAAGCGATTATTCTCTATATACATCAAATGAATACACCGCAAATGTTGGGCAAGCGGTAACTGCAAATGCGTTGCAACTAACGGGGTTTGAACTTGATGCTCAAAATTCAACTTTAAGTGGCACGGTTTTGCAAGATTCATCTTTGACACTAAATTTATATTACACTCGCAAAAGTTTTTTTACAACAATATCTAGTGATGTTGATGTATTGATAAATGGTATGATTGCCGGTTATAAATATAAATTTGGCGATACACTTAACTTAAGCTTTGATTTACCACAAGATAGGCAAATAGACACAATTAGTGTTTACAGCACTAAAAATCCAACCGAAGTTGTGCAATTGCAAAACAATAGTTTTAAAATGCCAGCCTTTGATGTTACAATAAGTGTTGTTTGCAAACCAAAAACATTTAAAATAGCCATAAACAAAGTATTTTATCAAAATAAGCAAGATTTTGTAACTCAAAATTTTTTAACAATTTCGGCCGATTATCAAAAAGATGTAAAAGGTGTTTTGATTGATGTTGATGCTGGCTATCATCTAAAAAGCATAGATGGGCAGGTTTTTAAGTCGCAAAATGGCTTGCAAAACATAAGCTTTAATCAAGCCACAAAAACATTAAACATAACAAGTGTAAAAAGTGATGACCAAATAAGCATTTTTTTAGAAAGGGATTTTTGCGAAATTGTGTGTCGGTTTGGGCAAAATGAAGATGCAACCGATTTGATTGGTGGAAGTATTAGTATAGAAAATAACAAATATATTTTTAGTCAACAAACTAAAAACAATTGCATTTTGGTTAATGTTTTTTATGGTGGAGATGTAGTTATAAATTTTGTTGCAAATGCAGGATATAGGTATTTTGACACAAAATGTGTAGATGTTAATGGCAGTGCGGTTGGCTTTGATAAATTAACCGAAGATATTGATAACAACCTAATAAAAATTGAATGTATAACAACAAAATTAAATGTATATGTTGCGTTTAAAAAAACATATGAGGTTAGGCTTGATGTTTTGGAACTTGATATAAACGGCCAAAACAAAAAAATTGGGCAAGTCGCTTTTAAAAACGAGTTTTTAACCTATGGTGGCGCCATAAGTATTGTTGACCAAGGTGGTAATGTTAGCATAACTTGCAAAATAGATGATTTGTATGCCACACAGTATAAATTTAACCAGTGGCACATTGCAGATGCAAACGGCAAAGAACTTTTTGCTGGCAACTTTGGTTTGCAAAGCAAAGATTTGCTTAATGGGGATATTTCGCTTTTAAACATAAAAACAAATATTGTGTTGCAAGCAGAGTTCGGCAAAAAAACGTTTGTGGTTGATGTGTTGTGGAATGGCCAGTTTGGCAGTGTATCGTCAAATATTGCAAAAAATGGTGATGCATATTGCGTAAATTATGGCGAAGCTATACAATTTACCCTTTTGCCAAAAGATAAAATGCACCTATTAAAAAGTTACCAAGTTATTGGTGCTGGGGCATCAAATGGGCAAAATATTGTGCGAGATAATGATGGGAATAACGGAAAAGTTGTAACAATATCCAACATAACCCAAAACCTTACACTAAATGTAAATTTTGTTTCTAACACATGGTGGGAGCATTTACAGCAGATGGGCTTAAGTGGTTTGGGCACAGAAGATTCACCATATGCAATCAACTCGGTTTTAGATTTGGCACTTGTAAGTTACTTGATAAACGCTCAACAGCAAGCACCGGAGGGCTTTGCAAATTATGCCGATGCCTACTATCGAGTTTTTGCTGATATTGATTGTGGCAGTGATTATTATTTTGTGCCAATTGGGGTGGAACAAAACCAATTTAATGGCGTGTTTGACTACAATTTTTACAAAATAAAAAATATTTTAACAGAGCAAGATTCTTCAAATTATTTGTATGATGGGCTAATATCCAAAATAACAAGTGAAGGTAGGGTGATAAACAAGGATAGAAATTACACAATTTTTGCATTGTTTTGTGCTGGGATTGTGTTGATTGTGGCTGTAAGCTCGTGGTTGGTTTTTGCTATAGAAAAAAAGCACAACAAGCCAAAAAAAGTTGTAGTGCTTAAATATTTGGGTAAAATTCAAAAGGATATTGATGATAACCTAAAAAATAATAATGATTATGGGTCTCAATAACAGGGGACAAAATGTGTAACATCAGCCACGCAAAAAAAACAAAATTGAGTATTGACATTGCAAATATTTTTGCATATAATTATGTTGTTTAAAAAACATTTACCATTTTGTTTTTTTAAATAAATCAAAGCACCAAGCAATTGGTGCGTTTTTTTTGCAAAAAAATATTGCAGTGTTTTACTGCAATGTGCTTATCTATATAGTTTTTTGGTAAAGAAAAGTAGCATTTTGCGTGGAAAAATTTTGCTTAAAAAATACAATACTTTGTATTTGTTGCCAATTATATACATTGGTTTTGGATTTTTTTTGCGTGTTATTTTTACAATTTTTTTTGCGACATAGCCAACACTCATTCGCTTTTCTTGATTCCCCTCAACCTTTTGCAAACTGGTTTTTATTGAGTCGCCATAACGCTGATTTGTATCAAAATTTTTAACTCGATTTTTGCTAAAATTTGTTTTGACATCGCCAGGGCAAATCGAAACAACTTTTATTTTGCAAGGCGCAAGTTCCATGTTTAGGCTTTGGCTAAGCATATCAACTGCCGATTTGCTTGCACTGTAAAAGGCCCTGTATGGCAACGGAAAAAGTGCGCAAGTGCTTGATATATTTATTATTGTTGAATTTTGTGGCATATATTTAATTGCATATTTATCAACCAAAAATGTGCCAAAAAAATTTGTGTTAAATTGCTTTTTTGCATCTTCCAACTTTGTAAGTTCCACAGCACCAGCAAGGCCATAACCCGCGCAGTTTATAAGCAAATCTATGCGTCCAAATTTTTGGCCAATGCTATCAATTGCAAATTTTACTTGCATGGGACTTGTTACATCGCATGTAAAGTGGTTTGGTTTTGTTTGGTCCGCCCCCTTTGAAAGCGCACAAACGGTGTCGCCATTTGCAGTGTAAAGTTTTACAAGTTCTGCACCTATGCCACTTGTTCCGCCAGTTATCACAACAATTTTGTTCATTTTATATTCCTTTTGCTTGATTTTTTTTGTTTTAATGATATTATATATTCATAGCCCAAAATGGAGTGGGCAATAAAATTATACTATGATACGGAATTATTATCAAGAATTTTTAGATATAACAAAAAAAATAGATATCACCAAAAAGCCAACACTTTTGTTGCATGTTTGCTGTGCACCATGTTCCAGCCATTGCATATCGGTGCTTGACCCTTTTTTTGAAATCACAGTTTTTTATTACAACCCAAACATATCCCCTCTGGCCGAATATTTTCACAGGCTAGATGAAGAAAAACATTTTTTGGCCGAGGCATATCCACACATAAAAGTTGTGGAAGTTGGCTATGATAATCAAAAATTTGAGGATATGGCAAAAGGGTTAGAAGATGCTGTAGAGGGTGGCGAGCGTTGCAAAAAATGTTATAGACAACGGCTAGAAAAATCGGCAGAATATGCCAAACAACATGGCTTTGATTACTTTACAACCACACTTACCGTAAGCCCATATAAGCACAGCGCAACACTAAATCAAATTGGCGAAGAAGTTGCTAGCAAGTTTGGAACAAAATATTTAGTTAGTGATTTTAAAAAACAAAACGGCTATCAGCACAGTATAGAGCTTAGCCACAAATACAACTTGTATAGGCAAGATTATTGCGGGTGCAGGTTTTCTAAAATAGCACGAGAAAAATTTAAAAATCAGTTGGCAAGTCTTGCGCACAAGGATAGATAAGCCACAAATGCACAAATTGTTTGTTTGCCAGCAGTGGCAAAAAGTAGTGTAAAAATGGCAAATGTAAATTGTTTTTGTGTATGTGGCACATTACAATTGACAAAAAACAATATAAATATTAAAATTTTAAAAGGAGATATTATGAAGGTTATTTTACTTGCAGATGTAAAGGGAACAGGAAAAAAAGGCGATTTGGTTGATGTTAGTGATGGTTTTGCTCAAAACTTTTTGTTAAAAACAAAAAAGGCAAAACTTGCCGATAACAGCGCAATAAATCAAAAGGTTATGGGCGATAACGCAAAAGAATATCACTTTGAGCAAGATAAGCAAAAGGCTTTGGCGCTTGCCGAAAAGCTTAACAAAGTTGTTTTGCATTTTTCGGTAAAAGCCGGTGATAATGGCAAAATTTTTGGAAGTATAACAAATGCCGAAATTGCGTCAGAGCTTAAAAAAGATGGCTACGATGTGCAAAAAAAGCAAATCGTGTTGCCAAATCCAATAAAGTTTGCTGGCAACTATAAAGTAGAGGTTAAGCTTTTTGTTGGAGTGGTTGCAACTGTTGTTGTAAACGTGCAAGTTTTGTGATAAAAAATTGCGCAAACAGCATATCAGCAGTTAAATCAATTTACAAAATGTAACTAAAAAGCATTGTAAAACGCAGTGCTTTTTTTGCTTTGATTTTTCTTTTTAATTTTATTTTTGCAGTGGCTATTTTTTTTGGTGCTTGTTGCAATATAATGTTTTTGTAAGTTAATGCAAATTTAGGTATAATAAAAAATGTGCAAGGTTGCGAGATGTGCAAAACTTAAAGGCATAAGGTACACGCTTGAGCAACTGTTTGGCAAAATTAAATTTTAATAGGCTCAAAAAATTTTTTAAAATTTTTTTTGTTATATACCATTATTTTTAATTTTGGCAAAAATGTGTGTTATAATGATGCTGTAAAAAAGCAAAGGAACAAATAAAATTAAAAAAAATCAAACAACTTTTTAAGCAAGTTAACAAGCACCAGTTGGTGATTGGTGGCTTGCATGGGTAAAATTTTTTGCCTGTTAAACAATCAAAACAAATGTGGTTTTGCCCAAAATGCGAAAAAATTTGCTTTGGTGGGCCGGCGTTGCGTGCCACAAAACAAACCATAAAATAAGTGTATTTATTATTTGTTTTAAATTTCAATCATATTTTAAACCTCCTTTAAAATACACTCTAACCCCTTAATGATATAACATTAAAGTTTTGTGGCGCAAATTATCAATACATATCAAAACAAATTTATGCACAAAAAAGCGAGGCATTTAGCCCTCGCCTTTTTAGTTAAAACTATCAAGTTCTCGTTGTTTTTTGTAAAGTGCCCTCATAGTTTTTGGATATTTTTGCATCTGTCTTTTCATAAGTTGTAATCTTTTGTTTTCGTTTCGTTTTGTTTCGGTTTGTTGCTTTTTAACGGCTTTTATTGTTTTTTGGTAGTGCTTTGTTTTTGATTGTGCCCTAAGTTGATTTTTCTTTCTGTTTATCAAATACAAGTATCGGTTGTAGGCACTTTCAATAATTGAATCCCAACTTTTGTAAATATTTTTTAGGCAGTTTTCGCAAACCATATCATATTGTTGCTTATCTGCAAAAATTTGCAAAATTCGGCTAGCAATGTCGCTTGCATCATTTTTGCAAATATAGCCATCAACATTGTTTGTTATGTTGCTACTTGTCAAACTTTTTTCTACAACCAGCGATGGTGTTTTAAAGGCCGCAGCCTCCTTTTTTACAATGCCATCGGTATCGTATAAAGAGGGGAATGTAAACAGGTCTGCACGCTTGTAAATGCTTCCAAGCAGTTTTTGGTTTGACACTTTTCCGGCAAAAATTACATTTTGCGAAAGCCCCATTTTTTTAACTTGCTTTTTAAAATCATCAAGGTCTTGGCCACCACCAACAAGCAAAAGTTTGTAGCTTGTATCGTGCTTTAAAAGTATATTTAAAATATCAAACAAAATTGGCACATTTTTAAGAATATTCATTCGCCCAACAAACAGCAAAACTTTATCGGTTGGCAAAATTTTGTATTTTTTGTTAATATCAACCTTGTATTTTTTGCTGTCGGCAGGGTTAAAATCGGTGCCGTTTTGCATTACAAAAGGGCGCTTGGTTAGACCATAATCAACAAACAAATCGGCCGTCATATCGTTAACTGCCCAGTTTTCATCGCACGCATCAAAAACTTTTATAATGTTGTTTAGCAAAATTTGTGTTAAGGCAGGGCTATTGGTGGCCTTAAAAAAGTCTAGTTTAAATTGGCTGTGATTTGTCGCTACACTAGGAATTTTGTGTTTTTTTGCGTAAATCACGCCGGCCTTTCCAACCGAAAACGGCGAGTGAATGTGCACAATATCAAGTTTAGAATCTTTAAGCTCTTTTTGAAATTTGCTATCCATTGTTGGCAAACCCAAATCGTAGTCTAGCCCAGGTACTTGAAATTTTTGGCATCTTATAACTTTGTAGGGAAAGTTATCCTTGTAGTTTTTGTCTCTTGGTGATGTTGTAAAAACTGTAACATTTGCAATTTTACACAACCTTTTTGCATAGTTGTTAACAACCGAAACAACACCGTCTATCATTGGATAAAACGAGTCGCAAAAAAGACCTATGTTAAGTTTTTTTGGCCCCGCTTGATTGCTACTTGCCTCGGCATCAACTTGACTGCGACTACTTTTTTTGTGGCTGTTTATTTGCTTCGCACTTAATTTATCTTTTTTTGTTTTTTTATCTTTTTGCTTTAAACGCTCAACTTTTTTTGTGTTGATAATTTCTTTATCAAGATTTTTCATATCAAAAGTTTAACATAAAAATTTGCAAATTGTCAATACACCAAGGGTAATAGAATTTTTTAACTAAACAATATATTGGGTTATGTTTAATTTTTATTTGGGCGGGTTTAAATTTTATTGCAAAGCAAAAAACAAAAGTGCAAAACATTTGGCCCGCAAAACAAAATTGCTGGGTTTATTTAAAGTGTGTGTTGACATCACCTTTGGGGTATGTTATAATTTAAAAAAGAGGTAATGGCCATGGCACAAGTTATTGATGGAAAAGATTTGCAACAAAAAACCATTTTGCAAGATGACAGTGTTTCGCAAAACGATGCTTACGAAAATATTAGGCTAAACCAACAAACTGATAATCAGTCTCAACAAAGCAAAAAACCGGCCGATGATTCGAGCGGTTTGCCGGCCGAGCAACAAACTGCAATGCAACAAGAAATTGCAGATGCAAACAATCAAGCAAAACAACAACAAGCAAAAATTGATACTGAGTATCGAAAATCTATGTGTGATTGCGAAAATCAAGTTGCAAATTTAAAAAAAGATAAAAGGTCATTTCACAAAAAAAATTACGATAAATATACATTTGTAGTTTTTGATGCAATTTTAATTTTGGGTGCTTTGGGCGCAATATTTTCGGGCCTTGGGGCTTGGTATTTGTGGCTTCCAATGATGGTATTTTTTGGCTGGAGGGGCGTAAAAGGTGCACTAAAGTTAAAAGCCGATTCTAAAGCATGTGCAGTGCTAAAAAACAAAATCAAACAACAAAAACAGCAAATATATCAAAATTATCTAACATCCACCTTACAGCTGGAACAACAAACTAGCAAACAAGTTGAAGATATAAAAATTAAATATTTAGGCAAAACTCAAGTTTTGCAAAACAAGCCAAACAGTGCAAATAATAATGTGCAAACAAAGCCACAAAAAAAAGTGTCAAAATTTGCAATGGCACTAAAAAAGATTAAATCAAAACCAAGCAAAAAGGATATTCAAAATAACGAGGACCTTTTGCTTGCCAAGTAATTTATTTTTGGCAAAATATGGCCAGCAATTAGCCGGCAACATTTGCACAAAAGTGCAGGGCTATACATACGAAAAAATATAGGGGTGAGATATGAATATTGTTGATTTTCACATTCATGGGATAGGTAGCAATTACAAGGACGATTTTGCAACGGCATCATACGACCAAATTTGTGCCTACTTTGAAAATTATGCTCAAAAGTTAAAGCATAATGTTGTTATTGCGCTAACCGAGCACGATGTGGCAATTTTAACATATCAACAATATAAAGATTTATCCAAAAAATATCCCCATGTAAAAATTATTCCGGGCATGGAATCTAACACATCACTAGAAACCGCAACCGGTGGTGTTTTTGAAACTGCCCATATACTAAACTATGCCGATGTGACTAGCGATGAAAGTGTAAAAAAGTGGTTTGACTGCGCCGAAATTAAATACTTAACAAACATAAAAACATATCGTTTAAAAATTCAATATCCAAGTTTTGTGCAAATAGCAGGTAATTTTTGCAAAATGGTAAATGCACAACTTGGAACAAACATAAATTCATATAATTTTGCCAGCAAATATATTGGCAAAACTTACACAAAAGATGGTTTAGTAACCGAGCTTATAACCGAACTTTCGGCTCAGCTTATAAAGTCTAACGACCCTGCAATTAAGGGCCTGGATGTAAAAGAAGTGCTTGCACAGGTTAACACAGTTGCTCGTGTTTCGCCAATATATTCACATTTTTATGGCCTTAGGCCAAGTGCAAATTGTGGCACAAGGTTTCAACAGTTAACAGCATCGTCAAGGGCACTAGAAAGGCTAACGGGGGTAAAGATTAGCCCCGAAGCCTTGCAAAAAATGGTTACAAACGATGTTCATTGGGATAACAAGATAGTTTACTTTTTTGCATCGCAACTTTTAAAAAGCAAAAAGTTTATCACATCAAAAAAAGGTTCTATTTATGTTGATGAGTTAAACAAGTCGGCAACTGGATATTCTGAAAAATTGTCAAAAGTGGCCAAAGATATAATAGTGGGCAATTCAATTAAAAACCTGCCATTTCAAAACTTTAATTTTAAGGTTTACGAAGACCATTTTGGCGAAAGATTTTACACAGCAAAAAATTTGCTTAACAAAAAACTTGGCTTGCAAATTACAAACAAACAAATATCCGATATTTTAGATTCAACAAAAAGTTATTCAATGCTAAAAACAAAGTTTGTGGAACTTTTAAAACAATCATCAAAACAGCAAAATCAAGCGTTATTTAGCAAAATTTGCAATTTAGCACCAAATGATGTTTTGCAAATTAACCTTTTAAACAGCAATGATGAAAATACACTTTATTTGCAAAATTTGTTTTCATTAAACAGACCAACCGAGCACCCACTTGCAAAGGGGGGAAGAACTCCGTTAGAAGATTTGGCAAAAATAAAAAGCCAAACTGGTGGATATTTAATGCTGGCACATCCAGTTTGCCACTTTAAAATGAAAAACACCGGAAAGGTTAGCGTCAGCGACCTTGCGCTTTGCGAAAGTGATGTTGTAAGCGATGCCGAAAAACAAAGCTTGTTGCAAAATATTAGGCAGTATGGAAAAATAAGTTGCCAAGAAATTGAAACTAACCCACAATGCACAATATTAAAATTAGATATGTTTTTTAAGTTGTGCCAAAAAAATAACATCAATTTTGATGGCTACGAAGTTAGTCGTGGCGTAATTGCCGATAGGTCTAAACTAATAAATTATTTGATATATGCCTCAAAAACGGGCAAAGAAATTAGTTATGGTAGCGATACACATTTATCTAATTTAGATTATTATTATCAATTGCTAAAAGACGGCAAAATTACTCAATCTCAATTTACCGACCAGTTGAACCATGCCATAAAAATTGGCGATTCTAGTGCAAAAACTGGCAAATACAAAACACTTTACACCAGCAAAATAAGCGCTGGCGAAACAAAGGCAGTTGCATATTCCAAGCACATTGCTCAACCAATCAAACCAATGCTAAAAAGCGAAAAGCAAGTTTATCCATACAAAGATGCTTGCCTTGTTACACAAACAAGTTTTTGCGATAAGGTGCTTGGCAAACAAATGGGGTTAAATCACAAGCCAATGCTTACACTTGGCCAAACCGAAGGTTTGTTTGAATTTGATGCAAGCGACTTAAAAAAGATGAATTATAATTTTGAACTTAAAAAAGAAGATTACAAAAAGTTAGAAGAAGAAAAGAGCGATGAGTTTTATATTGCATAAATGGGCATTGCAAAAATAGTGGCACAAAAACACAACAAAATGTTGACAAAAACTTATTTTGTGATATAATAGTTAAGTAATTAAATAATTTTTGGTGCCAAAGACTACAAGTGATTTATCATAAAACGCAATTTGCGTTGCTTGTATAGGAACAACTAACTTGATTTGTTTTAAGTTTCTTGTGCTGGGCACAAGAAACTTTTTTAATTATAGTATTATAATAGGAGGACAAATCTTGAGCGCAAATTTAGAAAACAAAAAACAACTTGTAGAAGAGATTAAAGAAAAACTTTCAAAAGCAAAGTCAATTGTATTTGTAAGCTTTTTGGGCACAAATGTTGCAAGCGATACAAAACTTAGGGCAGATATTCGTGCTGGCAAAAACGACTACAAGGTTTACAAAAACACTTTGCTTTTAAAAGCATTAAAAGAAATGGGTATTGAAGGCACAGATGAGTATCTTCATGGCTCTACAAGTGTTGCTATCGATTATAATGACGAAGTTACAGTAGCAAAAGTTATAAGCAATGCACAAAAAGATAACGATAAGTTGCAAATAAAATTTGGTATTGTAAATGGTCAAGTAGTTGATGACAAATATGTAAAACAACTTGCAAGCATTCCTTCACGAGAGGAACTATATGCAAAACTAGCATTCTTGCTAAAATCACCAATGCAAAAACTTGCTATTGGTTTAAAAGCAGTTGCTGACAAAAAGTAATTAAAAATAAAAAGGAGAATTTAAAAATGGCAGATTTAAAAAAATTTGTAGACGAAGTTAAAGAACTTTCAGTTGTAGAACTTAACGATTTGGTTAAGATGATAGAAGAAGAATTTGGAGTAAGCGCAGCAGCAGTTTCAGCTGGCCCAGTAGCAGGCGCAGTTGCAGCAGCAGAAGAAGAGCCAAGCACAGTTACTGTTCACTTGACAGCAGTAGACGCTTCTCAAAAAATCCCAACAATCAAGGCAGTTAGAGAAATTACAGGTCTTGGTCTTGGCGAAGCTAAAGCACTTTGCGAAAAACTTCCTTCAGTTATTAAAGAGAACATCGCAGTTGCAGAAGCTAAAGAAATTGCAGAAAAACTTAAAGCTGTTGGCGCAACAGTTGATATGAAGTAATTGTTCAAAGATTATAATACTAAAATAGGCACTACGTTGCCTATTTTTTGTGTGTTTTGGTGGCAAAGGTTACTTGTTGCCACAAAATTTAAAAAAGACTTTGCTTTTACGGTGGCAAAACAATATTTTTTGCACACTAAATTTTGCGATTTTAAAAATTATGTGATATAATGCGTTTTAGATATGAAGTTTTTGGATAGATTTTACGAAAAGTTTGACGAAGATAAACGCCTTGCTCGCAGGCATGGTCAGGTGGAGTTTTTTGTAACGAATTTTTATATCAACAAAATTTTGGACAAAATAAAAAAACAAACCGGCAAAAACAACGGCCAAATAAAAATTGCGGATATTGGCGCAGGCACAGGGGCATACAGTGTTCCACTTTTTAAAAGTGACTACGATGTAACAGCCGTTGAGTTTGCCACCCCAAATCTAAAAAAGTTACGAGCTAAAAATTTGGCCATAAAAACATTTTTGGGCGATGCTACAAATTTGGATATGCTGGGGTCAGAATCGTTTGACTTAACACTGCTTTTTGGCCCAATGTATCACTTGATGAGTATAAACCAAAAGCAAAAGGCGCTTGCCGAGGCAAAACGCATAACACGGCATGGCGGATATATTATGGTGGCATATTATTTGAATGACTACGCCGTTGTTGTGCATGGGTTTAGGGACGGCAACATTTTGCAAAGTTTAAATCAAGGCCGGTTAGATGATAAATTTCACATTGTGGCAAAACAAGACGATGTGTTTGCGTTTGATAGGCTTGAGGATATTAACAAATACAAAACAAATGCCGGCTTAAAACGCATTGAAATTTTTGCTCCAGATGGGGCAAGTGATTATATGCGAGATGTGCTTAATAAGATGGACAACCAAACCTTTGAGCAGTTTAAAAAATATCAACTTGCAACAAGCAAAAACAAAAGTTTGTTGGGTGCAAGTTCTCATGTTGTTGATGTGCTTAAAAAACTATAAAACTTGAAAAATTTTTTAAAGTTTGTTAAAATGTAACAAAAAAAGAGGATAGTATGAAAATTTCAGCAATGGGTGAATATGCCGTTAGAATTATGGTGGATATAGCTGGCTTTAATGGATATGTTCCACTTAAAAATGTTGCGCAAAGGCAAGATATTTCGTTAAAATATTCTGAAAAAATTGTGTCAAAATTGATAAAAAATGGCCTACTGGTTAGCAAACAAGGGCAAGATGGCGGTTACAAGCTTGCAAAAAGTGCTAGTGTTTGCACCATAAGGCAAATACTAGAAATTACCGGAGATGTTTCGCCAGTTGCACCTTGTGTGCAAGGCGATTGCCCGCACAAACAAACCTGCGCAAGTGTATCGGTTTGGCAGAAACTAAATGGGCTTATTAACAATTATTTGGGGCAAGTTACAATTGCCGATTTGTTGCAAAGCAAAAATTAGCGTGTGCCAGAATCGCCACGCCACGCTTGCTTGCACCTTGCGCAAGCAAACTGTGGCGAGCTTACACAA
>ERZ808246.2118-NODE-2118-length-12916-cov-3.283415_pt1 | contig 12916 bp, 11 predicted proteins | sample MGYA00521083_ERZ808246 | MGnify/ENA primary metagenome ERZ808246 (study PRJEB31516, sample SAMN03275577) | gut metagenome | biome: mammalia-associated habitat; material: feces | host: Papio cynocephalus | place: Kenya | collected 2012-07-07 ...
ATACGGTTTCAAACACCGCAGTATTCTTCTTGTGAAGAAAACGTCCGGTTGCATCCTGTCTGGGAACCCTTGCATCTTCTGCGCCGTTTCCAACCTGCTGCCGTTCAATGCATTCTCCATTGACCCAGAGCTCAATTTCTTCTGCATCACTGTACACTTCAATGCGAACCGGCTTTCCCTCATATTCTTTCCAGTTCCAGGAACGGACCGCATCCGTCATCGCCCACTGTGATTTCGCCACGGTATCCTTATGGTGCTCCGGCGGACAGACCGCTATGTATGGTGCATCCTGCAGTCCCCAGATGGTCTTTCTCCAGAATGCAACCGGTCTTGCATCACCGAGAAGATTGATATCCCCGCAATAGGCTGCCCTGCAGGGATATGGCGCATAAAAGCTCATTTGCTGCTGGGTGTTGTAGCTGATTTTACCGATTCCAGCTTCCCCCAAATAGTCATATGCCGTCCAGTCAAAGTCCCCAATAATATTCGGATACTTCTCCACGAGTGCCCAATTGACATCCAGATCCATCGGGTACGTCTCCGAACCGACAAGTATCCGGTTCGGGTGAAGTCGGTGATCCATCTCATAACGCTGTGCAGCATAGTTCAGACCGGTGACATCCACCTGACCCGACGCTTCTTTTGTCTTTTCTGTAACAAAGTCACTGGTAACTATCCCGGCCATCAGGGCGCCCAGATCGGTCATCATCTCATTGATCTCACCGCCTTTTTTCCCTTCCGCGCCTTGTCCCGCCATCAGCTTCGGAAAGTCGTTCATGACCGACAGCATCAGATTCATACTGTTTGTTACGAATCTTGTGGCATCCAGGCTGCGAATTTTATCTGCAAGCTTCTTGCCCCACTGTACATCAAACCGGTTTCCGGTCTCCGGAATCTCATTACCAATGGAATATAAGATCACACAGGGATGGTTGTAATCCTTGCGAACCAGGTTGGTAACATCAAGTTCCCACCAATCCGGCATTTCCATTCCATAATCGAAGTCTACCTTGGTGGTTGTCCATACATCAGAGAATTCATCCATCACATACATGCCAAGACGATCGCACGCCTCCAGCAACTTCCGGCTCATCGGGTAGTGCGAGCTTCGGATTGCATTGAATCCCGCTGCCTTCAGGTTCTTCACCCGGACCTCTTCCGCATGAGAAAACTCCGCGGTTCCGATGACTCCGTTGTCATGATGAAGGCAACCGCCGCGAAGCTTGACTTCTTTTCCGTTGACGCGAAATCCGTGCACCGGATCCAGGCAAAGCTTCCGCACACCGAAGCTTCCCTCTTCGCTGTCGCAAATCGCTTCTCCAGTCCAGATACTTGCCCGATAATGATACAGATACGGGGTTTCCGCATCCCAGCAGATGGGATTGCGAAGGAACAGGCGCTGCCTATAGGTGTTCTTTTCTCCCTCCTGAATGGTAAAGGGAAGCTTATCCTCTGCCACAATTTCCCCTTTGTCATTCAAAAGTTCTATATGCAGAACGGCATTCTCCGTTCGCATTCCCTCAAAGCTCACCTCCGACTCAGCGCGGATCACCGCGAGATCCTCTTCCAGCTCTTCTACAGAAAGATGCACGCCATCTGCTGCAATGTGAAGACGGTCCGCCTTCATCAGATGAACATCACGGTAAATCCCGCCGCCAGTATACCAACGTCCGCTCGGTACGCCATTTTTCACGACAACCTTCACGGTATTAGGCACATCCCATTCCAGATAGTTGGTAATGTCCACATAAAAATTGCCATATCCGTACGGATGCCGGACCGCAAACGCATTGTTTACATAGACATAAGCATTCTGATACACTCCCTCGAACTCCAGTGTCCAGATCTTGTCTCTCTCCTCTCCGGAAGGAACAAACTCCTTGGTGTATACATAATTGTTCTCATGGAAAAAACCGTTTCCGCTTCCATTCGGCTCATTAGGATCTCTTTTTTCATGGATGGAGGCATCATGTGGAAGGTCCACCGTCTCTTTCTTTGCATCGCTCCCCATCAACGCCGCAAACGCAGAGCCGCCGGATCTTTCGAATATCCATCCTCGGTTAAAACTCTCCTTGATCATCTCTGTTCCTTTGTACCTTTTCCTTTCGGCAAAGCTCCTCCCGGATTGGGGAGGAGCTCCAGTTTGGCTTTCTCAAACATCAGATTGTTCTAAATCCAAGCATTTCCGAGTGCACGCAAGACGAACGCAGTATCAGTTGCATTCGAGTTATTCATGCTCCATTCCAGGGTGATCCGCATCCCACTTGGCATTTGCCTTCTCCACAGTCATTTGAGACAGGAGAATGATCATAACAATAACCATCACAAGAGGGAAGAACAGGTAAAGCCCCTTAATGGCTGCATAATAGGATGCAGGCTGTTTCGCCGCAGTTCCGACATAACCAGAAGCCTCCAGAAGCCACCCTGCAAGAGCCGTGCCGACACCGCCTCCAACCTTGATTCCAACTGACGAAGCAGAGAACATGGCGCCTTCCACATGATATCCAGTCTTCTTGTATGCATAATCCGTAGTAGATGAAATCAGGGCATTAATGTCTCCCGTTACCGGTGAGGTTCCAAGACCTGCCACAAAAGCTGCGCCGAGCATCAACGGAACGTTCAGGGTGAGACCACCGATGATGAAGAAAATTCTGCATACAAAGGCCAGACAATAGCCCGCCAGGTTGACCTTATACATTCCCTTAAACTTCGAAACCAGCATCGGTGTAAATACAAGTCCAATAATCATCGGCAGCATCTGTGCCATCGTGAAGGTTCCGAGGAGATTAGCATCTCCAAGAATGTCACGCATGAAGTAAACTGCAATTCCTTGAATGCCCGTCTGCAGATAAATGCAGATATAAATCAGAAGAAGCAGGAGGAAATACTTGTTCGTAAACAGAATCTTCAGTGCCTTGACAATCGAAACGTCTTCCTTTTTCTTCTCTCCCTGAAGAATTTCTTCTTCCTCTTCTCTGGGAAGCTCCTTCACCGACAGAACGGAAATCGTATTCACAACAAGGGCGATCACCGCGTATAGAATTGCTACCGAGCGCCAGCCGACAGCTCCGCCGCCGAAGCTCTCAACCAGCTTCATGGTAATAGATGCGACTGTCAGGTTCGTTGCCAGAGAGAACATAAAACGGATGGAGCCAACCTGCACACGCTCGCTGGTATTCTTTGTAATCAACGATGTCAGTGATGCATAGGCGATATTGTTTGCAGTATAAAAAATCGCATTCAACAGCGTGTAGCTGATAAAGAAGAACGCATACTGCGCCTTCTGCCCCCAGTCAAGCGGAATGGCAAAGCAGCAAATCAGAAAAAAAGAATTGCCCAGCTGTGACCAGAACATCCATGGTCTTGCCTTTCCCATCTTCGAATGTGTGCGATCCATCAGGTTCCCGAAAATGATATCCGTAAAGCCGTCGAACAGTTTTGACACCATGATCAGTGTTCCAATAATTCCCGCATTCAGGCCGATCGAATCCGTCATATAAATCATCACAAAGGATGTCAAAAGGCCATAGACACAGTTGGCGGCCAGATCTCCCGATCCATATCCGACCTTGTTGTACCATTTCAGGTACTTCTTCTCACTTGCTGACGATGCAGCGTTTTGGTTTGCCATAATATTCCCCTCCTAAATAAAAACTGTGAATCACGCTCCGGACATTTCCCCTACGATTAGGCCAAAGCTGTGAATGTTTCCGCGCAGCCCCTGCAGATACGTGCTCCCCCGCTTCATCTGTATGCACTGCGTTTGTATCTCTTCTCCCTTACCGGGAGGATCGATCCTTTTCATTTTGTTCCTCGACAATCAGGTTCTGACGAATAATAATGGAAAGATTGGTCTTTACCCAATCCGTATCCGGCATGCGGTCCATCGTCAGGTAGCGGAACAGAATTTCCAGTGGCTTACGTCCCTGTCGAGATGGCTCCTGATCAATTGTTGCCGTGATCCTTCCATCCAGAATCATCTGTCTCTGCTGCTTCGTAACAAGATCATTAGTAATAACCTTCATCCTCCGTGTTCCTGACGCACGCCGGATCACATCACAAATTCCGTAGTCTGACGGATTCATCAGGTACACCGTGTCGATTTCCGAATCCTCTTCAATGCATTTCTGCGTTAGTTTCCAGAAACATTTCCGTTTCTCCAAAGCTAGCTCATTCATATACAGCTTGCCTGCAATGCGCATCTGCGGATAATGCACCATCTCCTCCTCAAATCCCTCAATGCGTTCCTGACCGCTTGGAATCTGCCCGTTATCCTCCGATACCACGAGTACCTTTCCCTTCTCTTCTGTGAACAGTGCCGTCAGTCCACAGGCAATCCGTCCTGCCTGCCGATAATCACACCCAACAAAGCAAAGTCTGGCATTCCGATCTTCTGTATCCATGTTGTAGGTAACAACCGGCACCTTCTGCATTTCAGTTTCGTTCCAGATCCGTTGAAGCTTTTGAACAAAATCTCCCAGAACAACCCATCCGCAAATTTCCATATGATCCAGAACAAACTGCTCCAGCCTGCACTGCTCTGTCTGATCAAAGGCACTGACACCGAAAAACAAGACCGTCACACCGTACTGTGCCAGTTCCCTGGCCTTCTGAACCGCAGCTTCATAGACCTGCCTGTGAAACGATGCAACCGGACTATCCACATAAATAAATCCAAGCTGCATTTTCTTTTTCCTTGCTGCCAGTCCCGTTCCTGCAAGACTTTTTTGGTAGCCAAGCTTCTTTGCCGCCTCCTGCACCTTCCTCGCCGTTTCTTCCGATACGCGTCCTCTATGATTCAGGACTCGGTCTACTGTTCCGCGTGAGATCCCGACCTCGTCCGCAATATCCTGAATGGTAACAACCAACTTGTCTTCCATTTTCTTCCTCACCGCTTTTCTGATAGCAAAAGCTCCTGAGCAGGATTTTTCATGTGCATCTTTATATTTCGCTGACAGGAATAACCATCATTTTGCACATATATGGTTTTGCGTGCTCGTGCATCACTTGATAGTATCGTTATATTTCTTTTCACGTGTATCGTCAACACGCACGCAAGCACGCAGCTATTCTTGTTTTATTTTTGTTAATTATGTCCATTTTTTTATTTCTGAAATCTGCACTTTCATCACTTGCATGTTCCAAAAAAACGAAGAACAAAAAAAGAGTGCTCCCTGCATTCTGCAAAGAACACTCTTACCTTTCTGGATATTTCAATATCTCCAAACAACCGGAAAAGCTTCCAAAATCATTTCTGCCCGCCGGAATGCCTCACCAAGACCCACAATCCCACAGCAAATGCTTACAGCTCCACCTTCTCGCCGTGACTGAGCTTCGCAACCGCACCAGACAGTGCAAGGAGCGCGACCAGGTTCGGCAGCACCATGATGCCGTTGAACAGATCCGAAAGGTTCCAGACCAGCTCCACCTTAAGAAGTGACCCGATGAAAATGAAGATGACAGCAATCACGGCGAACGGCTTCACGCCCTTCGTGCCAAACAGATACTTCACATTCTGCTGCGCGAAGAAATACCAGCCGATGATCGTAGAGAAAGCAAAGAACAGAAGGCAGATCGCAACAAACATCGGACCGAATTTGCCAAAGCCGGTTGCAAACGCCGCCTGTGCCACCGGAGTTCCGCCGATTCCCTGCTCGATCATGGAATCCAGGACACCGGAGGAGAGAATGACCAAAGCCGTCATGGTCAGCACGACGAAGGTATCAATGAACACACCGACCATGGCGACCTCGCCCTGATCCTGCGGCTTGTCCACCTTGGCCAGTGCATGGGCGTGAGGCGTGGAGCCCATGCCTGCCTCATTGGAGAACAAGCCTCTTGCAACGCCAAGGCGCATCGCCTGACGAACCGCAATGCCGGCGACCGCACCGCCCACAGCTCTTGGACAAAAAGCGCCGACAAAGATGGAAGCCAACGCTCCCGGAATTCCCCGAAAATTCAGAACAAGAAGAACCACGCCGCCAACAAGGTAGAGCGCTGCCATAATCGGGACCACCTTCTCCGTGAAGGAAGCAATTCTTCCGAGTCCGCCAACAAAAATGAAGGCTGCAATGACTGTCACAAGAACGCCGACAACCACCTTGTTGATGCCAAACGCGGTGTAAAACGCATCGCTGATGGAATTGGACTGCACCATGTTGCCCATGACGCCGAGCGCCAGAATGAGGGCTACCGCAAAGAACCCCGCAAGAAACCTGCCAAAACCACCCTTGAATGCCTTGGTAATGTAGTAAACGGGACCGCCGATCACATGTCCCTTGTCATCTCTGGTCTTCGTTACCTGTGCAAGAGAAGCCTCTCCGTAAATGGTCGCCATGCCGAAGAACGCAGCAAGCCACATCCAGAAAATTGCCCCGGGACCGCCGCCGACAAGGGCCGTCGCACAGCCCGCAATATTGCCGGTTCCGACCTGTGCTGCAATGGCCGTTGCCAGTGCCTGGAAGGAAGACATTCCTTCCTTTCCTGCCTTATCGCCTTTTAAGGAAAATCCGCCGAACACCCGTTTCCAGGCCTGCGGGAAATGACGCACCTGCACGAATCTCGTGCGGATGCTGAAATAGACGCCGGAGCCGACCAGCAGGAACATCAGAATGAACCATACCTTGTCGTCCAGCAGTGTGACGATGCTGTTTAATGCCTCCATGTACCCTTCCTCCTTAAGCAGTTTTCGCTTTCTGCGGATCTTCCGATTCCGCGCTGAGAATAAGGCGCAGAGGCTCCGGCGCCCTTGCCGGTATCTGCATCATAACGAACCCTTCGCCTTCCCGGAAGATCTTCTCCATCGTCCGTTCCGGATGTATGAGGCTCAAACTCTGTCCTTTTGCCTGAGAGATTGCGGAAAAATTCTTCTCCGTGCTTGCACCTTCGGCACTCCCTAGAGGGGAGCTTCTCCAGAGCCACTCCGTTATCAGTCTTCTTCGCCGCAGCGAAACCTGAGAGTTTTACTCCTTCGGTAGCGGATCCTCCGTCTTTTTCTGATAACTTCCACGTCTGTATTCTTCTGTTTATTGTGCATGAAACGTTTTCGTTTGACAACTGTTAATTCTGCCGATTATCCCCAAGGATCCCGGGCATTCCAGATTTCAGCGCACTTTTGCAATATTCTGCCTCGGACCGACCGTGACTTCACCGACGATGACCTGCGCGCCAGTGCCCGCGATTTCTGGGTAACCCTGAACGAAAACTTCAACCGTTCTGACAGGGTGCCGGCTTTTCTTTATGCCCCGCTGAGGCAAAATCCGCGAAGGAGGTTTTGCCGAATGCGGCAGCCGGTGCGCCAGCACCGATGCTGCTGTTTGAAAGGGACCTATCAATGTCTTTTCCGGAAACATGGTATGCTTAACTTAACTTTCCCGGACAGAAAAATTAAACCAAACGGATTCTTTTATGGCTTCGGCTGATCTTGTTAAAATTGCAAAGTGCCTGCTGTACTAAAAAGAGTCTGAGGATCCACTGCCCCGGGAATTGATATCTGAAGAAGAAAAGAATAACATATTGAAAAGTAATTCTGACAGAAAAGAGGAACAAGAATATGAAGTACTGCATCATCGGTGTCGGCGGTACCGGCGGTCCCACCGGAGCGAAGCTTGCCCAGGCGGGTAAGGATGTGACACTCATTGCCCGCGGAAAGAGCCTTGCCGCTTTGCAGAAAAACGGCATTACAATCCGCCATCTCTGGGACGGCGAAACCCTGCAGGTTCCGGTCCGGACCTGCACCTTAGACGACTATCTTGCGCTTTCCAAAGAGGAGCAGGCAGATGTCATTCTCGTCTGCGTAAAGGGCTACTCCCTGGATTCCATTCTTCCCTTCCTTCAGAGGGCCGCTCACCCGGGAACCATTGTCCTTCCGGTTCTCAACATTTACGGCACCGGCTCCAGGCTTCAGGATAAGCTCCCGAAGGCAGATGTTCTGGATGGCTGCATCTATGTCTCTGCCGCACAGGAGGCCCCAGGCGTTCTCGTTCAGCACGGTCCCATTCACCGCATTGTCTTCGGACCAAGAGACCACAAGATCCAGAATCCCGTTTACCGGCAGATTGCACAGGACCTGAAGGACAGCGGCATTTCCGGTGAGCTCTCCGACAATATCCAACGGGACGCCCTGGAGAAATTCTCCTATGTCTCCCCCATCGGCGCAGCCGGTCTGTACTATAATGCCGTCGCCGGCGATTTCCAGAAGGAGGGGCCGGCACGAGACCTTTTCGTCCGCATGATCCGCGAGGTCTCTGCACTCGCCGACGCCATGGGCTGCCCCTTTGAAAAAGATTATGTGCCCGTGAACCTTGAAATTCTCTCCCACCTTTCCGCAGATGCCACCACCTCCATGCAGCGGGACGTCATGGCAGGGCACCCGTCCGAGATTGACGGCCTTGTCCTCGAGGTGGTCCGGATGGGACACAAATGGAATGTTCCCGTTCCCGCCTATGAAATGGTGGCTGACGAGATGGAAAAGCGCGGCGTGCACTGATGCTCCGGGGCCACATCCGGTAAAACCGCTGCACTCGAAGGTGTCTGATGCCATCTTCTCTCCGGTATCGCGGATTTTACCTCAGCAATATAGAAAAAAGAAAGGCATTTTATGCAAAATTCACGGCTTTTATTTGAAACAAAAATTTATGCTACAGAGAATATAAATTTCTCCCGCCCATTCTCTTCCTGCTTCCGTCGGGTACTGTGCACGACTTTGCTCACACTGGCCTTTGCCCTGCTGGGTACCCTGCTTCCTGCAGGTTCCGCCTCCGTTCAGGCCATGCACAACGGCAAAACCGTCATCGTTCTGGATCCCGGACACGGAGGATCCGATATCGGCGCCAACTACGCCCCCTATGTAGAAAAGGCAATGACACTGTGCACAGCTGCTTATCTCTATCAGGAGCTTTCGCAGTATGACAATGTAGAGGTTTATCTCACCCGCACGGAGGATAAGGATGTTTCCCTTGCGGAGCGCGTGGATTTCGCCCATTCCGTAAATGCCGACTTTCTCCTCAGCCTCCACTTCAATGCAGCGGGGACCGGTGATGTGAAGAGCGGCTCGATGATCCTTCCCTCGGCTTTCGGAAGCCTGTATTCCCAGGAATGCTCCTTCGGCCTTCTGAATCTCCAGCAGCTTGCTGCTCTCGGTCTGAAAAGTCACGGCTTCTGGACAAGACTTGGCCGCACCGGTGCCGATTACTACGGCATCATCCGGCGCTCCGTCAATTACAATATGCCCGCAGTCATCACGGAGCACTGCTTCGTGGACAATGAGAACGACCGCAAATTCCTCGCCCAGCCTGACTCCTATCAGAAACTGGCTCACGCAGATGCCACTGCTCTCGCCCAGTATCTGCAGCTGAAATCAACCGCTCTTGGCGTTGACTACTCCGGCTGTGCAAGACCGGTCATCCAGGCACCTCCGGCCGGCGTTCCGGTGCTCATGAACCCGATTCCGTAATTTTCCTTATCCTGAAAAACGTTTCCCGTCCGGCATCTCCTGTCTGGAAAGATCTTCCGAATGTCCTTCGCAAGGCCGATGCGATACCGGATGCATTCCCCCAAAAGGGGCTGTGAAGAAATGAAACTCTCATTTCTTCACAGCCCCTTTATCATTTCCAATCCGTTTCTTTAATCCTTCTGCGCTCTCAGCGTGAAAAAGTACCGTCCGATCTCATCCGGTCCGATCTCCAGAGCCTCTGCCGATCTGTTGATATCCAGCGCATCAAAGTTTGATTTCCCCTGGAACACCTTCGAGATATAGTTCGGACTCCGTCCGATCGCCTTGGCAAAGGCCCCTTCCGTGCCAAAGTGTTCACGGATTGCGCCGCGCAGCTTGGCGTAATCAAAGATAGATTGACTTGGTCTCATGCGTAATCCCCTCTCTGCCAAAATGATTGCAAGAATCTCTGTAAAAGCCATAGATTAGAAAACTGTGCACAATAATGATAGTTTAGTTAAACTGAACTGTCAAGAATGTCAGTTCACCTAATCTGAACAATATTTTATCTGTCTGTATTAAATAATTGGCCTGTGTTACTATTTTTTGCAGGAGGATGCGTCATGATCTCAATCAAAAATTCATCGGAACGATTAAATCAGCTTTTGATGGAAAAGCGGATGACTCCCACTGAGTTCGCACGCGCCTACGATGTTCCCAAATCCTCCATTTCCAACTATCTCAACGGAAAATCCATGATGCGTCCCAAACGCGCAGAGGCTCTTGCACGCAAGCTGAATGTGAATCCGGAGTGGCTGCTTGGCTGCAATGCTCCGCGCTCACCGCTTTCGGAAAAGACTTCCTGTCCGTCCGCTTTCTCAGCCGAAGCCGCCCGGGCCGGTATCGTTTCCGCCTTCTCCGAAAATGCCGTTTCGTCCGAACCTGTGCCTTCCTGCCGCCGTGACCTGATTTCCGGTCTCACTTCCAATGACCGTGCCGTCATTGACGCCTATCTGAAAGCGCCGGAGAACATTCAGAAGGCCATACGGACACTCCTGAATCTTTCCTAAGTATTCCTGCAGACAGCACTCGCCGATTTTTCTTTCGGCCGCTTCATGAAACGGAATGGCTGCAATTTCCGAACCCCGGACTCACGCTTCAGGAAAATCAATTAGAAATGTACATATATGCATGGCATAAAAAAAGATGGCATCCGCCATCTTTTTCAAGCTGCCGGATGCTCTTACTGTACATCCAGAGCCTTGTGCTCAATTTTCTTCCATCCAAGAGCCGGGAAGAAGCACGCCCGGATCGAACAGATCATATAGAAGAACATGAAGACCGGAAACGTGATGATTGCCGGAAGCATCGTCCGGATTTCAATCCGATTGAACTTTGCTGCACCTGCAATCGGAACAAACGCGGCCAGAAGCCCCAGTCCGGAAATAATCAGCGACAGCCAGAAAATGACCTGCCAGTACTTCCACATAAAGAACCCGTTCACCAGCGTCAGCACAAATCCCATCCAGGAAACCGGTCCCATCACCAGAAGCATCAGAACATCAATGCGTATCAGAACATCTCTCCCCGTCAGCTTCCTTTTCTCCGTCCTGTTCCGGAAAAACTCCGCGAGATACCGCCGCAGAATCTGGTAGCTGCCCGTACACCAGCGGGAAAGCTGGCTGAACATCACACCGACCTGCCACGGCTGTTCATCATAGCACACTGCCGACACGCAGAAGGCAGTTCTTCGCCCCTGCAGACAGTTCTGAATGGTGAATTCCACATCCTCCGTGATGCTCTTCGTGTGCCACCCGTTCTCCAGAACAGACTTCGTCACGACAAAACCTGTTCCAGTCAGGAACGCAGACAAACCAAGCTTTTCTCTTGCGTAGGAAAAAAAGGTCGAATAGCAGGACCAGTACAGCGTGTACCACCGCGTAATCAGAGAGGTATACGGCTTCCCGCCCAGGCGGTTTCCCTGAATAATCTCATCTCCCGCATTCAGCTGCGCATTGATCTGGGTGAAAAAATCCCGCCGTATAACATTGTCCGCATCAAAGACTGCAGCCGCATCAAACGTGTTCCCATACTCACGGTAAATTCTCGGGATTCCCCAGTTCAAAACAGCCCCTTTCCCGGTCGTCGGGCCACTCTGCCTCTCATAGACCGTTACAAAGGGATAACGACGTCCGATCGCCGCAGTGCGGTCTGTGCAGTGGTCCGCGAGCAGAAAGACATGCAGTGCTCCGGAAGGATAATCCGCCCGTCGGATGCTCTCAAGAAGACTTGGCAATGCCTTTTCCTCATTGCGGGCACAGACAACGATCGCGAAGCGGTTCTGTTTTCTGACAAGCGGAAAGCTTTTCCTTCTCCTTGTCAGTCCGAGCACGGCCACTGCGCCAAGCCAGATCATCGGAAGAGTCAGCAGAATCTGCAATGCGCCGCAGATCTGCATCCGCAGCGGGAGCTTTGGTATATTCACAAGCTCCGAAAGCAGAACAAAAAACAGTACGATCCAGGAAGGTCTCATCATCCTTCTCCTTTTTCTATCTTTCAACGGACAATCTTCTCTATTATCTGTTACGAGAAGACGGCTCCGATTTCTTCGATTTTCGATATCATACATTACAAATGTATATTTTTCTTGTTGAAATCATAAACAGTTTCTTAAATCGTTCAATGTTATAATGTATTTATTCTTGAAATCAGCCTGCGGCCAAGCCCCGAAGGGACTCTGGATGTCAGCATCGGGAATTTCCCTGCTGAAATTCCCGATGTGCCGAATCACTCATAAATTGCTAAAGATGGAGGGCCTTATGAACAGTTTTCGCTTCCGAAACAAAATCGTACTGCTCGCACTGACGGGGACGCTTGCCGCCTGCCTCGGTGCCTGCTCCAACACCGCCGATGACAGATATGACAGCTCCACATCCACTGCAGAATCCGCCCCCGCAGAAAGCTCCTCAGAATCATCCGAATCTTCGAATGCTTCTACCGGCAGCACCTCCGAAGAAACCGGGAATTCCGCCTCCGGCCAGACTGCGGAGGATGCCTCCGGCAACGGCTCTTTAGCGGCCGCAGAGGACTCTTCCGAAAATACCGCAGCAGAGGGAACCGAAACAGAGGACTTCGGTACGCCCCTTCCCGTTCCGGACGGGCAGTACCTCAGCGAGCTCACAGGACTTCCTATTGATGAGAGCCTGAAAATGCAGCGCCCCATTGCCGTCATGATTGACAACGAAAGCAAGGCGCTTCCGCACTACAACACGGCCGGAGCCGATATTGTCTATGAGATGATGAACAGCACCGCCAACGACCGGATCACCCGTCTGATGTGTCTCTACAAGGACTGGGAGGATCTTCCTCAGACCGGCAGCATACGAAGCGTCCGTCCCACCAACATCCTGGTGGCTCAGGAATACGATGCCGTGATCTGTCACGACGGCGGGCCGTTTTATATCAATGATTACTTCTCCCGCT
>ERZ808246.2119-NODE-2119-length-12911-cov-3.985999_pt1 | contig 12911 bp, 11 predicted proteins | sample MGYA00521083_ERZ808246 | MGnify/ENA primary metagenome ERZ808246 (study PRJEB31516, sample SAMN03275577) | gut metagenome | biome: mammalia-associated habitat; material: feces | host: Papio cynocephalus | place: Kenya | collected 2012-07-07 ...
CCTTCATGGGATCCGGCGTGAGCCTTCCGAAGCACAAGCAGATGATCATCACCGTTAAGGATGCCGACAAGGGCGAGATTATTGACATCGCACGGCGCTATGAGAAGCTTGGCTATATCATTTATTCCACGCGCCGCACGGCAGAAACCCTTCAGGAGAATGGCGTTCATGCAAGAAAGGTCAACCGGATTGATCAGGAATCCCCGACTGTCATGGATCTTCTTCTGGGGCATAAGATTGATCTTGTCATTGATACGCCGACGCAGGGACATGATAAGAACCGTGACGGATTCCTGATCCGCCGTACGGCCATTGAGACCGGTGTCACCACGATTACGTCGCTGGATACCGCAAGGGCGCTGGTTTCTTCTCTGGAGCATCAGGCAGAGGAGACAGACCTGAGCATCATTGATATTGCGAAACTATAATGGCAAATCAGGTGAATTACAGTAAGGAACTGGATAAGATTGTGGAGAAGGACAGGGAGCAGGGACGGATACCGTCCCTGCTCCTGCAGGTCTGCTGTGCTCCCTGTTCGAGCTACTGCCTGGAATATCTGCGGGAGGATTTTCGCGTGACGGTTCTGTACTATAATCCGAATATTTCGGAGCGCGCGGAATTCGAGAAGCGGAAGGCAGAAGAGAAGCGCCTGATCGCGGAGTACAACCGGCAGGTGGAGGAGCAGGATTTTGACGGAATGAACTCTACAGGACGGGCCCGGAAGATCGATATTCTGGAATGTGCATATGACGGGGAAGTCTACGAAAAGGCTGTCCGCGGACTGGAGGACTGCCCTGAGGGAGGAGACCGCTGCTCGGTCTGCTTTGCCCTGCGTCTTGGGAAGACGGCGGAGCTTGCGGCAGCAGGCAGTTATGACTGCTTTGCCACGACGCTTACGATTTCGCCGCTGAAGGATGCCGCGCGGCTCAACCGGATTGGCGCAGAGATGGGAAAGAAGTACGGCGTGATGTGGCTTCCTTCGGATTTCAAAAAAAAGAACGGCTACAAGCGATCCATTGAGCTCTCGCACCGGTTCGGGCTGTACCGGCAGAATTACTGCGGCTGCAGATTTTCGCGCGGTGAGAAGGTTTGAAAGTGACATCGATATGTCACTTTCAAACTGCAGCATCGGTGCTGAGGCACACGAATCGGCGCTGGCGCACAGCAACAGAAAAATGACAGATCAAATCAGAGAAAACGCCTGCGAGAAAGCCGGCATAGGACAGGAAAGGAAAGAATCACTATGAAACAATTGCTGGAAACACTGACGGAGGAGATGGGCAAGGCCTTTGCGGCAGCAGGATATGACGCTGCAATGGGCAAGGTGGGAGTTTCAGCTCGTCCGGATCTTGCTGAGTACCAGTGCAATGGGGCAATGGCCGGCGCGAGGCAGTACCACAAGGCTCCGTTTATGATCGCGGAGGATGTGGCGGAACATCTTCAGGATTCAGAGATTTTCAAGGATGTCACGGTGGTAAAGCCGGGCTTTATCAATTTGAACGTGAAGGAATCCTGCCTGCAGGCCTATCTGCAGGAAATGACCGAATCGGTCAAATTCGGAATGCCTCTCCCGGAAAAGCCGAAGACAGTTGTTCTGGACTACGGCGGACCGAATGTGGCAAAACCGCTGCATGTTGGACATCTTCGTTCTGCGGTCATCGGAGAAGCCGTCAAGAGAATTGTCCGCTATCACGGCGATACAGCCATTGGGGATATTCACTTGGGTGACTGGGGCCTTCAGATGGGCCTTGTCATTACGGAGCTGAAGCACCGCCAGCCAAAGCTGCCGTATTTTGATGAATCCTTTGAAGGAGAGTATCCGGAAGAAGCTCCGTTTACGGTCGGTGATCTGGAGGAAATCTATCCGTTCGCAAGCAAAAAGTCGAAAGAGGATGAGGCCTACCACGCGGAAGCACTGGAGAATACGCACAAACTTCAGGAAGGAAACCGTGGCTATCGGGCTCTTTGGAAGCACATCATGAATGTCTCTGTGGCAGACATGAAGCGCAACTATGCGAATCTGAATGTGACGTTCGATCTCTGGAACGGAGAATCCACCGTCAATGACCTGATCGGGCCGATGGTGGAGAAGATGAAGAAAGACGGCAAGGCTTACGAGAGCGAGGGAGCACTCGTGGTCGATGTTGCGGAAAAGACCGATGCGAAGGAGGTCCCGCCCTGCATGATTTTAAAGAGCGACGGCGCGGCCTTGTATACGACAACGGATCTCGCGACGATTCAGGACCGGCGTGATGCTTACCATCCGGATGAGATCATCTATATTACGGACAAGCGGCAGGCCCTTCACTTCGTTCAGGTGTTCCGTGCGGCGAGAAAATGCGGACTCTGTGATGAAAAGACAGAGCTTCGGCACATTGGTTTTGGCACGGTAAACGGGAAGGACGGAAAGCCGTTTAAGACAAGAGACGGCGGCGTTATGCGTCTGGAGACGCTGATTTCGGACATCAACGAAGAGATGCTTCAGAAAATTGAAACCAATCCGGAAATCACCGGGGAGGAAGCGGCGGATACGGCAAGGAAGGTGGCGCTGGCTGCCATCAAGTACGGAGATCTGTCCAATCAGGCATCCAAGGACTATATTTTCGATACCGAGAAATTCACCTCCTTTGAGGGAGACACCGGCCCGTACATCCTGTATACGATTGTCCGGATCAAGTCGATTCTTGCCAAGTACCAGGCGGCCGGTGGAAAGAATCCTGCGGACCTGAAGATTGCAGAGCCGAAGAGCAAGGCCGAGAAGAGCCTGATGCAGGACATCGCCGGATTCGGTGCCATGATGGAAGGTGCCTACGAAGATTGTGCGCCGCACCGCATCTGCGCATACATTTATCAGCTGTCCAATGACTTCAACAGCTTCTATCACGGGACCAGAATTCTTGTAGAGGAAGACGAGGCGAAGAAGGAAGGCTGGATTGCTCTTTTGAAGCTGACCAAGGATATTCTGGAAACCTGCATTGACGTTCTGGGCTTTTCTGCACCGGAACGGATGTAAGTGCGAAGCACGCAGCAATCCGTTGATTTCATGAGAACGCACCATGCTTGCATGAGCGCGGATGACCTTGGCGGCCAAAACAGCATGAGAGGGAGGATTCGCCATGGAAATGGATGATTTTCTGAAAGCCGGCAGCGACATCATGAAGGATGTGTCCAAAGCAGTGGAATCCGGCGATTACTCTGGACTGAGCGGATCCATCCGGGACCGTGTGACACAGGTGACGGATCAGCTCGGTGGAGAAATGGCCCAGGGAGCCAGAAATTTTGCCGAGGCGGTGACCACCGGCAAGGTATCGGGCACTTCTGCAGAAAGTGGCAGGAAGGCGGCCGGAACCGCTGGGGGGAGCAGGAAGGAGGATGGCAGGAATTATTTCCTGCAGCGAAGGCCGAGCCGCAGCACAGGAAGCGGAAAGAAGCTTGCAGGGATTCTTTTGGGAATTCTTCCTGGTGGGATGACGGCAATCTGGATTCTTGCGTCTGTCATCATGGCGGTCACGGGAGAAGGCAGCGGAGCGCTGGGAGGAGTTGTCCTTGCGCTGCTGTCCGGTGTGATCACGATGGCCTGCGCGCTGCTTGTAAGAAGCGGCAAAAGAGAACAGAAGCTGGTAAGCCGCTACTATCAGTACGGCGAACTGATCGGAAAGAACCGGGAATATTTTTCCGTGGCGGAGCTGGCCCAGAAGGCGGGTGTTTCCGAAGAGGAGGTCTGCGACGATATTCTTCGGATGCGGGCGGCAGGGTATCTGCCCTATGCCGTTCTGGACCGCAGCAAAACGACGGTGATTCTTACTGATCGTATGTACAAGGAATACGCAAACGCGGAGAAATCCAGGCAAATGCGCGAGGAAGAGGAACGAATCCGGAATCTTCGGAATGCGGCAGCGCCGCAGGGACAGGCGGAAAGCTGGGAGAGCGCGGAAAAGAAGGTCTCGCAGGCGCAGGCGAGGGCTCACGCTGAGGCAGCAGCGAGCCGTGCAGGCAGAGCGGACGCTGCGGGAACCGCACAGGGAATGCAGAAGGATCGTCAGGCCTTACAGGCTCCGTACAGCTCTGAGCAGGCGGCTCTCGTTGCGGAGGGCCAGAGCTACATTGTTCAGATCCGTGCGATCAATGACCGCATTCCCGACACCGAGGAGATGTCTGACAAGCTGTATCAGCTGGAAGACATCATGCGCCGGATTTTCGCACAGGTGAAAAAAGATCCGTCCAAGGCCAAGGATCTGCGCAAGCTCATGAACTACTACCTGCCAACGACCACAAGACTCCTTGGCGCGTATGCGGATCTGAATGAGCAGCCGGAGGCAGGAGAGAATATCCGCGAGACGAAGCGCCAGATTGAGGATTCCATGGATATCATCAACGAAGCTTTTGGGAAGCTTCTGGATGATATGTTCCAGGAGCAGGCATGGGATCTGTCCTCGGATCTCAATGTCATGAAGACGATGATGGCGCAGGACGGCCTGACGGAGAGCAATTCTGTCTGGTCTTCGAAGTCAGAAGCTTTTGCTGCAGAATACAAGCCAAATGGCCGGTCTGCACGGGCCGGGGAAACGGAGAATGCGGACGAAGCCGGAGAAGCGGAGCGTGCTGAAGCCTATGTTATCAACAGCGCGGGAGAGAAGGTCCCTGTCTCGGAGGCGGAGAATCTGTAGGGGCATATGGGGGCTTCCCCTTCCGAACAGAAAACAGCCAGACAACCAAAAAGGGCAGATGCATGAAATCAGAGCTTCATGCATCTGCCTTTTTTATAAGAATCGTGCATTCGGCAAAACTGCCTTCCCGGCTTTTGCCTCAGCGAGGGGATAGAATCAGCGGTTCGTTCAGGAACCTGTCGGGAGTCCCGCAAGCTTTTTCCATTTCCCGCTCCGGTAGCGCAGGAGGAAGAAGGTAATGCGGCAGATCCAGTCGACCACCATAGCGATCCAGACGCCGACGGCTCCCATTCCGAAATTCACACCGAGGATGTAGGAGAGTACAATCCGGAAAATGAACATGGATGCGATCGAGACGATCATGGTGTAGCGGACATCGTTGCAGGCGCGCAGCATGTTCGGGAAAACGAATGCAAGCGGCCACAGGAACATGGCACAGCCGGTATGGATGGCAACGAGCTTCCAGGTCAGGGCTGTTGCCTCAGCGGAGAGGCTGAAGACGGAAAGGATCGGATTCAGAAAGAGAATCAGTCCTACGTCCAGAATGACCGAAGGAATGTAGGTGATGAGGAGAATTTTCTTCAGATAATAATGAATCTGAAATTCAGAGCCCGCGCCTACGCATTGTCCGATGACAGTGATCATGGCAAGGCTGGTGGCCTGACCGATGATGACGCCTACACTGTCGAGACTGTTGGCGACGCCGTTTGCCGCGATCTGCGAGGTGCCGAATAAGGCGATGATGGAAACAACGAGGATCCGGCCGAGCTGGAAAATGCCGTTCTCTGTTCCGCTGGGAATGCCGATATAGAGAATCTTACGAATCACAGACCACCGAGGCCTTACGAAGAAGGAAGAAAGATAAATTTCCTGCCTGGGCCGCCTAAGAAGCACGTAGAGAATCAGGGCACCGGCGGCACGGGAAATAAGAGAAGGAAGCGCAACACCTGCGGTTCCAAGATGCAGGACAAAGACACCGACGGCATTGCCGATGACATTGATAATGTTGACGACCACCGCGGTTTTCAGCGTGACGGCGGCGTTTCCCATGGAGCGGAACAGTGCGGCACACGCATTGTAGACGGCGAGGAACGGGAAGGAGAGAGCAGAGATCAGAAAGTAAATCAGTGCGTTCTGCATGACATCATCCTCAATTCCGCCAAAGAAAAGGCGCAGAAGCGGTTCTTTGACTGCTATAGTCAACAGCATGACAGCAAGGCCGAGCACCAGCACGGTGAGAAGAAGCTGGGAGGCGGAATCCCTGGCCTTCCTGGGATGCCGGGCTCCGAGGTACTGGGAGGTCACGACCGCTCCGCCCGTTGCAAGCGCAGAGAAGATGGCGAAGACCAGATTGTTGATCATGTCAACGAGAGAGACGCCGGAGACGGCGGCCTCTCCGACGGCGGAGATCATAACTGTATCGGCCATGCCGACGGTCATGGCAAGGGCCTGCTCGAAGATCAGGGGTACAATCAGCCTGCGGAGATCCTGCGGGGAGAATAGAAACGGTTTCCCGTCGGGTGCAGGACGGGTGGCGGGTGAAACGGCGGCAGCCTGTTTGACGAAATGCTGCATAGAGAAATTTCCTCCTGAAGAGTTGAATTCTGTCCCCAAAAGACATTCCCAGTTTAACACGGATTGTCAGATATGCTACTGCTGCAAGCAGGTACCTTGTAGGCAAAAAACGCCTGAACGTGTATAATAAATTGAAATTTCCAGCGGCCATTCTGTCGACCAGAACAGCTGGATGCATTCGGCGAAATTGCGTTCGCAAATTTCGCCTTGGCGAGGTATGAAAATGAGCAAATTTGGAAGCAAGAACAAGGATAGCAAAAAGGCAGAGGAAAAGCGGATGAAGCAGCAGCTGGCTGCGCTTGCCCGCAAGAATGAGAAGAAGAAAAAGAAATAAACCGCTGCGCAGGAGGGGACTATGAGCGAAGAAGAATTCGGCAGTTTTGCAAAAATGCCGCAGGCACCGACACTGGAGTTCGGAGCAGCTGCGGAAACAGACAAGGCCCTGGAAGAAGAAAAGAAGGCTGCGGAAGCACCTGCAGAGGAACAGAAAATTCCGGATCCGGAGGCGGTTCTGACGCCGGAGGAGAAGGAACAGGTCGAGGCTTTTGTGAAGCAGATCGATCTGTCCAATACCAGTGGAATACTGAATTATGGAGTTGGCACGCAGAAGAAGCTTGCGGATTTCTCCCAGAAGGCCATTGACAATGTCCGGACCAAGGACATGGGCGAGGTCGGCAGCATGCTCTCCGGTCTGGTCAATGAGCTGAAGGAGTTCGATGTCTCGGAGGATGAAAAGGGCTTTACCGCATTTTTTAAGCGCAAGGCCAATAAGGTCGAGGCACTGAAGACGAAGTACGCCAAGGTGGAAGCCAACGTGCAGACCGTCAGTGACGAGCTGGAGAAGCATCAGGTCCAGCTTTTGAAGGATGCGGATCTGATGGACAAGATGTACGAGCTGAATCTGAGCTATTTTCATGAGCTGACGATGTACATCGCAGCCGGCAAGAAGAAGCTGGAAGAGGTGCGCGGCGGCGAGCTTGCAGAGCTCCAGAAGAAGGCGGAGCAGTCCGGGCTTCCGGAGGATGCGCAGAAGGCCAAGGATCTTGCGGAGCAGTGTGACCGTTTTGAGAAGAAAATCTATGACCTCGAGCTGACGAGAACGGTGGCGATGCAGACCGCGCCGGAGATCCGGATGGTGCAGAATTCAGATACGGTGATGGCCGAGAAGATTCAGTCCACGATTGTGAACACGATTCCCCTGTGGAAGAATCAGATGGTCATTGCAATCGGTCTGGAGCATGCCAATCAGGCAGCACGTGCGGAGCGCGAGGTCAATGACATGACCAATCAGCTTCTGCAGAAGAATGCGGCAGCCCTGAAGACGGCGACTGTGGAGACCGCGCGCGAATCTGAGCGCGGGATTGTGGATATTGAGACGCTGAAGTCTACCAACCAGACGCTGATTTCGGCCATGGATGAGATTCTGAAGATTCAGACGGAGGGGAAGGAGAAACGCCGCACCGCCGAGGGAGAACTGGCTCAGATTGAGAGCGAGCTCAAGCAGAAGCTTCTCGAGGCAGCCAGAAACTGAGGCTGCACGGAGGATTTGTCATATGGCAAGAGGCAGAGTCAGAATTTTTGTGGGAACCGGTCATGGGAAAACACCCGCGGCCATGGGACTTGCACTGATGAAGGCATCGGAAGGCGGTCATGCTGTGATCATCCAGTTCTTCCGTGGAAGAGGCCTTTCGGATTCGGAATTCAACAAAAAGCTGGAACCGGAAATCAAGCTGTTTCGCTTCGAGAAGTCGGACATTCCCTGGGCGAAGATGAGTGAGGAAGAGCGCAGCATTGAGGCAGCCAACATCCGGAATGGTCTGAACTACGCGAGAAAAGTTCTGGATACCGGGGAGAGCGATCTTCTTGTGATGGACGATGTTCTTGGGCTGATCGACAACGGAATCATTACCTTTGAAGAGATGGGAGAGCTTCTGGAGCACCGCGAGGATACGGACGTGGTGCTGACGGGAACGCGGATGGATGATGGGCTCTGCTGTTTCGCGGATGAGATTCAGGAGATCACGGAGAGCGCATTCCGTTGCTTTTCGGAGGATACGAGGCAGAACCCGGGAAAGGAAGAGCAGTAGACTCCGGGGGTACAGCTTCCGGAGAAAACAGTAAATTCTGCAGGTGCACAGGCACCTGCGTGGTCGCTGCGAAGGGCAGCAGGAGGAAGAGAATATGTCAGTATTTACAGGATCGGCCGTGGCGATTGTCACGCCATTTCACGATGACGCGGAGCAGACCATCAACTATGACGCATTTGCGAAGTTCATCGATTTTCAGATTGCAAACGGGACGGACGCTATCGTAGTCTGCGGGTCCACGGGAGAGTCTGCAACGATGACGGAGGAAGAGCATCTGGAGGCATGCCGTTTTGTTGTGGACTATGTGAAGCACCGGGTACCGGTAATTGCGGGAACCGGTTCGAACTGCACGAAGACGGCGGCGAACCTGACGGAAGCAGTCCGCGGATACGGCGCGGATGCGGCTCTTGTCATCACTCCCTACTATAACAAGGGAACGCAGGAGGGCATGTATCAGCATTTCAGGGCGGTCGCGGAGGCCGGAAAGGGAATGCCGGTACTGATGTACAACGTTCCTTCCCGTACCGGCGTGAACCTTCTTCCGGAAACGGTCGCAAGACTGGTCCGGGAGGTGCCGGGCATTGTCGGAATCAAGGAAGCCTGCGGGGATCTCAGTCAGATCGTGAAGCTGATGGCGTTGACGGACGGCAACATCGAGCTGTATTCCGGAAACGATGATCAGACGGTTCCGATTATGGCAGTGGGAGGCCTCGGCGTGATTTCGGTCGTGGCGAATGTGGCACCGCAGGAGATGCATGACCTGTGCGCGGCTTTTGTGGCAGGTGATTTTGCCAAGGCGAGAAGACTTCAGTTTGAAACGGAAGAGCTCTTTGAGTGCCTCTTCTCGGAGGTTAATCCGATTCCGGTCAAGAAGGCCGTGAATCTGCTCGGATTTGAAGCGGGACCGCTTCGCCTTCCTCTGACGGAAATGACTCCTGCCAAGGCAGAGAAGATGAAGGAAGCCATGAAGAAGCTTGGGATTCTGTAAGGATTTTTTGAAATGTCTTCCGGAATCCGCCGGTGCGGGACCACGTTCAAGCGGCAGCATCGGTGCTGATGCACCGGCTGCCGCATTCGGCGAAATCGCTTTTGCGAATTTTGCCCAGGGAGGTATAGATATGGTAAGAATTCTGATGCACGGCTGCTGCGGCCGGATGGGACACATGATCACGGAGCTGGCAGAAAAGGACGAGACGGTGAAGATTGTCGCCGGAGTGGATGCAAGAGGCGAGGCGTATGCGGATTATCCCGTGTATCACAGCCTGGAGGAGGTGCAGGAAGAGGCGGATGCCGTTATTGATTTTTCGAATGCTGGTGCGGTGGATCAACTTCTTGACTGGTGTGGAGAGAAGAATCTGCCGGTTGCCGTCTGCACGACCGGTCTTTCTGATGCGCAGATGGAGAAGCTTCGCAAAACCGCGGAGAAGACGGCAGTTCTCAAATCTGCGAACATGTCGATCGGCATCAATCTCCTTCTGAATATTCTGAAGGAGGCTGCGCCGAAGCTTGCTGCGGCGGGCTTTGACTGTGAGATCGTGGAGAAGCATCACAACCAGAAGCTGGATGCGCCGAGCGGCACCGCCCTGGCGCTTGCCGATGCGGTCAACGATTCGCTGGAAGAGAAGTGTGATTATGTCTATGACCGGAGCGGGCGCAGAGAGAAGCGGCCGAAGAACGAGATCGGAATCAGCTCCGTCCGCGCAGGCTCCATTGTGGGGGATCACGATGTGATTTTTGCCGGGCAGGATGAGGTGATTACGTTCTCACACATGGCTTACAGCCGTGCCATTTTCGGGAAAGGCGCGATCGCGGCGGCGAAGTACCTGGCAGGAAAAGAAGCCGGGCTTTATGATATGCAGGATGTACTGGCATGAGAATCCGCCCCTGTATTGACATTCATGACGGCAAGGTGAAGCAGATTGTAGGAAGCTCCCTGCAGGACGGAGCCTCGTACCGTGAAAATTTTGTGGCGGCCAGGGATGCGGATTTTTATGCTTCGGTTTACCGGAAAGAGCAGCTTCCCGGCGGACACATTATCCTGCTGAATTCCGTAAGGGATGAGAGCGCCTACGCGGCAGACAAAAGGCAGGCGATGCTGGCTCTGAAGGCATATCCGGGAGGCATGCAGATGGGGGGAGGCATCACGCCAGGGACTGCGGATGAGTTTCTCCAGGCGGGAGCCTCGCACGTCATTGTGACGAGCTATGTCTTCCGGGATGGAAATCTGGACCGCACTCACCTGGATGAAATGGTTCGTGCGGCGGGAAAAAATCATCTGGTACTGGACCTTTCCTGCAGAAGGCAGGAAAACGGCTCCTATGTGGTTGTGACGGATCGCTGGCAGAAATTGACTAATATGGTCATTACTGCAGATACGCTGGATTTCCTTGCGGAGTTCTGCGATGAATTTCTGATTCACGCCGCGGATGTGGAAGGAAAGAGGGCTGGTGTCGAGGACAGGCTGGCGGAGCTTCTCGGAGACTGGCAGCAAAAGAGCGGATTTCCGGTGACCTATGCGGGAGGCGTGCATGCCGTTTCGGATCTTCGGAAAATCGCCGTGCTGTCCGGAGGACGGATGGATGTGACGGTTGGAAGCGCCCTGGATCTCTTTGGAGGGAATCTCTCTCTGGGGGAGCTGAAGAAAGCAGCCAAGGTTCATCCATAAGTGGTGCACAACAAAAGGGACATCCGATCGGATGTCCCTTTTGCTACTAATCAGCTCATTTACATATTGCACTATAACTCAAATCAAATATATTTAAGAAAAGGCATTCTGTTCTTGATCTATTAGTGACCTGTCACGCAGCCCAATTAGTTAAGCTTGGTTACGTTAACGGCCTGCGGTCCCTTCTGACCCTGGATTACGTCATACTCAACTTCCTCGCCCTCATCGAGAGACTTGAAGCCTTCCATGTTCAGTCCGGAATAATGTACGAATACATCGTTTCCCTCAGAATCGGAAATGAAGCCGTAGCCCTTCTGGTTGTTGAACCACTTAACAGTACCCTTGTTCATTCTAAACTACCTCCGCTGAATGAAAATAAATAATATGCAGCTATGAGTACCCTCATAACGAAATTTACCTTATCACAGTGAAATGGAAAAGTAAAGGCCAAAGAACCGGAGTCTTTGCATAGGATCCGCCCAAGAACCTGTGTTTTCACATAAGCTTATAAGACCTCAGAACGGCGTCTGCGGCCCGGCAGCAGAGCAAGCAGAAGGATCAGAACGAGTGCTGTAAGGCTGAGCACGCAGGAGGCGAAAAAGCCGTAGGGAACATAGGTGAACGTGATGGTATGCGTCCCCGCAGGTACGTCCACAGCCATCAGACCGTAATCAGCCTTTACGATCTCTGCGGCCTGCCCGTCCACCGTGGCCGTCCATCCCTTCTCATAAGGGAAGGAGAAGAACACAAGGTTTTCACGGTCCAGACTGGTCCTTGCAGTGAATCCGCTTTTTGAGGTTTCAAAGGATGTGCAGGCGGTGGCGGCACGTTTTTTACATTCTGTGAAATAGGCATCCGTGGAGAGATTTCCCCCTGCAAGGCTTGTGTCCTGTTGCTCAAAAAGGGCCCCGTATTTTTCCGCGTCTTCATCGGAGAGAATGAGATCGCGGACGAGAACGCGGTCCGCTGCGGTCTTATCCTGATCCAACAGAAGCGAATACGTGTCCTGTGTCATGAAACGGTCGAAGGTGAAGCCGATGGGGATGAAGTACTGGTTTTCATAGATGCTGTAGCCGTCGGATTCGCCAATTTTGCGGTAGCCGAGGAGCCCCCCTTCCTTCGTGTAGCTCTTGTCGGAGTGAACGAGCTGGTTCTCCAGATAGTAGTGAGCGGACAAAATGGCCCGCGCACCGTTATGAGTGAAGTTCAGCTTGGAATCTACGGTGCGGCCCGGTCCGATTCCCTGGTAAAAATCGAAGATGCCGGAGGAAACCGTGCTCTCGAAGCAGTGAATGGTGGGATATCCCCAGACCATTTCGTAGTTGGTGGATGTTCCGTCGGTCTCGATGCGCTCGAAGGCGGCGTCTCCGTAGCCAGGGATTTCGGGGCGTTGATCCAGAAGCTGCTGCCGCCATTTTACCGCGCCGCCCTGCGCGATGAGGGAGCTCCCGTTGAGTAGAACGCCCATCTGTGTGAGAAGACACGAGACGATGACAAGTCCTACTGCTGTGCGGGTGACAAGGCCGTGACTTGCCCTCTCACTGGCGGCAGGATGCTTTCCTGTAAATTCTACGCCGCGTACGATGATAAGCAGAAGCGGGAGCATGGCGGCGGTGAAGACTGCCTCCGTCAGGAAAAGCTCCGGATACTCCATGATCTGCAGGAAGGAGATGGCGCCTGCCTCTCCATCGGAGGAGGCTGTGGGAAGAAACGCGCACAGAAGGAGGAGTGCGTTGGCAAGAAATACCATGCCGGTGCCGTACGCCAGATTTTTCCGGTCCGCATCCTCAAGCTCACGGACGGTCACGAGGCTGATCATCAGAATCGGCATGTAGAACCAGCGTGCGTAATACTCTTCGTTAAAAAGAGCAAACGCGGAGTTCAGAACCGGCACGAAGGCGATGACGAGGCAGGTAA
>ERZ808246.2120-NODE-2120-length-12910-cov-6.002567_pt1 | contig 12910 bp, 8 predicted proteins | sample MGYA00521083_ERZ808246 | MGnify/ENA primary metagenome ERZ808246 (study PRJEB31516, sample SAMN03275577) | gut metagenome | biome: mammalia-associated habitat; material: feces | host: Papio cynocephalus | place: Kenya | collected 2012-07-07 ...
TGAACATATCCTGGATAGACCAGCCCGTCGAAGGTATAGACGAATCCGACCTGGACGCGAAGGCGCTCAAGTACTTCGTAAAGAGAGCGATGGTAGCTGAACGGATAAGCGAAACCAGCCTCTCGAAGCCGACAGGCGAACTTCTGACAAAACTGGGACTAAAAGTCGGAAACAGTGTCACCCGTGCTGGAGTGCTGCTGTTCCATCCCGCACCGGAAGACATCATCACATGCTCATTCTCGAAGATAGGCATGTTCGATGGGTCCGAAATCCTCTATCAGGATCTCATCGGCGGCCCTCTGGTTACCAGATTGGACCGGATATTGGAAGTCATGTCCACAAAGTATCTGATCCGGCCAATCACCTACGAAGGGATGACGAGGATCGATAATTGGCCATATCCCTATGATTCGCTGAGGGAATGTCTGTTGAACGCCCTTATCCACAACGACTATTCATCGTTCAATCCTGTGCAGATACGCATGTGGGAGAACAGGATGATGATATCCGACTCAGGAGGACTTCCTGAAGGATGGACACTGGAGCGCCTTATCTGCGAGCATAAATCCGAGCCTCCCAACCCGCATATCGCATACACATTCTTCATCATGGGCTTCATCGAGAACTGGGGCCGCGGAATCGAACGCATCATCGATGGATACAGCGGACAGATCGAAAGAAAGGTCAGATTCGATGCCACACGCAGCTATTTCGAAGTGAAACTGGACGCAGTCATAACTTTGGAGGATGTGCATCCCAAGACCCCTGTGCCTCTGAAGAGAATGGACTCTGACAAAGAGACCCTGTTGTTGGAATATCTGGACCATCAAACGGGGCACAGCATAAATGAGATCCTCGAAATGCTGGGAAGAAGAAGCAAGGCATCGGTCTCCAGAGAATTCATACGCCCGTTGCTGTCCAAACAGTTCATAGAATATACGATTCCGGACAAGCCCACCAGCAGGAATCAGAGATACCGCACGACCGAGAATGGAAGGAGATACCTCTCCGAAAGGAAAGGATGACCGGAACGGCGCTTCTCCGCGCCGCTCCGATCGGTTTCAATTCCCGGCCAGCTCCGTTCCGGAGAAGGACATGGTAGGAACATTCAGGACGCCGGTCTGCACCGGATCGTTCCCGATCATCTCGATGCTCTTCAGCGCATCGAACATGTTTCCCATCAGCAGGGAGTTGTTGACGACCCCTGCGATCTCGCCCTTCCTGATGATGTAGCCGCAGCGGACGTTCAGTCCGAACCTGCCGGACAGCTCGTCGGCCTCCGGATTGGCGAACCTCTCCACCAGGATCCCGCTGTCCGTCTGAGCGATGATGTCCTCCCTGGAGTATCTCCCAGGAGACACGGTCATGTTGAGGGGCTTGACGATCGGCGTCCTCTCGAAGGCTCCCTGGGCCTCCACGCTCGAACGTCTCATGCCGTTCCCGGTGCTCTCGCCGCAGAACGAATCCCTCAGGAACGACCTGAGGACGCCGTTCTCGATGACTGTGCGCCTGTCCGAAGGGGTCCCCTCGTCGTCGAAGACGCAGGAAAGCGGAGCGGAGACGGTCGGATCGTCCGTCACGGTGAGCTTCTCGGATGCCACCGGGCTTCCGACGGAATCCTTCCAGACGCTCCTTCCGTACTTGACGTTCTCGCCGTTGACCGCAGCGCCCATCGATGTTAGCAGCATCTCGCCCAGCTGCCCCGGAGGCAGTATCATGGAGAGCGATTCGTGCCCGTCGAATCCCTTGGCCGTGGCGGAATCCTTCGCCTGCCTGGAGAGGGACTCCCCTATGGATTCGAGAGGGATGTCGAGGTGCGTGCCGTGGAAGGTCTCCGCGCCCTCGCCGGGATGCTCGCCTCTGAACATGGATGTGAAGTGCCCGTATACCAGCGTGCTCCTGTGGGATGCGTCGACGCCGTTGCCGTTCATCACTCTGGAAACGTTGGTGGAGACGCGTATCTGCGCCCTCGGGATATCCACGTCGCAGCAGTCGATCAGTCCCCTGGCCAGCTCCCTCAGGGTGTCGGGCGTGACATCCTCCACCTTCCTGTCCCAGACATCGGGGCTCGCGATCCTCGCCTTCCCGGGCACGGCGAAGGACCTCTTCTCCGCGCTCTCGGGAGAGAAGCGGAGCACGTTCTCGGCCATCCTGGCGCATTCGGGAACGGAGGAGTCTCCTCCGAGAACGACGGATGCCTTGCCCTGGCGTCCGCCGTCCATTATGCGGATCATCAGGCCGGACTCCCTCTTGGTCTCGATGTTGCTGATGCGGGTGCCGTCGATGTACACCGTGTGGATAACGGATTCCGATGCATACGCCTCGGTCTGCTCGTAGCCCTCGACGGTGCGGAGGGCCTTCTCCACATAGGGGTCGATGCTCACTGTCCTCCCCCCACGATCATCCTTGCGCGCATGTACGGACCTCCGGTCGAGACGCGGACCCAGTCCTCTATGCCCTTGCCGCACATCCCTCCATCGAGAACGACCTCTTTGGAGAGAGCATCCGCGGAGGAGAGGATGTCTATGGACTTCCCTGTGAGCGTGAAGGATTGGACGGGCTTCACGATCTCCCCGTTCCTTATCAGATACCCGCGGAGACACTTGGCTTCGAAGCATCCGCCGACGGGATCCTCCATTCCGTTGAGCATCTTGTCGCAGAGGATGCCTTCCTTAGTGTCGGCTACGATCTCGTCCTTGTCCCACTCGCCCGGACCGAAGAACGTGTTGGTCATCCTGACCCACACCCTCTTCCCGGCGTCCTCCGCTCTTCCGTTGCCGGTCGGGCGGCAACCGAGCCTGGAGGCGGTCTCGAGGCTGTGCATGTAGCCCTTGTACTCCCCGCGGTCTATGATGGTGACCTTCGACGAGGGGGTGCCCTCGTCGTCGAACGGTATGGAGCCGTGGGCTCCGGGCACCGTGCCGTCGTCGTACATCGTGATGATGTCGGATGCGACACGCCTTCCGACCATTCCCGTGAGGAACGAGCGCTTCTTGGTTATCTCGTCGCCTTCGGACGCGTGTCCCATGGCCTCGTGGGCCAGGAGGCCGGAGACCATCGGGTCGGAGATGACGGTCATGCTTCCCGACGGGGCGCGGTCTGCGGAAAGGGTCGCGATGGCCTCCCTGGCCGCGGTGCGGCCGATCTCCTCGAGGTCGGAGTCCTTCACGACCTCGAATCCCTTCGTGCTGTCCGGACCCTCGTAGTACTGCTCCATCCTCTGCCCGTCGGCGGCGATCGACATTGCGCGGCATATGGTGCGGACCTCCTCCCAGTTCAGGTCGGAACCTGCGGAATTCACCAGCGCGTTGGTCTTGACCTCCTCCGAGTATGCTCCGGCGCGGTTGATGATGCGGTCGTCCACGGCCTGGGCCCTGTCGAGATCGAGCGCGGCGGAGACCTTCTCCGACAGATCGACTGAATCGGGATGTATCCTGACCTTGGCGCGGTACGAACCCGTGACGGTGGAAGGCTCCAGCTCCAGGCCGGGGATGCCGTCGCCCTTCGAATTAGACACGGCATCCTCCGCGGCTCTGAGAACCGCTTCGCGGTCGAACGACGTTATCGTCCCGTATCCCCAGCGGCCCCCCGTCCAAGCCCTGAGGCATACGCCTCCGGTGCTCCTCTGGACGAGCTGCTTGATATCCCCGTTGATGGTGCTGACCCCTGTGACCCTGACTGTCTGGGAGCGCGCATCGGCGAACTCCGCTCCGAGGTCCCTCATCCTGTCGACTGCCGCATGGAGGACGTCCTGGGCCTGCTCCGCCTTTACGACGACGGCCTCCATCATACCACCGTGAAGGAATGATCGAAGGAGGTGAGCACCTCGCAGCCGTTCTCGGTTATGAGGACGGTGTCCTCGATCCTTATCCCTCCGACTCCGGGGATGTACACTCCGGGCTCGGCGGACACTATGTTCCCTGCCTTCAGGACGTCCTCGGACCTGGGAGAGACGGAGATGTGCTGGTGCACGTCCATCCCGATCCCGTGGCCGAACGAATGTATGAAGCGGCCCTTGAACTCGGATTCATCGATTATCTTCCTGGCTGCGAGATCGGCCTCGCAGGCCTTGGCTCCGGCGCGGTATTCGGCGATTCCGGCTTCCTGGGCCCTCAGGACCACGTCGTACGCTCTTTCGAGAACATCCTGCGGCTTCCCGAGGAACACGGTGCGGGTCATATCGGAACAGTACCTGTCGTACTTGGTCCCGAAGTCGAACAGGGCCGCATCCCCCCTCTGGAGCCTGTAGTCGCAGGGCATGTGATGGGGCATGGAGGACCATGCGCCGAAGGCGGCGATGGTGTCGAACGCGTTCCCGGTTCCTCCGAGCTCGCGCATGCGGTTGTCCATCCTGGCGGCGACCTCCCTCTCGGAGACGCCTTCGGAAAGCATGTCGGGGATCTCGGCGGCCACCTGCGAGGATATCCTGCACGCCTTCCTGGTGGCCTCGATCTCCTTCTCGTCCTTGACGGACACCGTGTCGCCTATCGCCTTGGAGGCGTTGACGATCTCGATCTCGGCGGTCTTGCGGACGTACTCCGCAGCTGCGTACGAGACGCTGTTCACATTGAATCCGACCTTGGAGCATCCCTTGAGGGCATCCTTGATGAACTGGTCCCGCTCCTTCCTGTCGTGATAGACGTGGATGTTCCCTTCGCCCTGGCGGGCACCCTCCTCCTCGAGGATGCTCACGATGACGTCGAGCCCGTTGGGCCCGACTATCGCGAAGCTACCTTCGAACGTTCCGGAGGTCTGTCCTGTAACGTACCAGAATGCCGAATCGAGGAACGGCTCCCCGTCGTTGGCTATGACGACGGCATCCATTCCCTCTGCGTTCTCCATGAGCCTCTCGGCCCTCGTCTTCTGCATGACCGGACATCGGCGACTCCGTAGATAAGGCGTAGGACAGGAGAGATCCGGATTCCTCTGGAGAGCTGGTTCGAAACACGGATTCTTTCGATATCCGGACGGAATGGCAGACAATTCTGGAAATTATTGCCATTTGTACACGATATTTCCAGAAATCAGTGCCACACGTTACATGTATTGCCGGTATGATTGGCGATCCATATGGCGCGAGGCGATGGCGGAACTGAGGAGATGGCATGACGACCTCTCCAGAAAACCGATGGTGGTCAGCGGCGTCCGCCAATGCGGAAAGACCTATCTGTTGAAGGAATTCGGTTCCGAAGCCTATGAGGATGTCCTCTATGTCGACCTCGAACGCTCCAAAAACGCCTGCAAGGTATTCGACAGGGATCTGGATCCTTCGAGGATCCTCGAAGACCTCTCGGCCGTGTTCGGAACGACCACGAAACCGGGATCCACCCTCGTGATTCTCGATGAGATCCAGTCGTGTCCCGCCGCGATTGCATCGCTGAAGCACTTCTGCGAGGAGATGAGAGACCTCCACATCGTTGGGGCGGGTTCGCTTCCCGGGGCAGAGAATGCATCGTATCCGGTCGGCAAGGTGGACAGGCTCGTCATGAGACCGATGAACTTCCGCGAATGGCTCGTAGCAAACGGAAGGTCCATGCTCTATGAGAGGGCCGACGAGGAATACCCGAACGTCTCCGACGCCCTGCTGGGAGAACTGAACGAGGAGTACCGGAGATACCTTTTCGTCGGAGGGATGCCGGAGGCTGTTCAGACATGGATCGACACGCACGACGAATCGGCGGTGGCCAAAGTGCAGGACGGCATCCTGAACTCGTACGCGGCGGATTTCCTCAAGCGTGTGCCGAACGACATGGCCATGAAGGTCCACAGGGTCTGGACATCCATCCCGGTACAGCTGGCAAAGGAGAACGGCAGATTCTACTACAGCAGTGTGGAAGCATCCGGCCGCGGAAGAGGCTTGGATGATGCCGTCTCCTGGCTCGAATCGGCGAATCTGGTCCACCGCGTCGTATGCACGGAGAAGCCGTCGATCCCGCTCGCCGCATCTGCCGACGCATCCCGTTTCAAGCTCTATGTCTGCGACTGCGGACTGCTCTCCAGGATGTCCGATGCAAGACTGGCCGCATATCTTTATGACAGTCTGGACGATGCGACCGATTCCAGCTACCGCGGTGCGGTAGCGGAGAACTACGTCCTAAACGAGATCGTATCATCCTTCGGAAGGGAACCATTCTACTGGAGGGACGGCAAATACGAGGTCGATTTCCTGATCCAGACCGGACACGGGGCAGCTCCCATAGAAGTCAAATCGGGAACCAAGGTCAGAGCGACCAGTCTGAAGTTCTACATCGACAGATTCTCCCCTGAGAAGGCCATCGTCCTGTCCAGAAACCCGCCCAAGGAGGGCACGGCGACTTCCATCCCTACATGCATGGCCTGGAAGCTGAAGGATGTCGCGGAAGGGACGGAAAACGGCACGGCTGCTGCCCCCGATGATTCAAGAATCGTGCAAAACTAAAGTTGTACTTCAGAATTTACATATAATTTCACGACGTTCCGACTTCCATGATACCGCGTACGGTCCTGCCTCTCATCGAGGAGCGCATTGCTCTGAAGCCCGTGGTCCTCATAACGGGTCCGCGCCAATGCGGAAAGACGACCGTATGCCTGGAAATCGCGAAGAAGCATAGATTCGGCTATGTCTCGCTGGCGGAGCCCGCTCATCGCAGGGCAGCGAACGATGACCCGGAGTACTTCCTGTCGGCGCACCCGGCCCCGGTGATAATCGACGAGGTGCAATACGCCCCGGTGCTATTCGATTCGATAGAAGCCTCCGTGGACAGGACGAGGGCCGAAGGCAGAGAAGCAGAAGGGATGTACATCCTGACGGGGAGCCAGGCATACAACCTCATGGAAGGGGTCACCCAATCGATGGCGGGCCGCGTGTCCATCATCGAGATGTCGCCGCTGAGCCTGAGCGAGATCCATGAAAGGAAGGAGATTCCATTCGCAGTTGATCCACTGCTGAACAACAAGAGAGCCGCGGAGTGCCCGCTGACCCCCGAAGACGTCTTCTCGCTGATTGTGCGCGGCTCGTACCCGGAGCTCCATGCGAAAAAGGAGCTGAAGTCGTCCACCTTCTACGCCGACTATGTGTCGTCGTACATCGAGCGCGACGTCTCTCGGATCATAAACCTCAAGGACAGGTCGAAGTTCGAGACGTTCCTCGAGCTCGCCGCATCCCTCACGGGACAGGAGCTGGTGTACGAGACGATAGCCAAAGCGGTCGGCGTCAGCGCCGTCACCGTGAAATCCTGGATAGGCGTGCTCCAGGCAGGCGGCATCGTCCATCTGCTCCAGCCGTACTATGAGAGATCTGCGACCAAAAGGATCGTCAGGCATCCGAAACTCTATTTCTGCGACACGGGGCTCGCATGCTATCTGTCGAAGGTGTTCGATCCCGCGACATTGCGCGCGGGATACCTCGCAGGCCCCATGGTCGAGACGTTCATGGTGAACGAGATTATCAAATCCTACAGGAACAACGGGGAGGAAGCAGGATTCTACTTCTACCGGGACTCCTCGAACAACGAGATCGACCTGGTCATTCTCAGGAACGGGGGGCTGACGCTGGTGGAATGCAAGGCGGGGATGAGGTTCGAGGCGAGGGATGCGAAATCGTTCGACAGACTGAAGGGATCCGTCTACAGGATGGAAGAATCATGCATCCTGTGCCTGTGCCGCGACGCATATCCTGTGAAGGAAGGAGTCTTCGCGCTGCCTGTGAGCTCCATCTGAGCGGAAATCGAGGAACGGCCCCTGACGGGGCCGACCCTCTTCGAGAATCAGATCCCGATCCACTCGTTCCCAACGATCCTCTTCAGGGCCGAGATGGCGGAGAGGGATGCGAGGTACGAGGTCTTCGGGTTGTCCGGAGACGGGACGTTGTAGGTATGGCAGGTCATCTCGCCGAACTCGCCCCTAATCCTCAGCTCGTGTGAGTTGCTGTGACTGGCCGGATCCAGGACGATCTTGACCTTGGTCCTGTCGAATCCGACTCCCAGTAGGGCGACGGTGGCGGCAACGTTGATATTCTTGGGGAACAGCCTGACCGCATCCCTGGCGGAGCCAGAGAATATGACGGTGGGCTCCTTGACCTTGTCCACGTCTATGCCGTGATCGATTATGTACGGGACGCCTTCGAGGCTCTTCGGTCCCTTGGTGGTGATGAGCTCGACCTCGTCGAGCCTTCCGACCGCCGACGACCTAAGCCCGTCCGTTCCACAGATGGCTCCGGAGGGAATGAAGATCTTGGCCTCGGCCTGGTAGGCCTTCTCCTTGACCATGGTCCTGAAATCGTCGTCCACGAGGGCTCCGACGGACATCATCATCATGTCGACTCCTCTGGAGACGACCTTGGGGGCGATGTCCTTGGCGGCCGCCTGCGAGGCGGATTCGATGACGAGGTCGCAGTGGTAGAGCTCCTCCTCCACGTTCTCGATCACAATCGCCTTCTTCAGCTGGCCCGCCAGCTCCTCAGCGAGAGGACGGTCCATATCCATGAGGTAGATCCTCTTGACCTCGGTCATCTCATCGGCGGCCCTGGCCAGCTTGGAGCCGATGGAACCGCACCCGACGATCGTTATGCGCATGATGACCTGACTAAGATGACACTATTAAGCACTTCTGCAAACTCTGAAGGCCGAATAACGTTTGACGTTCGATAATCGTGGATTCGCTACGGATAATGCAATCATACCAACGGAATCCGTAGAATATAGAAAGTCCGACGTCCTGTTGCCGAACGGCATATGGCGACTGCCACCGGATCTGCGTCGTCGGTGTCGAAGACATTCTGGATGGATTGAGATTCCAAGAAAGATGGTCCCGTAGGATTCCACTATCGAAGCGACAAAGGCTACGAATGCTGACGGGCTAATATGAATGCACTGCGAACGTTTATCAGAGCATCCCTCGATTCTCGAATCATGAAGCAGCAGATTGACACCAGCGGTCTGTCGTTCATAGAAATCCGCAGAAAGGACAAGTACTATGTCGACAAGTCGATGCTCATAGGAGACATCCTGTCGTCCAATGACAGCGGAGTCTATCTGTTCACACGCCCGAGAAGGTTCGGGAAGACCACGAACCTCACCATGCTGGACGCGTTCTTCAATCTAGAATACAGGGGAAACACATGGTTCGACGGACTGAAGATCTCGAAGCATCCTGAGTTCGATTGCTACAGGAATGCATTTCCAGTTATCAATATAAATCTCAAAAAGACGAAAGCTGACACCTTCTCGTCTTTCGTCAATCATATGAGAAGCGTCCTGAACAATACGTTCGACAGATTCCGCTATCTGCTGAAGTCCGATCTCGTCTACGATGATGAGAAGGATCTGTTCGACCGCGTTTTGAAAAGAAGCATCGAGGAGGATTTCATCATCGAATGCGTGCCTACGCTGTGCAGGATGCTGGAGAGGCATCACGGCGTCAAGCCGATCATCCTCATCGACGAGTACGATCGCGCGGTATCAGACGCTTTCGGAAGCGAATCGCACAGGCCGATGATGGATCTCCTCGGAGGGTTCATGTGCGAGGCCCTGAAGAACAACGACCATCTCCAGATGGCCTACGTGACAGGCGTGATGCAGATAGCCAAGGAAAGCATATTCTCGGATCTTAACAACGTCAAGGTCAACAACATATTCTCCAAGGCATCGGACGAGAGATTCGGGTTCACAGAATCCGAAGTCAAACAGATATTGTCTGATTTCGACCATCCCGAGAAGTTCGAGGAAGCGAAGGCCTGGTACGACGGATACAGATTCGGGAATGCGGAAGTCTACAATCCTTTCAGCATCATGAACTACGTATCCGAGAATTTCGAGCCTGTGGCATACTGGGTCAATTCCGGAGGCGACTGGATTGTAAGAAGGATGCTCGAATGCATAGACGATGACAACTATGCCGACATCATCAGCCTGGTAACCGGATGCTCCGCCGAAGCGAAGCTTGCACCTGCATTGTCGTTCGACGATGTGTCGTCCGAGGACGAATCCCTCTTCAGCCTCATGGCCATGTCTGGCTATCTCAAGGCCGTTCCCTCAGGGAACGACGGATACATCGTATCTATGCCAAACGAAGAGGTCCGCGGGATGCTGGACCGCATCGTGAAAAAAATCACGCCCATCAGCACGAAGCTGTTCAAGCAATTCGCGGAAGCCGTTCTCCAAGGAGACGCCGACGCGATGACCGATGCCCTTCAGCGCATCCTCATCGGAGGAGACTACCTCAACCTGAGGGAGAACGCGTACGAGATGGTCCTTATGACCGTGATGCACACCCTATCCGGAAGATACGAGGTCCGCACCGAGGTCAAGGACGGATACGGGAGGATCGACATCCTCATGAGGTCCAAGCATCCGAGCTTCCCGAATCTCATCTTCGAGCTGAAATGCGCGGATTCCGACGAGGATCTGGAGAAGGGAGCGGAGGACGCGATGGCGCAGATCCACGAGAAGCGCTACTACCTCGGCATGCCTGGCAAAGTGGTCCTGTACGGGATATGCTTCCATTCGAAGACCCCCAGAGTGATCGTCGAGACAATCGACAACGGCCCTGACGGACTGTCATTCATCAAGAACCGATTGCAGGATGCGACCGGACTGCGATTCCGAAACAGCATGCGGAACGAGTCAGCGCAGACCGTCCCATTCCGCCATGAACTCCTCCAGAAAACCTACCATATAGTCATGACGGGCCTCGGCCATCCTCTTCCCGGCCGGCGTGTTCATGAGATCCTTCAGCTTCAGCAGCTTCTCATGGAAATGGTTGATCGATGTGCCCCTGTTGGCGTAGTACTCGGCCTCGGTCATCCCCTCTCTGAACGCTTCTCCGGGGATGTGCATGGCGCGGCCCCTGCTCCCTCCGTACGCGAAGGTCCTGGCTATGCCTATCGCGCCTATGGCGTCCAGCCTGTCGGCGTCCTGGACGATGCGCCCTTCGAGCGTGTCCGGGACGCGGGTGCCGTCGCCCTTGAACGATATCTGCGATATCATGGAGCATACCGAATCCTGGATGCCGGAGAGGATGCCTTCGGAATCCATGAAGCGGCGGGCGTTGGCGAAGCCTTCGGTGGAGAACAGCTTCCGGTCGTCGGCATCGTGGAGCAGCGCGGCCAGACGGACGAGGTCCTCGTCCCCTCCCTCCTCTGCGCAGATTCTCCGAGCCAGATCGTGCACGCGCAGGCTGTGGTAGAAGTCGTGCCCGCTGCTCTCGCCCTCGAAGAGGCTGCGGATGAAGTCCTCCGCACGGTCGAATGTCGCCTCGTCCATGGAACGTCATCGTCGGCGCGATAATAATCCCCATGCTCCGACAGGGGGCCTGAGGGCATCGACTATCTCCGCGGGATCGTCCGCCTCCATGACGGAGGACATGCACGCGGCGCCTGCGGCGCCGGCTTCCAGGACCCTGTCGTAATTATCCGGCGATATCCCGCCTATCCCGTAAACAGGGAGATCGACCGCGCGGCACACGTCCTCGAGGAGCCTCGTCCCGCAGGGCTCCCAGAGCTTGCAGGCCGTCGGGAACACGTGTCCCAGGATGAGATAGTGGACTCCGAGCGATGAGGCCTCCCTGGCCTCCTCGACCGAATGGACGGAGGCTCCGACGAGCCTGAACCCGCGGATGTCCGCTTCGCGGAGGACGTCCATCGGAAGATGGATCCTCGGGATGCGGAGCTCCCTCGCAGCCTGGATGTCCGTATTGATGGAGAACGGGACGTTGTGCCTGGAGCATATTGCGGAGCAGTCCTTTGCCAGAGCGACCAGCTCTTCGTGACCCAGATCCTTCTCCCTCAGGATGATGAGCTCCGGGCCGGCTTCCGCCAGAAGCTCCATCTGCTCGAGGAACGGACGCTTGCAGAGCTTCCTGCATGTCACGGCGATCATGCTATCGGCTCCGTGCGGACGTAATCTGCCAGAACGGGCTGGAGGCCCTCTCCGCGCAGGGCGGCGACGACCTCGCCGACACCGCGCGGGTCGGATATCTCGAACTGTCCCTCGCCGTGGCCGGTTCCGCTGTGCTCCCCTATGCCGACGCTGACGCCGGCGGATATCTTCGTCGCCGATATCCCGACTATGCCGTCGCGGAAACCGGGACGCTCGCGGGTGGAGATGGTCTGCCCCGCGAAAGGCAGGAAGAGCCTGTACGCGAGGGAGACCTGCAGCAGCTGCGCCTCGGAGACGCCTGCCGATTGATCGAGATGGGGGGCGGGCCTGAGCCTCGGCAGGGACATGGAGATCTCCGCCCACGGATACCTCCTCTGGATGAGCATGGCGTGCATCCCGCACGAGAACGCGTCGCGCCTGAAATCCCCCAGACCCAGGAGGGCTCCGAAGGCCACTCCGCGCATCCCACCCATGAGGGCCCTCTCCTGCGCGTCGAGGCGGTATCCGAACACGGTCTTGGGTCCGGCGAGATGGAGCTCCGAATATCTGACGGGGTCGTACGTCTCCTGGAACACGGTGACGTAGTCGGCTCCGGCCTCGTGGACGCGGGCGTAGTCCTCGATGTTCATCGGATAAACCTCGACGCCGACGACGGCGAACCTCTCCGCCGCAAGACGGACGCATCCGCAGATGTAGGGCACGTCGGATTTCGAATGGGACTCGCCGGTGAGGATGAGCACCTCCTCGAGTCCGGTGGACGCTATCGCGTCCAGCTCGGCCTCTACCTGCTCGAGGGAGAGACGGAGCCTCTCGATGCTATTGGCGGAGTTGAATCCGCAGTAGACGCACCTGTTGGTGCAGTGATTGGAAACGTACAGAGGAGTGAAGAGGCAGACGGAGTTGCCGAAGCGGGCGCGGGTGACCTCCCTGGCGCGGACGGCGATCTCTTCGAGGAGGGGCTCCGCGGCAGGGGAGAGGAGCGCTCCGAAGCCTTCGATCGAGGGTTCGGAACGGATGGCCCTGCGGACATCCTCTTCTGTATAGGAATCGGGATC
>ERZ808246.2121-NODE-2121-length-12906-cov-15.361061_pt1 | contig 12906 bp, 6 predicted proteins | sample MGYA00521083_ERZ808246 | MGnify/ENA primary metagenome ERZ808246 (study PRJEB31516, sample SAMN03275577) | gut metagenome | biome: mammalia-associated habitat; material: feces | host: Papio cynocephalus | place: Kenya | collected 2012-07-07 ...
TTAGCGACGTTGTTGTCGTGGGTTATGGCACACAGAAGAAGGCTAACCTCACGGGTTCTGTCGCGACAGTGGACGTCAGCAAGACCCTTGAGGCCAGATCCACCGCTGACCTTGGCAAGGCTCTCCAGGGAGCTGTGCCGGGACTTACCGTCTTGAACACAAGCGGTAAGATCGGCGCCGAGCCATCTGTTGTCATCCGTGGTGTCGGAACACTTTCCAACAGCGCGACATCAAAACCATTATATGTGGTTGATGGAGTTCCGATTGACAATATCTCCTACCTGAATACTCAGGACATCGAAAGCATTTCCGTCCTCAAGGACGCTTCCTCTTCATCAATTTATGGTACAAGAGCAGCTTTTGGTGTCGTTCTCATTACAACCAAATCGGCCAAAACCACCGAAAACATCCAAGTGAACTACACCAATAACTTCGCATGGAGCCAGGCTACCGTTCTTCCTGACTATCCTACTGTCATGGAACAGATCACAGGTCTGAATCAGGTAAATGCAAGAAATGGAGCTGAAAGTGAGCTTTTCGGCATGTACCTTAACAGCGACGCATTCATCAGTGCGGTTAAAACATGGCAGACCAAGCATGGCGGAAAGGCTGGCTATCGTGAAATGGTTGAAGGCGATGACTATATCCCTGGAGTTGGCTACGTGGCAGACTGGGATGTCGCAGGCATCATGTTCAACAATGCGGCTCCGTCTCAGAACCACACAATCTCCGTTCAAGGCAATGTAGGAAAGACCAATTACTATATGTCAGTTGGTTACGACAGGGAGCAGGGACTGATGAATTTCAATCCTGACAAGCTCAAGAAGTACAACGCTACAGTCAATGTCTCAACACAGGTTAACGACTGGATTCAGATTGGTGCCAGAGTCAACTATGTAAACAAAGACTACGAAGACTGTTCGGATGCCCTTCGTCAAGGAACCTACCAATATATGTGGCGTTGGGGATCATTCTTCGGTCCATGGGGTTATTTCAACAATGGCCTTGACGGACGCAACGCAATATCTTACCGCAAGCAGGCCGGTGAAGGGTGGACCAAAACAGACAACCTACGTATCGGTGGATTCACAAAGATCAACATCGTCAAGGGCTTGACAATTAACGCTGACTACACCTACCTCCAGAACAACATGAGGTACAAGCAGGTCAACCTTCCAGTTCACATGATGAACACCTGGTCAATAACACCTTCAGAGACAACGATGAGCACAACCACCTACATTGATGCACGTCGTTCTTACACAAGAGGCTACAGTGCCAACATTTACGGCAACTACGAATTCAGCATCGCTGGCAAACATAACTTCAACATCATGGCTGGTTTCAATGCTGATGAGTCTGAATATGAATATCTCAGAGGCACCTACAATAATATTCTTGATACGAATCTTCCAGAGATAGCCTTAACTTTCGACAGCGACAACAAAAACATCTTCGCACACAACCACAATGAAACAGGTTCAGCTGGTTTCTTCGGAAGACTCAACTATAACTTCAAAGATAGAATCCTTCTCGAACTCAACGGACGTTATGACGGATCATCCAAATTCCCTGAGAATAACCGCTGGGCATTCTTCCCATCAGCATCCGCTGGTTGGAGAATTTCAGAGGAGCCTTTCTTCGCACCTGCTAAGAGCATCGTAAACAATGCCAAAATACGTGCTTCTTACGGTGAAATAGGCAATCAGGAAGTTGGCTCCAACATGTATATCGCCACTATCGCACGTCAAGGGTCTGATGTGAGTTGGCTTGGTACAGGTTCTACCAAGATGACAACATTCGGCATGCCTAAGATGGTTTCTTCAACACTTACATGGGAGACCCTTGCCACAACCAATTTCGGAGTAGATCTCGGTTTCCTCAACGGTGAGTTGAACGCCACATTCGACTGGTTCCAGAGAGACACCAAGGACATGCTTGCCCCTGGTCAGACGATGCCTCAAGTTCTTGGAGCCACCGCGGCTTATGAGAATGCCGGCACACTCCGCTCACGCGGATGGGAAATCACCCTTGATTGGCATCATAACTTCAATGGAATCAACATCTATGCAATCGCCAACCTTGCAGACTACACAACAACTATCAAAGAATGGAACAATGACTCAAGATTGCTGAACTCAAACTATTCCGGCAAACGCTATGGTGACATCTGGGGCTTCGAGACCGACAGGTATTTTGAGGCTTCCGATTTCAGTGGTGTAGACGCCAAAGGCAACTATATTCCAGTTCAAGGGGTAGCAAGCCAAGTCGATCTCCAGACAGGCAAGTTTGTTTTCGGCCCTGGTGACATCAAATTCGTTGACCAGAACGGTGACGGAGTAATCGATGGCGGCAAGGGCACCGCTGACAATCACGGCGACCTCGTTGTAATAGGTAACACCCAGCCTCGTTACCAGTACAGCCTCCGTATCGGTGGTGATTGGAAAGGCTTTGACCTTGATCTATATTTTCAGGGAGTGGGCAAGAGGAACATGTGGACTCAGTCCGCTTTCGTCATGCCTCTCATGCGAGGAGCGGATGCTATTTATTCGAACCAGACCTCATACATAACTAACGAGGATGCGGCCGCTGGCAACATTGATCAAAGCGCCACGTACCCGAGGCTTAGCTCAGGTGGCGCGGCAAAGGGTACAATATCCGTCATCGATAACGGTAGCACGAACTTCTACCCTCAGTCCAAGTACCTTGTCAACATGGCTTATCTTCGTCTTAAGAACATCACTCTTGGATACACACTTCCTTCACAGCTGACGCAGAAGGTAAAAATCAACAAGGTAAGAGTCTACGGTAGTATCTACAATGCTTTCAACATTATTGACCACACCAAGAAATATGGTCTTGACCCAGAGATTAACACGGGTGAAGGTTCTATGGGGAACGGTGTATGGGGACGTACAGATCCTATGCTTCGCACTTACTCTTGTGGTATCCAGATCACTTTCTAATTTCAAAAACTGCTAAGAATCATGAAGAAAATAGTAATCACAGCGATAACGCTGTCCGCACTGGTCCTTTCAGGATGTGATAACCTATTGGACAAGCAGCCGGTGGACCAGTTCACAGACGGCAACTTCTGGTCAAGCGAAGACAACGTTGAGGCTTTCGCAAACAGATTTTATGACACGTTCTCTGGCTACAGCGGAGATTTTTACTTTCCTACTTTAAATGACAACCAAGGTGTAGTAGGACTCAGTGATTGGGACTACAAGACAGTTCCAGCATCAATTTCACTTTGGAAAAACAACTATGATGCACTCCGTAGGGCTAACCTTATGATAGAGCGTGTCCCTAATGTTGCCTCTATGAGTGAGGAGAGCAAGAATAACTGGCTTGGAGTTGCAAGGCTCTATAGGGCTCTTAAGCACTACGAACTTGTCAGGGCATTCGGAGACATCATCTATGTGGACAAACTCCTTGATGTCACTGACGAAGACAAGAACCTCTATCTCTATGGCGAGCGTCAGGATCGTGATGTTGTTATGGACAAGGTGCTTGATGACCTCAATTTCGCTGTTGAGAACATCACCATGAACGCAAGTTCAAGGACCGCATTCAACGCAGCTGTCGCACAGGCCATCAAATCTGAGATTTGCCTTTACGAAGGAACTTTCTGCAAGTACCGTTCAACAGCTGACGGACAGAAAGCGGCTGACAACACCCGCGCACAGAAATTCCTCACAGAGAGCAAGACAGCCAGCATGGCCATCATGAACAACTCTATGTACTCGCTCAACGCAAGCTATCAGGGCAACTATAATTCCCTTGACCTTGCGAAAAACACAGAGATGATTCTCTATAAGAAGTATCTCTACGGAGTTTACGGTCACTCGACAATCGACTACACTTGCTCATCAACAATGCAGAGCGGTATGTCAAAGGCCGCTTTTGACTCATACCTTTTCACAGACGGAAAACCTCTTGCTACAACTTCTTTGGACAAGACAGATCATCCTGTCATGGATAACGGTCACCTTAGCATTGCCAACTTGCTTGCAGTTCGTGACCCTCGCCTTTCCGCAGCTATTGACCCTGTCCTTATGTACAAGGGAAACGCCTATGCCCGCTTTGATCTTCCTGCAGCCGGTGGCATGGAGACAACATCAAGCACAGGTTACGGTGTTTACAAGTTTGACAATGATGACATCGAGGTGTCTCACAGAAATCAGACAGGTTCAAATGAGACTGACGCACCTATTTTCTGGCTTGCCAACATCTATCTGAACTACGCAGAGGCCTGCGCAGAACTTGGCGGCTGCACAGAATCTGATCTTAACGCCTCTATCAACAAGCTTCGCGACCGTGTAGGAATGCCACATCTCACCACGTCACCGGTCGCTGACCCTGCCAACAACATGGGCGTAAGCAATCTGATTTGGGAGATCCGTCGTGAGCGCCGTGTAGAGCTCATGTACGACAACAACGACAGGTATTGGTGTCTCATCCGTTGGCATCAGCTTGACAAGCTCGACACCAGCAAGTACCCTGAGCAGACAAAGGGAGCCTACATTGCTGACGAGCCTACTGTCGGGACCGCAGACTGCGCCGAGGTTGACGCTAATGGTTACATCAGCTTCTCATCAGGCAAATCAAGGATCTACGAGTCTCGTCAGTATCTCTATCCTATCCCATCTGGACAGATCGATCTTTATACGGCAGCTGGCAAGACCCTCACACAGAACCCAGGCTGGGATAAATAAACCCAATAATCCGAATTGATTCACACCTGCGTGGCCGAACTATTCTCGGCCACGCTTTATTTTCATAAATTAGCTGTATCTAATAGAAGACTACGAACGGAGCGGTTAAATACTGTAATGTCTATTTTAGATGAAAACTATCCTTGCGAAAGTGACTTTATCCGTTCAAGTGACAGTCCCGCGACCTGAGCTATCTGCTCGACAGGCATGCCAATCGAAAGCAAAGACTTGGCAACGTCTATCATGGCGGCATCGCGACCTTCGGCTCGCCCTTCAGCTCTACCCTCTGCCTTTCCTTTCTCCAAACCATCCTTGAGACCCGATCTATAGCCTTGCTGCTTGGCACCCTCTATGTAGGGACGCATTTCTTTCTCTGTCAACATAACACTGAAATAGTTACCAATTTCGTTGTCGTCCAGGCCGCTGACACGCATCGCCTTCTCCAATCTGCCAAACCGCTCATCATCCTGCGACCTCGACTTGGCAAAGATAGCGAAATTCCTGAATATTCAGCAGGCAATAGGCATTGGGTTGGCACGTCTGACACCTTATCATGTACCATAGCTATCAGCACTTTGGGTTGGTACATCAAGAGCCTGCTGTATGTACCAATGTCCTCATTATCCATTATTCGTACACCTGAGACCTGTTTCATGTACGATTATCATGGCAAACCAAGATTTGTACTCCAGAATAGTTTCCCTGTACCAAAATAAGCCGCACTTGTTGGTCGCCCTATACAAAAAAAGAACGGTCATTTTGGACGTCCTCCTTTATATGGTAAAGCTATTACTCCTCGGAGACCTTCCAAGAGTCCAGTGTCCTTGTGGCAGATGAGATGTTCACTCCCACCTTGATGCACTGTCCTTCTTTCTTGTACGGAATCATGTAGCCCTTGCCGTCTATCTGCTTAAGGGCATCCTCAGCTGAACCGTCCAACTTGAACTCGAAGACGTACGTTCTGTCCTTTGTCCTGCAGACAGCGTCAGCGCGTCCGACAGCCGACTTGACCTCGGTCTGGGTGTAGTAGCCGAGAGTGCAGGAATGATCTTCCCTGTTGTAGCCTTTGATTGTAAGATAACACGTTTGGTACAGCATCGGAAGGGTGTCTTCCGTCAACTCTGGAGAGATGTCGAAGTCGCTTTGGGCGATCTCTGTCATCTTGTCCAGTTTTGTCTCGTCCATAGGATTCTTCTGCAACCTTTCTAAAAGAAACGTCGGGGTGCCAGTCTCGAACCAGTAGGAGCCGAACTCCTGCGCGTCAAGGCATTTGATCAGACTGAACGGGGTGTAGATGTCCTCGGCCCCGTGGCAGAAGTGGTAGCCATCGTAGTTATGTTTAAGCTGTTGCAACGCTTCGTCGTAGGATATTCCCAGATTGTCGGCCAGACCACGCACAGGCTCTTTCATGTCCCTTTCCAACTCGGATTGCGTGATTCCGCAGATGGAGGAGTACCTTGGCATCATCGAGATGTTCTGGAGGTTGTTCAGTTCGCTGAACATGCTGAGCTGGGCGAACTTGTTTATCCCGGTGATGAACACGAACCTCAGGTACGGATCAAGGCTTTTGATGGGGCTGTAGAAGTTCCTCATTATCTGCCGCATCGGGGCCAGCCTCTCATTGTCGTTCATTACGTCCAGCAGCTGGGCGTAATATTCATCAAGTGACAGTCGTACCAACAATGCCTATTGTCTGCCTAAACCGCCTAAAATTAAGAGCCCAAGAAAAATATTACTGTTTTTCATCAAAAAAATTTCTGTTTCTTTTGAATCGTATACGTTTCTTTTCATTTTTTACGTTTACAATGCCGATATTGCGTGCAGGTTCCGGAAGGGATTTCGGAGCCAAAGACTTTAAATAATTAAACTAATTTTAAAACTATGAATTGTTCTGAAACCAAAACAGCCATTAACCAAGAGGGGATGTCCGAGCTGGACCTCTATCGCAAACGCTACCGCCATTGCCGGAGACTGATAGATAATGACTTACGATTCAAAGGCATGAGCGAGGAAGAGAAGGACACCTATGCCCAAAGCCTTGCCACTCCGGAATATCTTGACCTGACATGTGATTGGGCATTCAAGTACCTGTTCCAGAATCACCCGGACATGCTTATCATACTCCTAAACGACATTCTTCAGGAAAGCATCACGTCAATAGAGTTCCGGAACACAGAACTTGCCAAAGATGCACAGCATGACAAAAGGATTCTCTTTGACCTTCTCTGCAATACCCCTACCGGAACCATACTTGTCGAGATGCAAAAGGCCTCAAGGTCTGATCAACGTGACAGGCTGTTCTTTTATGGGGCCAGATTAGTCAATCGGCAGGTTGAGGAAGGCGATAAAGAATATGTCCTGACTCCTGTCAAGGTGATCTGCATCATGAACTACGAGGATGTACATCTGGATTCGCCGGAGGACAAGATTCTCTACCATTACCGCATTCAGGAAGTTGACACCTCCGAGCCATTTGGCGATCAGATTTCGTTCTACCTCCTTGAACTACCAAGGATCATGCACTACACCGATGAATATGACAGTCCCGTCGCTGGATGGTGCCGAATTTTCAGGAATTTCGCTATCTTTGCCAAGTCGAGGTCGAAGGATGATGAGCGATTTGGCAGATTGGAGAAAGCGATGCGTGTAAGTGGCCTGGACGACAACGAGATTGATAACTATTTCAGTGTTATGTTGACAGAGAAAGAGATGCGTCCCTACATAGAGGGCGCCAAGCAGCAAGGCTATAGATCGGGTCTCAAGGATGGTTTGGAGAAAGGAAAGGCAGAGGGTAGAGCTGAAGGTAGAGCTGAGGGTAGAGCTGAAGGGTGCGACGCAGCCATGACAGATGTCGCGAAGTCTTTGCTTGCGCTTGGCATGCCTGTTGAGCAGATAGCTCAGGTCGCTGGGCTGTCAATTGAACGGATAAAGTCACTTTCGCAAGGATAATTTTCATCTGAGATGGGCATTGCTGGATTTTACTGATATGTACAATAATCGTAATCCTCACATTGTAAGCATCCGAAGAAGTACGTATTGACAAAGATGTAATGCAACTGACACGAGATGGATGTCAGTTGCATTCTTTTGGTGTTGGATTCTTTGTAAGGATCCGAACCGATGCTTTTCAAACCACGGACACGTAGATGTGCTTTTGACAGCTGTCAGAGGCTGGTTGTTGTGGCTGACCCCCTTGTTGGGGAATAGGGTCAGACACACGAATCGGTCTCTCAACCAACCCCAAGGCATTCTCCTGTGCCTGCGGATTGCAAACCACCGGTCTCGGCAGGCTCAGCGACCGGTGGGTAAGAATATGACTTTGTTTTTCGGCAAAGTTATGACACGCTCACGACAGATAACAGTCGTGCTTTGTCGGATGCTTAACTCACATTGGTGATTCAGAAAAGAAAGCGTGACCGGGAACACTCTCCGGCCACGCAGGTGATAAGTTATTTCAGATTATAGATTTTATTTGTCCCAACCGTAGTTGTTAGGAAGAAGGTTCGGATTCAAATCTGATTGGCCGGAAGGGATTGGTTCAAGATAGTTCTTCGGGTTGTAAATACGAGTACCATAGTCACCCAATGCAACATCAATATAGCCATTGGCGTCAACTTTTGCATCTCCGTTATATTCACCAACCCATGCTCCCTTGAATATTTCAGGATACTTCTGAGAATCAAGTTTGTCAAGCTGATGCCAGCGTATAAGGCTCCAGTAACGGTCGTTCTTGTCGTACATGAGCTCGACACGACGCTCTCGGCGGATTTCCCAGATAAGATTGCTAACGCCCATGTTGTTGGCTGGATCAGCCTGTGGCGAGACAGTCATATCCGGCATGCCTACTCTCCTGCGCAAAAGGTTAACTGACTTGTCAAGATTTGGCTGTGTACAGTCGCCAAGTTCAGCACAAGCTTCAGCATAGTCGAGATAAATCTCAGCCAACCAGAAGATTGGAGCATCTGTCTCATTGCTGCTGGTCTGGTTTCTCTTGATAGTCTCGATGCTGCTGTTGTCGAACTTATATACGCCATAGCCAGACGAAGAAGTTGATACCATTCCATCACCGAAACGTGTATAGCCATTACCAGGACAAAGAATGACCGGATCAATCTGAACTGCGAGACGCGGGTCACGTGTGGAGAGCACATTCTCTATGTTTAGTTTCTGAAGTTTGTCATCTCCTGTGAATGGAACTCCGTGATCATTGGTATCCATCTTTGTCGTAGCCTTAGGCAAACCATCGGTGAAGAGGTAAGAATCAAAGGCGGCTTTTGACAATCCGCTCATCTGAGTGGACGAACAGGTGTAATCTATAAGAGAATGAGTGAGTAAGCCTGTCTGGTACTTCTTGTACATGATCATCTCGGTGTTGCCTGCGAGATCTACAGAATTGTAGTTTGCTTGATAACTATCATTGAGGGAATACATTGATTTGCCCATAATGGCTTCGCATGCGGTCTTGCACTCCTGAAGATACTTCTTTGCTCGTGAAGGGTCTGCGGCTTTCTGACCGTCGGCACTTGAACGATACTTGCAGAAAGTTCCCTCGTAGAGGCAGATCTCAGCCTTCATCGCCTGAGCCACGGCAGCGTTGTAAGCTGTTCTAGAGCTGGCGTTCTTGGTGATGTTCGCTACAGCGAAGTTAAGGTCCTCAAGTATGTGATCCATGACGGCATCCCTGTCCTGACGAGCTGCATATAGGTACTGCTCTTTATCTTCGGCAGTGACGTCAAGAGCCTTATCGACCCAAACACAGTCTCCGAAGGTACGGACAAGGCAATAATGCTGCCATGCACGGTAAAGCCTTGCGATGCCTATCCAATTATTCTTTGTGGCGTCATCCATGGCGGAGATTCCAGGAATCTTCTCAATCATGATGTTTGCCCTGCGGATCTCAGTATAACAGGCGTTCCATGTACCAGAGTTGCCAGGGACAGACTTGGTGAATGTCGTGAACGATGCGCCTACCTGGTTGTCATTTAGAGTCGGATAGTAGAAGTCTCCGCTACCGCCTGCATTGCCGTAGCCAGTCCACTCTGCGTAGAAGTAGTTGGCATACATCTCAACATTGGCCTCTTTTGTCCAGAAGTTGTCGTTGGTGAAACTGTCAAGAGGTTGTTTGTCAAGGATATTGTCGCAGCCGATGAACATTGCTGATGACAACATCAAAGATATAATAATGTTCTTTTTCATAACTATCTATGATCGTTTCCTATTTAAAAAGTGATCTGAACACCGCATGAAATTGTGCGGTAGTAAGGATCAATACGTCCAAAGGCGTCATTGTTATTGCCATCACCCTTACCCATTTCCGGATCCAATCCATATTTCTTGGTATGGTTGATGATGTCAAGAGCGTTGTTAACATTGGCATAAACTCTAACCTTTTCAATAGAAACCTTGTCGGTTATGAATTTAGGAATAGTGTAGCCAATGGTAATATTCTTAAGACGCAGGTATGCCATGTTGAGCAAATATTTGGTCTGAGGGTAGAAATTGTATTTTCCATTGTACTCTTGAATATTGCTCGACATTGTTCCTCTTGCACCGTTGCCACCGAACATGCGAGGGTATGTCTTGGACTGGTCAATATTGCCGGCTTTGACATCATTTTCTGAAACATAGCTGGTCTGTGCCGAGTAGATGGCATCGGTTCCTCTTGAGAACGGAATAACGAACGCAGAGGTAGACCAATAGTCTCTTTTGCCGACTCCCTGGAAGTACATGTCTAGGTCAAAGCCCTTCCATGATCCACCGAGGCGCAGTGAGTACTGATAGCGCGGGGTTACGTTACCAATGACCTTGAGGTCTCCGTGATCATCTTCTGTTCCTTTGCCCCAGTTAATTTCACCATTTCCGTCAAGGTCCTTGAACTTGATGTCTCCAGGACCGTAAGTGAAGGTTCCTGACTCAAGAAGCTTCTGACTAGGAGAGTTCTTCACATCATCATCGGAAGTGAAGTAGCGGTCAGTCTCAAATCCCCAAATCTGCCCGTAAACCTTGCCGGAGTACCTTGTGTTGAGCTGAGGGCTGTCGTTCTCCCATTTTGTGATCACTGTCTTGTAGTCAGAGATGTTGCCGATGGCATAGATTGATAGTCCGTTCTCGAACATGTGATGGTAGTCGAGGGTAAGTTCCCAACCTCTGGACCTCAACTCTCCACCGTTCTCATAAGCTGCGGAAGTACCGAGGATTGAAGGCATCGTCTGGCCAGGAGCGAGCATGTCGCGTGTTGTTCTCTGGAACCAGTCAAATGTCACATTGAGGTCCCCGTTTAGGAATCCAAGGTCAACACCAATGTTGGTTGTCGCTATTGTCTCCCAGGTAAGGTCGGCTGAAACGAGGGACGGCATTGTGAAGTAGCTGTATTTTTCCTTGCCGTTGCCAAGCCAGTTGACAGCATTGGACTTCTTTGACATGGTCTCAAGGAACATGTTGTTGCCGATTTCCTGATTACCGATTTCACCATAGGAAACGCGGAACTTGGCGTTGTTCACGATATGTTTGATAGGAGACCAGAAATTTTCTTGTGAAATACGATAACCAGCTGATGCTGAAGGGAAGAATGCCCAACGTGAACTTGCAGGGAACTTAGACGAGCCATCGTAGCGTCCGTTAAGTTCAACGAGAAGTTTGTCTGCGTAATTGTAGTTGATTCTTCCGAAGAAACCGGTGGATCCACTATGAGTGTGTGTCTGGCTGTAAGAATAGAATGTCGGAGTAAGTGCCAACTCAGGAAGGTCGTAGTCCATAATGTCGTGGTTCTCATAATAGAGATACTCGTACTCGTCCTCATCAACATTAAATCCGGCCATGAAATTGAGGTGATTTTTCTCTCCAAGATCAAGGGCGTAATTGCCGTAGATATTTGCTACATAGTTATTGTAGAAAGATCGACTAGTCTCAATAAAAGATGTAGTACCTACCATCACTCCTGGAGTGGACTTGTCAATACCTGAGAAGCCACCCCAAGTATTCCAACCGATAGCTGGGATACCGACACCTTTGTAACGTGTCGTCTTGTAGGTGTAGGTATAGTCGGCATTGATGGTGAGATCCTTGGTGATGTCTATCTTTGCAAATCCGCCGATACGTAGGTTGTGAAGCTTTGTGTAGGCGTCACCTGCGTTCTTGCGGTAGCCGATAGCTTGGTTACACTCGTATTGGTTTCCATTTTTGTCATTCATGTAGCCCCAAGGTCCGAAGAATGATCCCCAACGCCACATGTACATGTAAGTGGACCTACGAAGATATGGATAGTCGTATTTCTTGTCCGAATAGTTGACTCTTGCTCCGATTTCAAGCCAATCCTTTACCTTGCTGGACACGTTCACCGTAGCGGTGTACTTGCCTATTTTGTCAGGATTGAAGTTAAGAAGTCCCTGCTCTTTTACAGCACCAAGAGATAGGTAGTAATTTGTCTTTCCACTTGTTCCCTGGACAGAGAGTGTATGGTTCTGAGAAGGCGTGGCCTTGTTGAACATGATGCCTACAACATCCCAATCCGCTACATAGTTGGCTTTGCCGTTCTTGTCAAAGATATAGTCATCTCCCTCGATCATCTCGCGGTAACCGGCTTTCTTGCCATGTTTGTTCTGCCACCTGTCAACAGCTTCGAGGAATTCTTCACTGTCTGTGGACATTCCAAAAAGCTCGCAGTCTGACCCCATTCTCCTGTTGGCGTCATTGAACGGCATTACCTGCTCCCTTACGGTAGGGTAACTCGGCATGTTGATAGCGGTGCTCCAACCAAAGTTGTTGGTGTATGAAACCACGGCCTTATCAGTCGTGCTTGCTGATTTTGTGGTGATCATAACGACACCGAATGCAGCTCTCGTTCCGTAGATAGAGGCGGAAGCCGCGTCTTTGAGCACGGAGATGTTAGCGATGTCCTGAGGATTTAGGTAAGAAATGTTGTCAATCGGAACACCGTCAACGATGTACAGAGGGGTTGACGTTCCACTGTTAGAGAGAGTGCCAATACCACGGATGACGATGGTCGGGTCATCATTGATGTTACCACTTTTGGATGTGATAGTAAGTCCAGGGACTGCTCCCTGAAGAGCCTTCCCGATAGAAGAGATTGGTTTTGCGTCAAGGGTCTTGGACACATCAACGGAAGAGACTGCTCCCGTGAGGTTAGCCTTCTTCTGTGTGCCATAACCCACGACAACAACGTCGCTAA